>Ga0134126_10004442_pt1 | contig 17540 bp, 15 predicted proteins | sample KB31752_FD_96881 | JGI IMG/M metagenome (GOLD analysis project Ga0134126, IMG submission 96881) | Terrestrial soil microbial communities with excess Nitrogen fertilizer from Kellogg Biological Station, Michigan, USA - KB3-175-2 | ecosystem: Environmental > Terrestrial > Soil > Unclassified ...
CGAAGAGCCGCTCAAAACCGCTCGCTGATGCACGCGGCTCAGTTCCGAGCCACGACCGTCAGGGAGTGGTCCTGCCGCAAAACGTCTTATTTACGAAACGCTGTACTAAGGCAGTCGCATGTGCCCGGTTTATCGAGGCGAGAAAAAGGCTCCCACCAGCTTCAGCAGCAGGGCCAACGCGAAGAGCGGCAGAATCGCCACAACGGCTTTTCCCTTTGTAACGCGGTACGCGGCTGCAGTGATGAGCACAGCCATGACGATCATCCAGATTTCGAAGACGTTCACGAAACCCAGAAAAGCAACCAGAACATGATTTGTGCCCTGCGGCGCGAAAATGTCCAAACCGATTGCGGGCTGCAAGTCGGCCATGCCCGAGGGTTCGCCTTTCGCGTGCAGAATGACCGCCTGCACGACAGCCTGCAGCATTGTGATCAGCGACAACCCAGCCATGAGGTTGAACAGTTCAATGAAGCGAGCCTGAATGCTGATGACCGCACACGCGCCATAAACAATCAGCGCCATGATGGCCCAGAAAATCACCATGATGACGGGTGACAGAAAAACGGCGACCTTCTGTATCATCATGCCGACCTGCATGCCATGTTGGTAGCGCTCCGGATCCATGTTGGGCGGTGGCGGCTGGTTCATCATTGCCTGCTGAACCAGCGGCATGTTCAGCACGCCGAGAACAATGAGGACAATGGAGGCCAGGATTAAAGGAGCAATCCAAAACCATTTCCTGGGCAGACGCTTCTTCGCCGCTTGCGCATCGATGAAGAAGTTGAACATCCCGCCGAAATCGCTCATCGGGCTCTCGGGTTCCGCCGCAGGCAATACCTGATCCGCCATAGTTTCACTCCTCGGGCTTTGATGCTTGCAGGGCATTATACCCGTTTGTGGACCCAAGGGCACTACGGGTACGCTGAAAGATGAAAGCGACTCGAGTGCAAGCAAGATTCATATCCCATCGAAGAAGATCCACATTCGGGTGTTTCCTTGCGTCCCTGGCTGTCGCCCTTGTATTCATGCTGCCGGTTGCGTGTTCGCGCGAATCGAGCCCCAAAGAGCCCGAGCGTCATTATCAAATGACAGGCGTAGTGGTCAGCCTGGACGCCAAGCTTCAAACGGCCACTGTCAAACATGGACAGATCAAGGGCTGGATGGAGGCGATGACGATGGAATACCCGGTCCGTTCGAAGAGCGATTTCGCAAAGCTGCATGAAGGCGATAAGATCACCGCCACCGTTGACGTGAGCGGCTCCGATTACAGCCTTAGCAACGTCCAAGTACAGAGCGGTTCGCAGTGATTCGGCCTTATACCGCGCCTGGGAGCGATCCCTTCAGACCGGCCCCACCGGTCCACGTTCGCACGTGGCGCGCCTTGCGCGGCACACTGGAGCCAACCATTCGTCTCCTGTTCGAAACCGAAGTTCACGTGTATTCATTTTCGATCGCGGCGAATGTTCTACTTTCGTTTTTCCCGTTTGTTCTGACGATGATTCTGATCTGCCGGTGGGTGTTCCGCTGGGAGGCGGGGGTACGAGCGATCCTCTACGCAGTCGGAGACTATTTCCCGAACTATCACGGTGGCGGCTATATCGATATCGTGGGCTATCTGAACACTGCGGCATGGGACCATAAAGGCGTCAGCCTGCTATCAATCTTGTTGCTGTTCATCACGGCAAACGGCATATTCGAGCCATTGGAAGTGGCGTTGAATCGCGCTTGGCGAGTGCGCAAGAACCGAAGCTATTTGCGCAATCAACTCGTAAGCCTCGGCATGATCTTTGTCTGCGGCACGCTCGTGCTGTTATCCACAAGCCTGACCGCCTGGAATCATGAGTTCATCACCAAGACCTTTGGCTCCAACGCCGTGACCGAATTTCTCAGGAATTTCCTGTTCCGGGTCGTCGCCATCCCACTAACCATGACGGTTATTTTCCTGGTCTACTGGCTTTTGCCGAACAGAAAGATTCCGATTCGACGGGTTCTCCCGGCGTCAATCGCGGTCGGCCTGTTATTGGAGGGGTTGAAATATGTCGACCTGATGACCTGGCCTTGGCTACTGGCGAAACTCAAGGGAGAGGAGGGCCCGTTTGTACACTCGGCATCGATCATTGTCTGGGCGTTTTTCGGAGCAATGATCGTGCTTGCCGGCGCGGAATGGGCCGCTCGCGTAACACTTGGAGGCGATAGCGCTGTCGGGAATCCGGAGCCCACTCCGGCAAGAATCGCTCCGCCGCTTACACCGGAGCGGGTGGAATAAAAGGAGAAGCAGCAACGGCGGCAGCTTACCATAGGATGACAGTGGGAAAACGGAAGGGGTGTCGCGAGTCGTCGAGGGCGTGCCGACATTGAGGTGGCAACCATGGCTCAGCGGCCCTCATCGGAATCGACTCGTGACGACACTGGTTCCGGCGGTTCTGCCTCCGAGCGCCAGCGACAGGCCGCGGGCGGCGCGCCGGAGCCTCGAAGTATGCCGAAGCAGGGGGCGGGCGACTTGCAGGAACAGCTCATGAAAGCCGAGGCATTGCTGCGAGAAACGGAATCTCGCTTACAAGAGCAGAGAAACGCGATAATCAGCCTGCAACAAAAGCTTGAAATCCGCAATCTCTCACTCGAACGGCTGCAAGCGCAATTTACAACGGCGGCCGATGCGGTAAACCGGCTGTTGAACGAACGGCAACAGGTGCGCAACTCGCGATGGATACGTTTGGGACGGATGCTGGGACTCGGACCCGCTATCGGGGATGACCTGCCATGATGCTCCTGCGATTTTCGATTGGGATTTTACTCCTGATTTTGAGCCCGCTCCTGCTGCTGGTGAGCGCCGCAGTTTTGTGTGCTACCGACCTCTGTTTCGCTGTATTCGGCCGAAAACGCCTTCCGCCCGCAGCCGCGGCCGATAATCGCGCCGCCAGTGTCGTGATTCCAAACTGGAATGGCCACGATCTGCTGGAGAAGTATTTACCGAGCGTGATCGACGGAGTTTCCGGCAATCCTCGAAACGAAGTGATTGTGGTGGACAACGCGTCGACTGACGGCAGCGCGGATTTTGTAGCCGAACGATTTCCGCAGGTACGGTTAATTCGTTGCGACCGAAATCTGGGTTTCGGCGGAGGATCGAACCTCGGTTTCCGGGAAGCCAGGAACGACATCGTCGTTTTGTTGAACAGCGACATGCGGGTGGAATCCGACTTTCTGGCGCCGCTGCTGGAGCCGTTTGCCGACCCACTGGTTTTTTCGGTTTCGTGCCAGATCTTTTTTTCCGATCCCGAGAAGCGCCGCGAAGAAACCGGCCTTACGCAGGGCTGGTGGGGACAAGGGCGCTTCCGGGTGACACATCGCGTCGACGACGAGATCGCGAAGCCGTTCCCGTGCTTTTACGGCGGCGGCGGATCGAGCGCTTACGATCGTCACAAATTTCTCGAACTGGGCGGCTTTGACGAAATCTTGAAGCCGTTTTATTACGAAGACACAGACCTGGGCTTTATGGCTTGGAAGCGCGGATGGAAAGTCCTCTACCAGCCGCGAAGCATCGTCTATCACGAGCACCGGGGCACCATCGGCCGCAAATTTTCGCCGCAGTATATTCAGGGCGTTCTCAAGAAGAATGCGGTGCTGATGGTGTGGAAAAACATTCATGGCTGGCGGATGCTGCTGGCCCATTTCGCCGGTTGTTTCGCGAGTTCGGTGCATACGTTGATCTCTGGGGATCAACCCGGCAGTTTCAGCTTTCCGGGCCTGGCTAAAGCGTTTTTTCAAATCGGCGGCGCCGCTGCCTCACGATGGCGGGCGCGCAGCCTGGCCGCGGTCAACGACCGTGAAGCGTTTCGAAGGCATATAGGAGGATATTTTCGCGATCGTTTCGATGCGCCGCTGGAGCCTGTTCCTTCGCGGCTGCGGGTCTTGTTCGCCGCCCCTTACGCCATAGAGCCCCCGCTGCACGGCGGAGCCGTATTCATGAAGTTGACGCTTGAATCGCTGGCGCCCCTTGCGCGTTTACACGTCATCGGAATGGTCGATCGGCCGGATGAACTGGCGCGGCAGGAAAGCCTTTCCTGTTTCTGTCAATCGGTAAGGTTCAATGTGCGACGGCCCCTCCAGACCAAGCAGCCGTCGTCCCGTTTGCCACACGCCGTACGAGAATTTGCCGATTCCGAGTTCGAGTGGCGGCTTCACAGAACTCTCTATCAGGAACACATCGATGTAGTGCAACTCGAGTACACGCAATTCGCGCAGTACGCAGGCGACTACAAATATATTCCTTGTTTCCTCTTCGAGCACGATCTGTATTTTCAAAGCGTGGCCCGCACAATGAACGGGCTGACAGGCGCCGGGAGACGCGTACAGTACGGCCTGGAGTATCTGCGGGCTCTGCGCTACGAACTTCGCATGCTGCCGCGGATGACGCGCATACAGGTATGTGGAGAGCACAACGCGGCTTATCTGCGGCAGTTTCTACCCGATCTGCGTGAACGCCTCGATACGGACCTTCGCGCCGGTATTCAAACCCGGAATTACGAGTACTCGCGAGATGGCCGCGAACCGAACACACTGCTTTTCGTCGGCAGTTTTCGGCATGAACCGAATGTGGAAGCGCTGCGTTGGATGGTGTCCGAAATCCTGCCGAGGATCACAGCCATGAAACCGGAGGCTCAACTGGTGATTGTCGGGTCGGAGCCGCCACCGTCTCTTGGTTTCCTCGTGAACCATCCCAATATCCGGTTCACCGGCTACGTCGAAGACATCCGCGGCCCGCTTGCTCGTTACGCCGTATTCGTTTGTCCGGTTCGCAGCGGTTCGGGCGTGCGGGTCAAACTGCTCGAGGCGTTCGCGGCCGGAATACCGGCGGTATCGACGTCAATCGGCGCCGAAGGCCTGGCGGGCGCGAGCGGGGGCGTCTGCGAAATCGCGGATTCATCCGATGAGTTCGCGAAAGCAGCCATACGTCTACTCGAGGACCCGCAACACAGCGACGATTTGGCCGCTCATGCGCGGCATCTGGTTGAAACGGAAAAAGACGGCGCCGTGATTACGAAGCGTCTGGAGAGCATGTATCGGAAAGAAGTGACGCTGCGGCGCCCACCGGCGGCGCTGGATGGCGAAGCAGAAACGGAGTGTGTTTCGACCCGTGCCGGAAAGGGATCTGCATCAACGGCCTGGTGAACGAAAGCGCGAGGGAAATCCTGGCGCGGAGCGATTCGGATTGCGATAAGCTGTGAACCGGCCAGCCGCGAGTCTCGGCGGTCTGCTGAAGGAGGGCACGCATGAACAACGATTTTCCCCGCCGGCGCTTTCTTCAAACGGGAGCGCTCGGCGTCGCTGGCCTTATGAAGCCGGGAGCAGTACTGCTCGAAGCACAATCCACTGGCTCAACGAGAGCGACGTCTCCGAGCGATCGCGTCCGGTTCGGCATGATCGGCGTCGGCATGCAAGGATCGGGACTGCTTCCGAATGCGATTAGCTTGCCGGGGGTCGAATGTGTAGCGGCAGCCGACCTTTACGACGACCGCCACACGCTGGCGAAACAAATTACGAACAATCCGAGCCTGCCAACCACAAGACAATACCGCGAATTGCTTGACCGCAAAGACATCGATTGCATTGTCGCCGCCGTGCCCGACCACTGGCACAAACGAGTGGTTGTGGACGCCTGCAACGCCGGTAAAGATATCTACTGCGAGAAACCGATGTCGCATAAGGCGCCTGAAGGCTTCGACATGATTGCCGCGTCGAAAAAGAATAACCGCATCGTGCAGATTGGTTCGCAGCGCGTCAGCTCCGTGCTGTGCGCGAAGGCTCGCGAGATGTATCATGCGGGCGCAATCGGCGACGTCGAGATGGTGGAACTGACCATGGGCCGCAACAGTCCCAATGGCGCGTGGGAATACCCGCCGCCGCTGGACGTTTCACCGGCGAACCTGGATTGGGAAACCTGGTTGAATGACGCCCCCAAAATTCCTTTTGATAAATACCGCTTCGCGCGCTGGCGTTGCTGGCGCGAATACGGGACCGGCGTTGGCGGAGACCTGATGGTGCACCTGATTAGCGGCATGCTCTTCACGCTTGGATGGAATGAAGCCCCGCGCTCGGCATCGGCGCTGGGTGGAATCTTCCGGTGGAAGGACGGCCGCAACATGCCGGACATACACGCGGTGCTGTTCGACTATCACGGAATTCCCGTGTACGTCCGGCTGGGGCTTGGCACGGAAACACCCGAACTTGCGCGCTTCATGGGCCCGAAAGGGATACTTGACGCAAGCGGCAACGAGCTCCGGTATTCGCCGCAAACGGGAAAAGATACCGAACCCAGTTACTACTCGGCCAGCTTCCCGGCGAAGATGCGCGAAGAGTATGAGCGGCAATGGCATGCCAAGCACGATCCCGTCCCCGGGCACGAGCCATTGAGCGATGGCGCTTTGTATGAAGGCCACAACTGGGATGACGTAAAGCCGCACCTGTGGAACTTCTTCCAGGCGGTAAAGACCCGCAAGCCCGTAACGGAGGATGCGATGTTCGGTAATCACGCCGCGCTTGCCTGCCACATGGCGAACGAATCGTATTTTCGAAAGAAGCCGGTGTTTTGGGACGCTGAATCGCGCGACATCAAGAGCTAGGGAGATGCAGGGCGCTTCGCCGGCACTCAAGTCTTGACATCGTTCGATGTAGCGGATAGTTTACGGCCTTTCGATACTATGGAGTGTGGACCTCACTGGGCTCCTGGGCCTTAACGATCCGATCGGCTTTTTCATTTGTCTGATAGGCTTCGCGCTTCAGATTTGGATCGCACGAAAAAACAGGACGACACTGATCATCAGCTCAATCGTCGCCGTCGCGGGTTTCTTCACGTTTCTGACGATGCAAGAGAACGCGGCTCCGCCCTATCGGCGTACTTATCCAAACATCGTTCGCATCTGGCTGCCGGGGCTGACGATGGCTTGGTGCATCTGCGTCATGTTCATGTGGGCAGCCATTACGGTACGCAACCGCATTCCGGCTTTCAATCCCAAACGCCGGGCGCTCTTTCGCGCAACAACCGCCGCCATCTGCGCGGCGCCTGTCGCTGTCACTGCATTCGGCATTCTCACGCGAAAGAATTTCATCGTTAATGAGATAGATCTCAAGTTTCCGTCTCTGCCGCGCGACCTCCATAACCTCCGCCTGGTGCAACTCAGCGATATTCACTTAAGTCCGTTCTACCTCGAAAAAGATCTTGTGCACGTCATCGATGCGGCGAATGAATTGCGCCCGGACCTCGCCATCGTCACCGGCGACATGATTACCAGCGTCAACGATCCGCTCGACGTATGCCTCCGCCAGCTAAGCAGGCTCAAGAATGTATCCGGCATCTGGGGTTGCATGGGCAATCATGAGCGGTACTCTCACGTGCAGGATTATGCGGCGGCTCGGGGCGCATCGCTAGGAATCAAATTTCTTCGGTTTGAGGCGGCGCGCCTAAAGTTTGGAAGCGCGGGACTGAATCTGGTTGGGGTCGACTATCAGCCTTTGCATTCGGACTATCTACTCGGAACCGAGGAACTCGTCAGTGTTGGCGATTTCAACCTTCTGCTATCCCACAATCCCGACGTTTTTCCGGTTGCTGCGTCGAAAGGCTTCGACCTTGTTATGGCCGGGCACACGCATGGCGGTCAAATCAATTTTGAAGTGCTCGACTATAACTTGAATATCGCCGACTTTCTCACTCCCTATACAAAGGGCTTGTACACGCAAACAGCTTCCTCTATTTATGTAAACTCGGGCATTGGAACCATCGGCATGCCGATTCGCCTTGGTTCTCCGCCGGAAATCACACTTTTACGCCTGTGCGCTTCTTGATTCTCAGCGATCTCCATGCCAATTTCGAGGCGCTCACGGCCGTGCTCACCGACGCGGAGAGCAAGTACGACAAGGTGGTCTGCTGTGGCGATCTGGTGGGCTACAATCCCGACCCGGCGGCGATCGTGGACTGGTGCTCCGGCCATTGCGCTCACGTAGTACGCGGTAATCATGACAAAGTCGTCGCGGGAATCGACGACCTCGAATGGTTCAACCCGATCGCACAGGTCTCCGCGCGCTGGACAATGAGCCAGTTATCGCAGGAGCAACTGCACTATCTGCGCGACATCCCGCGTGGCCCGGCCGTGTTGGAACACTTCGAACTCTTCCACGGCACACCCTTCGACGAAGATGAATACGTGTTGTCTGAGAAAGTCGCGGGACAGAGCCTATCCGCTTTGCAGATGCCGCTTGCGTTTTTCGGACACACCCATGTCCAGGGCGGTTTCTTCCGGCAACACCGGCGGCTCGGCATCATCAAAGCTGTACAACTCGACGAAAGCGAATACGCGATTCAACTGGAGCCGGATCTGCTCTACATGATTAATCCCGGATCGGTAGGACAGCCGCGAGACGGAGATCCGAGGGCGGCTTATGCTCTCTACGATTCGGACGCCCGGCTGGTGACTTTACGGCGCGTCGAATATCCGATCGCCACGACGTACCGGAAACTGAAATCAGCCGGACTTCCCGATGCTCTCGGCCTCCGTTTGTTCAACGGGCAGTGAAGCGCCGATCGGCGCCAGCGGGATGCTCTCGATCGGGTTTCCGAAATAATCGCGCACCCGCTTGGCCGCGACCGCGCCGACAACTTTCGCAAGCTCCGGATCGCCGGCAAGACGGATGCGTTCGAGGCTGCCGAAATGGCGCAGCAGCTTTTCCACGGTCTTGGGACCTACGCCTTTCACCTCATGCAACTCCGACCGGAGCCTGTTCGTGTCTCTGCGGTTGCGGTGGAAGGTGACGGCAAAACGATGCGCCTCGTCGCGAATCGTCTGGACGAGATGCAGAATCGGCGAGAACTTGTCGAGAATAATGGGCTCGTCTTCCTGCCCATACACGTAAATCCATTCTTCGCGTTTCGCAATGGACGCAAGAGGCTGATCCGTGACGCCGATTTCCTCCAGCGCCTCCGCCGACGCGTGTAATTGCCCAAGGCCGCCGTCGACGATCACCAGATCGGGAAATTTTATTTGTTCCTCCCGCAACCGTGAATAGCGCCGGGTGATCACTTCCCGCATCGACGCAAAATCATCGTTGCCTTCCACGGTTCGAATGATGAATTTGCGGTAATCGGACTTCTTCATGCGGCCGTCTTCCCAAACGACCATGCTGGCCACTTTGTCCGTGCCTTGAATGTGCGAAATATCGAAACACTCGATGCGCTTCGGCGCATCCGGCAGACTGAGAGCATCCTGCAATGCGGCGCCAATCAGCTTCGAAGAAGGCTTCAACACCCGGAACCGCTGGTCGAAACTGTTCTTGGCGTTCATTTCGACAAGCGAAAGCATCGCTTTTTTGGCCCCGCGCTGCGGCAGCAGAATCTCCACTCTCCGGCGGCGGCGTTCTGATAACAACTCTTCGAATTCTTCGCGATCGTCGAAGTCCACCGGCACGTGAATTGTGTGCGGGATGTACTCCTGATTGAGGTACACCTGTTTCAATAGCGCGCCGCAGAACTCGCTCGGCTCGAACTCGTGCTGATCTTCCCAGAAGAATTCACGGCGATCGACGATCCGGCCATTTCGAAGGTGAAACAGGTTTACGGCCACTAGCGGCGCTTCCGCGTAGTAGGCAAAGACGTCGGTGTTTTCGCCCTCGGCAGCCGCCATTTTTTGCTTTTCCTCACCTTCGCGGACCGTGGCGATCAGGTTCCGCAGGCTCGCCGCTTCTTCGAAACGCATGTCCTCGGCGGCCGCTTCCATGCGGCTTTCCAGTTGCCTTACCAGATCGCCGTGTCGGCCTTCGAGAAACAAACGCACACCCTGGACGGCGGCCGCGTAATCCTGTTCCGTCGTCAGACTGTCTACGCAAGGCCCCAGGCACCTGTGGATGTGAAATTGGAGGCAAGGATGCGAATGCTTGCGGCCGAAGTCGATTTTGCACGAAGGCACTTTGAAATGCCTGTGAATGAAGTGAACCAATCGGTACGCAAGATTGGCTGGGAAATACGGGCCGAAATACGAAGAGCCATCCTTGACAAGGCGGCGTGTCACGTAGACCCTGGGAAATTTCTCGTTCGTCAAGCGTATGTACGGATACGTTTTGTCGTCGCGCAGTAGGACATTGAAACGCGGCTTGTACTGCTTGATAAGGTTGTTTTCAAGCGCCAGCGCTTCCTTGTTGTTGTCGACTTGAATGTAATGGACGTCGCGGGATTCGGCGATCAGACTACCCGTTTTCGCTTCAGCCAACCGGTCTTCGGAAAAATAACTGCGTACACGGCTCCGGAGATTTTTGGCCTTGCCAACATAAAGGACAGTCCCCTCGCCGTTTTTATAGAGATAAACGCCGGGCGCGGTGGGAAGCTGCGCTACTCGTTCACGAAGATCCATCGGCAGCTATACTTTGATTGTGACACGCAGGTTGTGGATTCCGGTTCTTCTCGGCGTGTCCGCCTCCCTCCCTCTGCTTGCGCAGAGTCATCAGCAGCCCACCGCAAAGCACGACAGCACTCCAGCGGCTTCAGCGCAGGCGCAACAACCTCCCGATGAAGACAATCCTCCGGAAGAGGACGAGGAGCAGAAACCCGAGCAATATACGTTCAACCCCCTAAAGGCCAAGCAGGTGCTCGAAATTGGCATGTTCTACCTGCATAAGTCGGAGTATAAGGGCGCGGCCAATCGTTTCCTCGAGGCAACGAAGTGGAATCCGGGATGGGCTGAAGCGTACCTGCGTCTAGGCGAAGCACAGGCGAAACTAGGACGTACAGAGGATGCGAAGAAGTCTTTCGCCAAGGTGATTGATCTCGCTCCTAAATCAAAGGAAGCTCGCGAAGCTGAAAAACGGAATCGGAAACTTTAGCGCCGCCGGCATTAACCGTATTTAATACCCAGTTAAGGATAGTTTCATTACAAGCTGGCACGATGGAATCGAGCCAGACAGCTCAGTAGTCGTCAAAGGAGATATGTCTCAATGAAAAAGATTGCCAGTGTGATGCTCGGTCTCGCCTTTGTGCTTGGCACGGTTGCTTTCGCCCAGGACGCGCAAAGCAACGACAAGATGGCCGGCCAGCAGACCACCAAGACCAAGAAGCACAAGAACAAGAAGAATAAGAAAGCGAAGAAGGGCGACACGACCAACAGTTCGACGGCCCCAGCCCCTCAGAAGTAAACGAGTTCCCAAGGTTCCATAACGGCGCAGCCTTTTCGGCTGCGCCGTTTCATTTGTTGTGGCAAAAAATTTCAGCGGGGGCATTTCCTGCTATACTGAATAAGTCTTCTGCCCCGCATCCGTCCTTTTCTGGTGGTATCCCTCCACTTTCTCGGGTCTGAGAGTTTCCGTTTTGAAGCTTTTGATTCGTTTTCAAGGACGTTTGTGCCGCTGGCCGGCACTGGGCCCTTTTGAACAAATGAATCAATTTTCTGAACTAACTCTACATCCGGCAATTCACCGGAATCTACTCGCGAATTCTTTTCTGCAGCCTACGCCTGTCCAGGCGCAAGCCATTCCGATCGCGCTGACTGGAGCCGATATCGTCGCCACCGCCCAGACCGGCACCGGCAAGACTATCGCCTTCCTGGCGCCTATTCTGGAAAAACTGAGTAAAGCGGCGCCGTCGAGCGCACAGCCAGAAACCCGGACGCGCATCCAGGCCTTGATCCTGAGTCCGACTCGGGAGCTTGCCATCCAGATCAAGGACGCCTTCGATCTCCTGTCCGTAAATATGGGCCTTCGCGCCGCGGTTGTCGTAGGCGGGATGAGCGAGCAGACTCAGCTCAACGCAATCAGGCGAGGCGTTCACGTTGTGATAGGCACGCCAGGACGCGTAGAAGATTTTCTTTCGCGCTCGCTCATTAACTTCGGGTCCGCCACTACATTGGTGCTCGATGAAGCGGACCGGATGCTTGACATGGGATTTCTACCCGCCATCGAGCGCATTCTTCGTTCTTTGCCATCGGACCGGCAGAGTCTCTTCTTCTCGGCCACGATGGACAAATCCATCGAGCGCCTGATCCAGAAGCACTCGCGCAAAGCGGTACGCATCGCAGTCGGCGGGTCAACCGCGAAAGCGCCGGAACAAATCGATCTTCACTTATATGAAGTCGAGAGTGATATTAAGCTCGGACTGCTTCGCCATATCCTGGATCGGGAAGCGGGGTCGTTTCTCGTGTTCGTTCGCACAAAGCACGGGACGGACCGACTCGCGAAGAAGTTGTCACGCCTCGGAACGCGGGCCGTCGCCATGCATGGGGATCGCACCCAGAATCAGCGCAATCAGGCGTTGGCCGGATTCCGCGACGGCCGCTATCGCGTCTTGGTCGCAACCGATGTTGCTGCCCGCGGCATTCACGTCGATAGCGTGGCGCACGTCATCAACTATGACCTGCCGCAGGCGCCTGGCGATTTCATTCATCGTGTTGGCCGCACCGGCCGGGCCGGGCAGCGGGGCACTGCATCTACCTTCAGTTCGAAATCGGAACGCAGCGCAATTCGCCTCATCGAACGTGAGTGCAACCTTCGATTGCAGCGGCAAGAAGTATCTGCCGGAATTGCCAGCGAACGGGCGCTTATCGAAGAGATGGGTCCCGCGCCCGCGCAAATCGAAGCGCCGAAACTTCACTCGCGAGAACACGTTCAGGCACACCACAAACGGCGCGGGCCGAACACCCCCAAAGCCGCCGGCGGTTTCCGCACGGGCGACAGGTTTGGACGTCCAAAGCGCAAGCGCTCCGCTTAAAGCCGGGCATGAGGGGCGCTTATTCGCCTTTGAGCTGGTAAGAAAGCCTTCGGAATATCCGTGTCAATCGCCAGATCGAAACAGCAAGGAAATCTATCCCCCGGCGGTACTGGACGAGTGAAGGCTAAGCATCGCCTTGCGGGGCGTTAAGTCAACGTCCGCAAACGATCCTGCTTACTCAGTATCTCTTTGATCCGCACGCCGAAATTCCCGCCCACTACGACCACTTCGCCGCGTGCAATGACAGTATTGTTGACGATGACATCAACCGGCTCTGAAACCGAGCGGCCGAGCTCAACGATCGATCCTGTCGTCAGCTTAATCAGGTGTTTCAACGGCAGTTGAGCGCGGCCGAAAGAGACGCTGACCGGCATCTCCACGTCCAGCAGAAGATCCAGACTCTTTGTATTGACCGGGACGCCGGAAGCGCTGTCCTTTTCAGCCGCGCACATAGCTGCTGCCAACTTGGGATCGACAAACAGATGCAACGCAACTCTCGTTTCATCGCGGAATTCGATTTCAAGTCCCGTCGGAGCATCGCGTGAGACCGATTCAGGCGCCGAAGTCAGTTGCCGCGGGGGCCTGACGGCGATCTCGCGCTTGAGCTTGCCCGAGAGCACCGAAGCCAACGTGTTTACTGCTTTGGCAATCATCTCCCGGGCGGCTGACAAGGCCGTTTCATCATTCGCTTCAATGGCGCTCGTGCCTGCCAGGAGCTTGCGGCCAGTGGAAAGCCAGAGGTCGCGCGCGCCGCCCAACAGCAGCACGGCTCCGGGAAACTCGCTAAACTCACTCAGAAACCAGGCCGATGAACCAGCCGGCAAATCAGGGGCAGCCACGCGTCGCACCTGGACACTTTCGCCGGTCATGCCGCACAGTGCTCCGGCAAGTGCATCGGCCAGCATTTGCTCAATCCGTTCCAGGACAGCGGCAGCCGTATTCACGGATTGTATCGAGCCGTGCATGTATCCTCTCCTTGACTCCTCACGCCGCGCCCCGCTCGCGAGGCCACTGTTTCTGCATATACGACCGAAGGCGCAGTATTGCTTGAGATTTGAGCTGCGATATGCGGGACTCGTGCAGATCGACGATTTGGGCGATCTCGCGGAGCGTAAGCTCTTCGTAGTAGTACAGGCTCAACACCGTTTTCTCGACGTACGGCATCCGATCGATCGATCGCGCCAGGAGCCTTTCCAATTCCGAGCGTTCAAAGATGTAGGAAGGCCACGACTCCTCGGTATCCGAGACGTACCTGAGCAGATCGCGCCCTTCTTCCTCGGTTCCCGAGTTTTCCAGGCTGCCCAGGGTCAGGCCGCGAGCATCGCTCAGCCAGTCCTGATATTCCGCCATACTCAAGTTGAGGTGATTCGCAAGCTCGTCTTCAGTGGGGCTGCGCTGGAGTCTCTGCTCCAGAACCGCGATTGCGGCTTCGATCAACTTCGCGCGTTTGCGCTGTTGCCGGGGCGCCCAATCCAGTTCCCGCAGGCTGTCGAGAATAGCCCCGCGGATCTTATACTCCGCATAGGTCTTTAATTTCACGTCGTGCGCCGGATCGTATCTGTCGATCGCGGCGATCAATCCGACGATCCCGGTTGAAATCAGGTCGTCGAGGCTGACGGAGACGGGCAGCCGCTCATGGATACGACGTGCAATCAGCTTCACTTGCGGTAGGTGGTCCAGAATCAACTGCTCACGCAGTTCGGGCAGCATCGTTGGCGTTGTGTAGGTCGTTTCCATTGGCTTCCACTCACTTCACAGTTCCGGCACAAATCACGCGCACGCCAGGCGGCACTTCGTTGTGTCCCAATACCGTTGTCGACGGCAGCGCATGCTCGGTCACCTGCCGCACAAAATAGCGCACGGAAGAACTGGTCAGAACCACCGCGTTTCCCTCCACCCCTTGCAGCGCGCGCTGAAACCGCTCGACCAGACCGCGGATCTGTTGCGGCGTCAGATTCAAGTGGCTGTTGTGTTCCGCGTGCTCAACCGCGCTTTCAATCAATCGCTCTATGTCCGCATCCACGAAGTAAACTGCCAGATCTCCGGACTGGTTCAAATGTGGCTTCACAATGCTGCGGCGAATTTGCTGCCGCACAAACTCGCTCAGCAGAACTTGATTGCGCGTGACGGCCGCCCCTTCGCCAAGAGCTTCCAGAATCGACACGGAATCCCGAATGGACGCCCTTTCTCGGAGCAGATTTTGAATAACCTTCTGGACTGCCGCCAGAGACACCTGTTTCGGGACCAGATCCTCCACCGCTTTGGGATGGTCCTGGGCAACGCGGTCCAAAAAGCGTTTCGTCTCCTGCCGCGTAAACAGCTCGCACGCATTCCTCCGAATGACCTCCATCAGATGTGTGCCAACAACGCTGACAGGGTCGACAACCGTATAGCCGGTCTGCCGCGCCTTGTCGACTTGATCCGTGGCAATCCAGACCGCCGGCATATTGAACGCCGGTTCGCGCGTCGGCGTGCCAGGGGGCACAACACTCGCATGCGAAGCCTGAATGGCCAGTTCGCAGCCGGGTTGGAGTTCGTAGCGCCCGACTTCCATTCCCTTGATGCAGATCATGTATTCCCGCGCTTTTAGCTGAAGGTTATCCGTCACGCGCACCGGCGGCAGCACGTATCCCATTTCGGACGCGAGCTGCCGGCGAATCATCTGAATCCGTTTCAGCAGCAGCGAATTGTGGCCGCCTTCCACCAACCGCATCAGCCCGAGACCCACCTCGATCGACAGTGGTTCCACTTTCAGAAGCGTTTCGATGTTGTCGCCGGCCTTCACGAGACTGCCCGCGGCGGGCTGGTTTTTCTTCGCCTGTTCCGACGCGCGCAGTTTCCATCCCGCGAAACCGGCTCCCGACGCTAGAATCAAGAACGGAATTTTTGGAAGGCCCGGAAATGCCGCCATTGCCGTCAGCACGCCGGCAGCGAGCAGAAGCGGCTCGGATTTGCCGAAAATCTGTTTTCGGACATCGGTTCCCAGCTTCGAGTCGGAACTTGCCCGCGTGACGATCAAGCCGCCACAGATGGAAATCATCAGCGCCGGAATAACCGTCACCAATCCATCGCCAATCGTCAGTATCGTGTACGTTTCGAAAGCGTGGCGCAGGTCCATGCCGTGCTGCAATACACCGATCAGAAATCCGGCGATGATATTGATTCCGGTGATGATGATGCTCGCAATGGCATCGCGCTGCGTAAATCGCGAGGCGCCGTCCATGGCCCCATAAAACTCGGCCTCCGCCGCCAGCGATTTCCGGCGCGCGCGCGCTTCATTCTCGTCGATGAGTCCGGCATTCAGATCGGAATCGATCGACATCTGCTTGCCCGGCATCGCGTCCAGAGTGAATCGGGCTGTTACTTCCGAGATACGGACCGCGCCGTGGTTGATCACTACATATTGAATGGCGATCAACACGAGAAAGACGACGGCGCCTATCACGAAATTGCCGCCGACCACAAAATTTCCGAACGACTCGATTACGTCGCCGGCCGCTCTCGTTCCGGTGTTGCCATCCAATAAGATCAAGCGTGACGACGAAATGTTCAACGCGAGCCGGAACAGGGTCATCAGCAGCAGTGTGGTCGGGAACACGCTGAATTCCGACGGTTTCGTGATGTACATCGCCGACAGCAATATCACTACGGAAACCGTTATGTTTGCGGAAATTAGCACGTCCAGCAGCGCAGCCGGCAAGGGCGTAATCATCGCCAGCACGATTCCCAGCACGGCTATCGGCACACTGGCCTCACTCCAGTTGAACGATCGCACGGCCACCTGCCACGATCGCTGCATGGGAATGGCTTTGGATGCGTTCACTCGAAGTTCGTTCTCCACACTACCGTCTATTCAGTGTTCGGTAGATGTGAGCTAGAACTTCAGCGACAGCACGATATAAATTTGGAGGAATTTCCTGACCTACGTCGACCGAATGGTAGAGCGCCTGAGCCAGCGGTTTGTTCTCGATGACGGGAATATCGTACGCCGTGGCGCGCTCCCGGATAAGCTGAGCCAGAAAGTTTTTGCCTTTGGCGACAACAGCCGGGACGCTGCGGCTGTCCATTTCATAGCGCAAGGCTACTGCGTAATGCGTGGGATTCACCACTATGGCCGTTGCCTTGGGGACCGCCTTCATCATGCTCCTGCGGGCAGCCTCTCTCTGCAAACGCCGGATACGGACCTTCATCTGAGGATTACCTTCGGTCTCCTTCATCTCGTCCCGGACTTCCTGCTTGGTCATCTTCAAGTCGCTGCGAAACTTATGCCGCTGGCGGAAGAGATCGACCAGCCCTAGAACGACCAGGATCGTTGTAAGCTGCCAGAGTAATTGCTTGACGAGCGATCCTGCGTGAGCGATTCCAGCCATCAGCCCGCCTGCCGCGAGATTGCTGATCTCCGATTCTTCTCCGTGTAGGGCGATTAGCAGAACATACGCAATCGCCGGAATAAGCAGAGCCGCCCGCACGGTGCTGGTCAGATTCTCCATCGGCAACTGCTTCGCTCTCGAAAAGAAATTAAGCCGCTTCACGTCGGGCGCAAGCTGCTTCACCGCGAGCCCAAATCCGTTACTGCCCAATTGAATCAGCAGGACCAGCAGAACAATCATTCCGCCAACTCGCAGGAGGTTGAGCATTCCCGGGAAGATCAACTGATCGTAGATTTGAACAAGCCGTCCAGCCGTCAGCGGATTACTGGAAAACGCTTGCCGAAATAAAAACGAGATGAAGACCGTAGAGCCGCGCCAAAGGTCCTCGATATAGCTCAAGAAGACGATGAAAACAGTCGCCAATTGAAGAG
>Ga0134126_10004443_pt1 | contig 17538 bp, 18 predicted proteins | sample KB31752_FD_96881 | JGI IMG/M metagenome (GOLD analysis project Ga0134126, IMG submission 96881) | Terrestrial soil microbial communities with excess Nitrogen fertilizer from Kellogg Biological Station, Michigan, USA - KB3-175-2 | ecosystem: Environmental > Terrestrial > Soil > Unclassified ...
CACACCGCCAAACGCGAGGTTGATCTCGTCGCGCGAGTTGATTCGGAATTTGAGTTGAGACCAGCCGCCGAAACTCGGAATGTGCGCCAGCGCGGCGGCGCTATACGTAATGTACTCAGTATAATCCGTTTGAGCCACTACCGGGGTGGGCGCGGCTCCAAAGCCGTCGAGCCCCTTCCCTGCGAATAATTCACCGCTTAACTCAAATTTTGAGGGCAGCGGAATATTCCAATCGATCATGCCGCCCCCACCCGTGATCGTCGTCGGCCCCGAAAATCGCTGCCGTAAATAAACTCCCGCCACTCCCACTGAATAAGGATGCGAATCGTCCCTTCCGTTTGCCGATAGCCTTACCGCGTAAACTGGCTGTCGAGATGCCTCTCCTGGGCTGGGCACTCGGTTTCCGGAAAGCGACGGTATGTAAGAAGGAATCCCCAGTATTCCCGCCTCGGCGCGAAATTGCGAAATCCTCGCATCGAAGCGCTGTTCCACCCCAACTTGCGGGGCCCAAGTCCAAAGATTGCCCGACGAAGAAAAGCCCGGCTCTGCCACAGTCAGATATGATGTCGGCGAATCGGGCGAGAAAAAGGGAGCATCCAATCCCGCGATAATTGACGTGTGAGCCCAATCCAGCCTCATCCGTGCCAAACGCACGCGCATAAGGCCGGAGGTCGAACCGCCGTAACCTGAGCCAAGGCCGCCCGAAAAGTCAGCTTGAATATCGGCAGACGTTTTCGCGCCCACGATCTGCGGCCCATTACCCTCTATTCCGATCACCGACTGGCGCAGCGAAAACCCGGTGCTTCCAAACGGAGTCGCACCTGATATCGCAACACTTGGTAGGTCGAAATTGTCCACTCGGCCCGAGTTGATGATCGTATTGAACAAAAACATTCCGGAAAGTTTCAGCGAAAACTTCGATCCGCTCTCTACCCTGGTTTGCGTGAGTTGTTCCAAGCGGCTATTTAAGATGTCCCAATCGTCCTGCGTAATTTTGGCAGGAGTTGGCGGGGTCGGTGTCTGCGCCTCGTCGGATACGTCCGCCACGGCGAGTGTTTTCCCGGCCACCACGGGTACCGCAGCCACTTCTGGCTGATCACCGAGCTCTTGGGAAAGTTGCTCAAGTAAGACTCGAAGATGTTTGATCTCCTGGCGGGACTCAGCCAGTTCCTGTCTGGTCTCGTCGAGCGATGCGCTCAGAACCTCAATTTTTGCTTCAACGGACGCTTCATCAGTGCTTTTCACGGGGGCTGAAGGCGACTGGGCCATCGCGGTGCTACCTACAAGGAAGAGGAACAGTGCGCCCTCGCAGCGAAACATACGACATATATATCCATTCGCGAGAGCGCGCATAAGGCCTCCAAACAGCGATCAGAGGAAGATTGGGGCGCCAAAGCCAAAACACCCCACGATCATCCCTGAAGTGATGCCTACTTTAGTTCAAAGATGTCAGAATTGTGCGTTACGTGTGATATTTTGACGTTTTGTTGACATTCTTTTGACAAGAAATCACAGGTACAGAAGTTTATAGGTCTTGGAGTGTCCGTTGGTGAGTGGGGTCAGAGAATTGGGAGTGCGCTTACTGGAACCTATTCGAACGCACCTTTTACGCCTCTCAATGAGGTGAATATTGCAGTTTTTCATGCGGAAACGCCAAAGAAATCGTCGCCAAAGGCATCGCCAGAGTATCAAAGACCGGTAATCTTAATGTTAGAAGCAATTTCACTGCTCAATCTGAGGATACTTGCCGTCTGGTCTTGATCGGTGCCGTATGATCGAAGCCGCTCCACGCGTAGATCGCGATCGAAATGATCCAGCAGAGGGCGAAGAGGCTAACTATGAAGTAGCCAAGCGAGCCGAAATGGTCATTCAGTTGCGCGGTAGCGATGAGCAACCCGTTCCTTAAGTGAAATCGACCGACGAGTAGGCCCAATACCTCAATGCCTCCGACGGCAAATGCCGCGACAACGGAAATGGCCGTAATCGTCATGTTGTAATAAAGCTTGCGAACGGGCTTTACGAATGCCCATCCATATGCGCCCAGCATCAGCACGCTGTCTGTTGTATCGACGAGCGACATGCCTGCGGCAAACAGTATGGGAAAAATGAGAATGGATATGAAAGACATTCCCTGGGACGCGCCCGCAGCCGATATCCCCAAAAGACCGATCTCTGTAGCGGTGTCAAAACCGAGCCCGAACAATGCGCCCAGGGGATACATGTGCCAGCTTTCCGTAATGATTTGGAACATCGGGCGAAACAGCCGCGAAAGAAACCCTCGATTGCCCAGCAACATGTCAAAGTCTTCTTCGACGTACGGCTTCCCCGAACGCACCGCCGTGAACGCGCGGTAGATTGATCGTAGAACGACTAGATTGACGGCACCGATCGCGAAGAGGAAAAATGCGGAAACCAATGTCCCGATTAGGCCGCCGATATCCCTGATCGCGTCCATTCGGTCTTGTAGCGTCAGTGCTGCCGCAGCGATCGCCGCCGCGCCTACCAGGACAATCGTCGAATGGCCAAGCGAGAACATAAATCCTACGCCGACAGGACGCTTGCCTGCTTGCACCAATTTCCTTGTTACGTTGTCGATCGCTGCGATGTGATCCGCATCCACCGCATGGCGCAAACCAAGGGTATAGGCGAGCAGAGCCGTTCCGACCAAAACTGGGCTTGCACGAAAAGTGAGCACAGCCCAAAACCACGCGGACACGTTGAACGCGATGAGAATTCCATATATCCCGAAAATTCTGCCGCGTAAATTGGCATGTGCAGGCTTAAATTTAGTTGAGCTAAATCTCATCGCTCTCTTTCAAACCCGTTTACTGTATCGATTTCAAACACAAGGAGAAACAGGACCACGACTCAAACCAAGTGTCCAACGGTCATCTCAGTCTCAGACTAGGTAACAGCCTGTATCTGGCGCTCGGCGTGAAGCGGCGCTCGCAAGGTGCGTATTTGCGCCTCCAGAAAATCGACACACGAATCCATTGCGTCACCGTTCTTGGCGCTTACATAAAAAATGCGTATATCCGGTCGTACTAATCGCAGATTGCGCTCAAGAGATAACGAATCAAATTCGGCCGCAGCCGCCAAGTCCACCTTCGTAATAACAGCCAGATCGGCGCCATTGAAAATGGTTGGATATTTTAACGGCTTGTCCTCTCCCTCGGTGACGGACATGAGCACGACACGCAGTTTCTCTCCGAGGTCGTAAGACGAAGGGCAAACAAGATTGCCTACGTTTTCGACGAAGAGAACATCCAGCGGCCCAACGTCCCATCCATTGAGCGCCTGCTCGACCATCGAGGCTTCCAAATGGCACAGCGTGCCAGTGGTGATCTGCTTTACCGGAGCGCCACTGCGAGCGAGGCGCAACGCATCATTCTCCGTTGCAAGATCACCCACCAGGGCTGCCACGCGATACTTGTGCCGCAACACCGACATTAGCTTTTCGAGGAACAAAGTTTTGCCGGAGCCGGGGCTGGAGACCAGGCTCATCACGAATATGCCTTCGTGCTGAAACCGCTCGCGGAGCCTTCGTGCAATCACGTCATTCTGCTTCAAGATGTTCTTTCTAACTTCCACGATACGAGGCTGCGAATTCACTCCAGCACCTCCAGTCCACTGACCAGTAATTCTCTTCCCTGCACAATATCCAACGCCGAGGTTCCACACGTTGCGCAGCAGAGTTGTTGTGGCGAACGAACTTCGCGCCGTTGTCCACATTCCGGGCAGTCCATCACCACCGGGACCTCCTCCACTACCAACCGCGATCCAGCCAAAGCAGTTTGTTCACTCGCGGTGTCGTACGAGAAGATCAGCGCATCCTTTACGACGCCCGAGAGCGCTCCAAGCCTAACGTGGACGGCCAGTATCTGCTGGGCGCCGCGAGATTGCATTTCTTCTTCGACAATTTCAATAATGCTCAGCGCGATCGAAAGCTCGTGCATTCGTCAGGACCTCTGTGCGGTCTGTGCTTGAACGATACTCGCACTGTGATCCACATGGAACGCAGCCAACGCCGCTTGCCCAAGGCTGATCCCGCCATCGTTGGCGGGTACGTCATGATTGGTCCACACACACAACGGTTCAGAATCCAATAAGGATTTAATATCTGTCAGCAGCATGTCATTCTGGAAGACACCGCCTGAGAGAACCACGATCTGGACACGTTCGCGGACACAAAAACACTTGATCGCCTCGCATAGCCCGCTGGCAATTCCCAAGTGAAACGCGCGAGCAATCTCGGCCGGACACCTCCCTCGCACGCGTTCCTCCACAATGGATTGAAGCAGCGGCCGAAAATCGAGTTCATGTCCTTGCAGAGGGAATGGATACGCTTCGACTCTGGATGACTTTCGCGCTTGATGCTCAAGCCAAGTCGCCGCTTGACCTTCGAATGTACTGTTGCGGGTAAAGCCGAGAAGTGCAGCAGCCGCATCAAAGAGGCGACCCATAGAGGAAGTCGTGAACGTGCGTACACGCTTGTTCACCATTTGGAGTGAATACTCATAAACCCGCGGAAAATTGAATGGTGCATCGCGCAAGTCTGGCAGTTTTTGCATTTGGCTGAGAAAACCAGTCGCGGCCTGAACAGGGTGTTCTGCCGCCGCATCGCCTCCGGCTAACCATGCGTTTCGCAGGTGGGCAATTCGCTGAAATCCGCCTGAAACGCTGCCACAAAATATCTCGCCGCCCCAGATTGTCCCGTCGTCGCCGTAGCCCGTTCCATCAAAAGCGACACCAAGCACCCGCTCATGAAGGCAGCAGCGTTCAGCAAGGACGGAAGCGACGTGCGCGCGATGATGCTGCACACTTATCGCGTCTGAGGGTCGCGCCTGAGCGAAAGCCGTTGACGTGTACTGCGGATGCAAATCGTGTACGACGGTCACGTCCTCCAGTCGGAGCGCATACATCGCGAGTAAGTCGTCAATCGTCTGCTCGAAAGAGAGCAAGCAGTCATGATGGTGCAGGTCTCCAATGTGTTGACTGACAAATGCCTGACCATCGACTACCAGGGTGATCGCGTTTTTGAGGTCCGCGCCGAGCGCGAGGATAGGTCGATCGGTTGGAATTGTCGCAACCGAACCTGGTGCTAATCCACGGGCGCGCCGAAGCGTCATGCGCCCGAAAGCGCCCACTCGTACGATGGAATCGTCAACGCGACGCGCGATCGGGCGTTCCCCAATCAGGAACGCATCGGCAATGCCCGAGAGTCTCCGCCTCGCGTCGTCATCATCAAAAGCAATCGGCTCGCTTGATCGGTTCGCGCTCGTCATGACGAGAACTTCTGGAGCATTCTCCGCAAACAAAAGATGGTGCAGCGGCGTGTACGGCAGCATCACTCCGATATCGGCGTTGTCCGGCGCAACCTCGGCGTTAGAGACTTTGGCGTTAGCAAGCACGATCGGCCTAACTGCCGAACAAAGCAACGCCTCGGACTCGTGGTTCAATTCGACGATGGCCTGAGCCTGCTTCAAGTCTCGCGCCATTACGGCAAACGGCCTTTCTTTACGATATTTGCGTTCCCTCAGCAATTGCACCGTCGCCAGGTTGTTCGCATCACAAGCCAAGTGATAGCCGCCAATGCCCTTCACGGCAATAATCTTGCCCTCGCGCAAAAGTTCTGCGGCGCGCCTCACGCTTGTATTGTTCTCTCGGATCGTCTCGTTCTCGAATTCTAGAAAATAAGAAGGTCCGCAACCTGAGCACGCCACAGGCTGCGCGTGAAAGCGGCGATTCGATGGATCGTTATATTCCCGGGTGCAGTATTCGTCCATCGGCCATGCGTGCATTGTCGTATTCGAGCGGTCGTACGGAAGTTTGCGAAGAATGCTGTAGCGTGGCCCGCAGTTCGTGCAGTTTATGTATGGATACCTGTAGCGCCGCTCTTTCGGATCGGCCAACTCGCGCAGACAGTCATCGCAAACCGCGAGATCGGGCGATATACGCGCGGTCACATGATTTGTTCGCTGGCTCTGCAGAATGGAGAATTTCTCGAAACCTTCCCACTCCGCGCACTGTACATCAACGGACGCGATGCACGCCGCTGGCGGGTGTTGATTTTTTAATTGCCGGACAAAAAGGTCCAGGCCTTCTTCGGGTCCTTCGAGGAAAATGTCCACTCCATCGGCGGTGTTCGCAACCCATCCGTTTAATCCATTAGCCAGCGCTTCGCGAAATACAAAAGGACGAAAACCAACGCCCTGGACGATACCCTTCACACGAATCGAGCGCGCTGTAATCACTTTGATCCAACCCTTGCTTCGTGGCTGCGAGGACATCGAGAATTGAAGTGCACCGCCTAAACGACGCACCCTCGCCCCTGCCACCCGATTTGCACAACCGCGCCATCGAGCGTCAGCACAGGAACAGTGCGCTGTCCGTTCGAAATTTGTAGCATGCGTTTCCGAGCTCCCACGTCGGTCTCAACGTCATATTCAACAAACTCGGCGCCCTCCCACTCAAGCCACTCGCGCACATCTCGCGTGTACGGACATCCGGGGCTGCCGTAAAGCTCATAGCCCATGGCGATTTTCCTCGAGCATTTCGCGAATCACGTGGAGCACCGAACCCTGAACCTCCTGGATTCTCGGAATGTAGTCGCTGCGAACGATAATCGGAAAATCCGCGAGCGAGTTGCGTTTGATTTCGCCGCCGTCATAACCGAGTAAGGCCACAGTCAAGAGGCCCCGCCGCCGTGCTTCCTTCAGCGCAACAATCACGTTTTCAGAACCGCCGCTGGTCGAAAGCCCAATCGCTATATCTTCGGGGCGCGCGTGCGCCACCAACTGGCGCAAGAAAATCAACTGAACTCCAACGTCGTTCGCAATCGCGCTCACGTTTGCCGGCTCCATCGCGAGCGAGATAGCGGGCACTGCAGCCCAGCCCGCAGGAGGCGCAACGCAATCGAGAGCCGCGTCATTCGCGTCGGTAGCGGAACCGCCATTACCAAAGAAAATCAACTTGCCGCCACGCTGCAACCGCTCACCGATGGACGCCACCGCACGGTTGATCTCTTCCGATTCATCGCGCGCGACTTGGGCGCGAAGCTTTGAGTCATCTTCCGCTTTCATTCGGATCGACGCGGCTACGTCGCTGATAGCATCGGTAGTCTCCTGTTTTTGCTGGCCAAGAAACGGATAGAGAAATTCCGCGGCGCCTACGTCCTGCCCGAGTTCGCGGTGTTCAAAAAAGACGTGCACCGTCTCCCAAAGCGTGTGGTAGAGGATCTCGACTAGCTCCTGGTGGATGAAGGCGTTGGAGGTAACCGCAGTCAGCGAGTATGTTGCCGGATTTCCAGGCAGCGCAAAAGTCATTGCACGGCGCTTCGTTGCAAAATCGAGTGCCGCTTGCACTTCCAGATCGCCTTCCGGCGGGCCAAAACCCATCACCATATCGTCCGCATGCACGAGCGACTCGATCCAGGGGCGAAAGTGTATGGATAAATCGAGCGCCGGCAACGCGCGCTTTCCCACAATGATCGGGTGCACGAATTCGACTGAGACATGCTGTGCATCGCTGGCATACGCTCCTCGCCCGAATGCCAGCAGCCGCCCTCCTCTAAGAAAGCGCTCGGACATCTCCCGGCAGGCATTGGCGAGCGGCAACGCTTCGCTCGCAAAAAAGTTCTCGATGATTTCGTTGCGCGCCAACAGATGTTGCGCCGCTGACTTTCCGATACTGTGCGTGATAGCCATTACGTTTCTGTTTGACTCTCAGCAAATCCTGGGAAGAGGATCGCCCACGAGCATGTCGACGATCCGCGTAGCACCATATTTCGTGCTTGCGAGCAATGCGCCCGCAGGCTGCTCGCGGATTTCGCCGATGATCGCCGCGTCCTCTGCACCTGGAACAGACTGCAGCGCCTTAAGCGCGGCATCCGCCTGCTCCGCGGCAATAACGGCGAGAAACTGCCCTTCGTTTGCAATATGCAGTGGGTCCAGGCCAAGCAATTCACAGGCACCGCGGACTGCATCTCCCACGGGAACAGAGCTCTCATCGATCGTGATTCCAAGCCGGCAGTCGTGAGCGAGTTCGTTGAGCGAGGTGGCTACTCCGCCGCGCGTCGGATCCCGCATCCAGTGAATGCCAGATCCGGCCGCATGCGCGAGTGCTTCGACCATCGGCAGCACCGAACGCGTATCGGATCGCAAATCCGCTTCGATATCGAGTTCACCTCGTGCCAGTAGAATCGTGATGCCGTGATCGCCGATCGGCCCGGAAATGAGGATTTTGTCGCCTGATTTCACCGCACGAGGGTCGACGTGAACGTTGGGCATGCTGCGACCGATACCGGTCGTGCTGATGTAAATCTGGTCGGCTTTGCCGTGCTCCACAACTTTCGTATCGCCGCCAACAATTCGTACTCCCGCGCGCCTTGCCGCTTCAGCCATAGCGCGCACTTCCGCATCAAGAACCTCGATAGGCAATCCGGCCTCGATCACGAATGTCGCCACGATCGCTTCGGGTTTCGCACCGGAAACAGCCAGATCGTTCACAGTTCCGTTGACGGCCAGTTCCCCGATGGAACCTCCAGGAAACCGCAACGGCTTTACAACGAAACTGTCCGTAGTGATGGCGACACGAACTCCGTCAATCTGCACATGGGCCGCATCGCCAAGCAGGTCGCCTGGAGAAGAGAGCAGCAACGGGGCGATCAAACCTTCCACGAGCCGCCGACTGGCCTTCCCGCCTGCGCCATGAGCCATTTCGATCTGCGGATCCGAAAAACGGACTTTCGACACAGCTACGGCCATTACTGACACCTCGAGCTGAGCTAGCTTAACGCCACGAGCTTGCGATGTTCATAATTGTGGTAAGCGGCGCAAGAGCCCTCCGATGACACCATCAGCGCGCCGATCGGATGTTCCGGCGTACACTCGGTCCCAAACAGCTTGCATTGATGTGGCTTCAGTACACCCTTCAGCACTTCGCCGCACTGCGCAGCCTTTGGATCGGTGACGCGAAGGCCTTCCACCGAAAAACGAACTTCGGCGTCCCATTCGGCGTAGGCATCGCGGATACGCAAAGCGGATTGCGAGATGAATCCCATTCCGCGCCATTCAAAATACGGTCTTACTTGAAACACCTCGGCCATCGCCTTGAGCGCGCCTCGATTTCCTTCCCACGGGACCACTCGTTGGTATTGATTTTCAACGCGATACTCGTTTTTTTGCAGTTGCCGCAACAGCATCACGATCGACTGCAACAGGTCGAGGGGCTCGAATCCGGAAACTACGATCGGTTTGCGTTCATTGCGTGCGATCCATTCATAAGGGCGGCAGCCAATGACCGTGGAAACGTGTCCTGGGCCGATGAATCCATCGATCCGCATATCGGGCGAATCGAGAATCGCGCGAATTGCGGGAATGATCGTCACGTGATTGCAGAACACCGAAAAGTTGCGAACGCCTTCCTGCTTTGCGCGCATGATCACGAGCGCGGTCGATGGCGCTGTAGTCTCAAAGCCAATCGCGAAGAACACCACATGCCGCGTCGGATTGGCCTTCGCCATTTTCAACGCATCGGCGGGCGAATAAACGATGCGCACATCCATCCCGCGTGCCTTGCATTCCAGCGGACTGCCGTGTGCGCCGGGAACGCGCATCATGTCGCCAAATGCCGCAAAAATTACATCATTCGATTTGGCGATACTCAGCCCATCGTCGATACGGCCCATCGGTAGCACGCAAACCGGGCAACCCGGTCCGTGGATAAGATCGATGTTCTCCGGAAGAATGTCTTTCAGCCCGAAGCGGTAAATCGCGTGGGTATGTCCGCCACACACCTCCATTAGGCGATATTGGCGTTGTGGATCAACGAGACGGCGAATCTCCTGCGTCGTCTTACGGATTAATTCTGGATCGCGAAACTCATCGACATATTTCATTTTTCACTTCACGCGGCCTAATACGGCAGAAGCGTTCACTTGGAACCTTGCGGGGGTTCGGCAGATGTCTCATCGCCGGACCCATATCCGCGAACCTCAGTCATCGCTGCTTCGGCCTCGCCCAACATCGCGAGCGTGCGCATCTGATCGATGGCATCCTGTTCGCTGATTTTGCTCATGGCAAAGCCGACGTGAATCAGCACCCAGTCGCCGGGGCGCGGCCGATCTTCTAGCAACCCCAAATCAACCCTGCGGCGCACGCCAGCTACTTCGACCAGTGCCGTCGCATCGTTTTCCGTTGTGGAAGCTTCAAGAATTTTTCCGGGAATGGCCAGGCACATCGGCTCTCCTTAAAAATCGCCTTATCAAAGGTCCCCGCACGGAGCCGCCGCCAGACGCGCGCCGCGCCAAGGATGGCCTACATGCGCTCAATCTTGACGTACCGTTTTAAGTCCGGCCACATGGAGACAAACATGGCACCGGCGCCGACCACGACTGCCGCTTTCACAAGCTTCCATCCCACAGAACGGGCGTTGGATTTCATCTGCTTCCTCCTGAACTTGACGCAACGCATTGTTGCGATTCTTGAATTTCATCAAGAATTCGGCGGATTGCCTCGACGGCTGTTTCAACGCCAGCCGCCACGGCTGCGCTCAGCGCGAACACTTCTCCTTCACTTTCAAAAGTGTCAGGTTCGCACCCCACCAGCATTACGCGCGCGGATATGGTGCCCATCGTTTTCGCCAAATCGATTGCATACATAGGATTAAGCCCGTGTGGGTCCATAGTGGCCCCCGCATCCTTCGATCCCTCGCTCAAATCGGGTTCAATCACGTACAAAACCCCGGGTTCTCCTCCGCGGCTCATTGAATCGACCAAAATCACGAGATCCCATTCTTCACAAAGGGCGGAAGCTAAATCGAATCCGCGAATCCCAAAATCCTTAACACAAACGTTGGCCGAGACACCGCAGTCCGAAAGCCTGCGTACTACCTCAATACCAAAGGCATCGTCGCCGAAAAAGATATTCCCGATGCCCCCGACCAGTATCTTCATGTCCCGGCCACCTTAGGCGACAGCAGCTCGATCTCCTCCGCACGAAAGAAAAACCGGTGCCCAATCTGGCGCATTTCGCCAAGGTCTCGCCCCGGATCGTCGTCGATCGTCACGGCAACATAAATTTCACCTTCGAATGTTTGCTCAAGAGCTTCGATCGTTGCCTCTTTGCCTTGTAGCGCAATATCGAAAATGTCCGCGCGGTTTTGTGGCCACACTCGCACACGATCGCCTTTTCGCAGATCCACTCCAGATACGCATATTGTTTCCAGTCGCGCCATGTCCTCATCGCTCCACTCGTTCACTGCGTTGTTCTTCGGCGCGCGAAACGCTCCATGCATCCCGCGAATCTCTGACTCCGAAAGGTTCGTCGTACGATTGAGAATCTGGCGAGCGGAATCTGGAGCTCTCTGCACGATTTCTTCCCGCTCAGCGTCGGAAAGAGTCAGCACGCGCAGCGCGAGCATTTCGTCAATTTCTGAGCTGTCGAAGAAATCGCCTTTGCTCTCCGGGGCGACTTGCGGAAAGTCATAGAGGATGATCGGCGAAATCAGCATCGTAGCTCGTGTCTGAACGTCTCCGGCCAGCACCGGATAGACGCCGACTTGTTTGCACCGTGCGGCCTCTTCACGCAATTCATCCGGCGGTTCGAGCGAAGATGTGAATTCACCCATATGGATCGTCAGCAGCCCATTCACGCTAAGTAACGAATAATTCAGAGCAGCATCGCGGCTAGCGCAAGCTCCGTCCGGCATCCCACTCATATTGCGAACGCGGACGGTGTATCGGAAGATATTTCCCGTTGTATGCTCTGCTCCAACCTCTGCGCTGCCTTGTATCCGGTCTCCTTCGAAACCGGGAACCGGAAATTCAAATGACGTTTGTGAATTCTGTAAAAGCAAGCTCTTCAACTCGGCTTGCACGTTTACACATCGCTCGATTACGCCTCCGGATTCGGGTCCGTCGGCATCGAGCTGCAGAAAACGAACCTCCAGTTCCAACATTGCATCACCGGAAGTGCGCGCCAGCACTTGCGCTTGCATCAAATCCGATTCGCCGGGATTCTCCGCAACATATGCACGAGGCAGTAGAGCCCCAAAGGTCCAGCCGGGCCGCTGGTTCTTGAGCGCGGATGCGCGATACGGATACAACAAGCATCCTTCATATAGGAGAGTGCTCGAAAGTTTCCGTAGCTCGTCTAACTGCATCATTGAACCCGTGTCTCCGCCGTATCCCCGGCTGCGGCTAGCACGTGCTCCATCGCCTGTTCCCACGTCAGCAGGCCGTGCCGCGCCTTGTATCGGCGTAGGCGCTCGAAAACGTCTTTTCGCAGACTGAGCCATGCCGAATTGGGGTAATACAAGGCCATCATTTCTTTCCACACCGCCGCGGCGATTCGAAATTCTGCCTCGCGCGACCAAGAAACCGGCGCCATCTGCAGCGCGCCATTCGCAAGATAAAACACCATGCCGCTGAATACCCAGACGACCGGGATGTCGCCCTGCTCCAGTGCGGCGCAATATTTTGTCGCTGCAATGTTAAAATCAAACGTGCACGGAACGCGTACATCCACCACTGTGTTTGCACAAAACGCCGGAACCGTTACCGTAACGCCCGTCCAATAGAGCCGACGAAGCGTTTTGCCCCACCGTTCTCTCTCGCCAAAAAGATCCGCCAATGCGCTTTGCTCGGCCGCTTCGTAGCGCCGCCGCGCCGGATGGATGTGCAACTGGCAGTTCAGTGACACGGAGCGCACGTCCTCATCTTTCAACGTATTTTCGACGCGCAGCGAAAATACGAGGACGGGCGTAGCTGAATCCGACATCGCTTTCACGTCTTCGATCTTAAACAGCAGGTCGGGCATCCATCGCTCCCACGCCAATCGCTTGTTCAGCGAGCCTCTTAAAAAACTTGTGCACTTCGGCCCAGAGTTCATCTCCACCCGTAAAACCACTCCAATACTTGCGCAGCAACCCCGTCAACTCGTAGCAGCGATCGATCGGCGCGAGGAAATATCGGCGGGAATCGCCTAAGCGGTTTACCAGCAGAGCCTGCACGTCCGACTGCATCTGTTGCACTCGCGGATGCCGCTGCGTAATCTCTTGCCAGACGGCCTGCGGCACTTCCGCCTGCACGGCTCCTCCAGGACTCGGATAAACCGCTGTGACCCTCTTCATTGCGCTGCTCTCAAAGAAGAACGCAAGGCCGATCGGAATCGACAGGCTCTCCCACTCGACATCGTCGATCTCGAAGTTTCGAAGGTGAAACGCGTCTCGCGGAATTCGCCTGTATCGCATGCTTGTCGAACTCTCAAAGAGAAGGGCGCAAGCATCGCACGTGCAAACAATCCGCCGCTCCCTTGGATCGATCGCGTGTGGATGTTCGGCTCCTAAATCGCGGGAACAAATCTCGCAAATTTCCGCCGCTTGCGGCATTCTGCGTAGCCGCTTCAGCGCAGCAAACCCGCCCGCGTCAAGACTCGGTTGGTCCGGCGCCCCCATCTCAACTCACCTCAGAATCTCTATGCCGGATGAATATGCGGCATTCGCGGATCGATAGGATCATGCGTCTTCGGATTGATCGACGTTGAACTCCGTGCTGTCGGAACATCGCCCTCGCGTCCCGCCTCCAGTCCGCCGCTCTGCAACCGCTCTTCTCCGCGCTTCGTACCTTCTGTATGCGAAGACAGTTGTGTCTTGGATGTATATGTCTCGGGCATTGCTCACTCCCTCTAAGATTTCGCAGCCGCCGGCTCAAAAGAAACTGCCGCCGGTCGGATCGAATTGATCGGCACAAACGTCTTGTCCACAACGGCCAACTCCACCGTAATTTCAGCGGCGTCTGGCGCAATGCCGATCAAGGAAGCTTCGACGAACGAGCGCACAGTCTCTGCGGTCGATCCACATCCGCCTTCCATGCCGGAAACGCGCACTCTCACGGCGTTTTCATCTGCTTGAATCACTTCCGCCACGGCGCCGAACTTTTCCATCTTCGGTCGCAGCTCTGCAAGCATTTCCACTACTCGCTCACCAATCCCTCTTCGGTCGAGGTCGTGCAGTAGCAACACCGAACGAACCAACTCGTCTTGTTCAAACGCCGCGAATACTGCGGCCGCCGACCCATTCTGTTTCACAATTGCCAGCATTCGCTCCAGTGCACATCGATGCAGCTCAAGCACGGACGCGACTAAATCCGTCGCTGCGGCGCGCGCCGCCGGATCGGCAATCGAGCCTAGTCGCTCAACCTGCCGCTCGATGTGCAGACTTTCGCTCGCTTGATCCTCCCGATTTGAACTCATCCGCCGTGATCCATCAGCCCAAACATCGGCACATGCCGCGCTTCGAGCAGTTTGCCTTTCCCCGTATACATGTGAACGCCACACGGCAGGCAAGGGTCAAAGCTCCGCACCGCACGCATGATGTCCACGCCCTTGAAATCCGCGGGACCGTTCTCCTCGAAGATCGGCATGTCCTGCACAGCGTCCTCGTAAGGCCCGGGCGTGCCATAAATATCCCGTGGATTCGCGTTCCAAGGTGTTGGTGGATAGGGATGATAGTTCGCAATCCTTTTATTCCGTATCACCACGTGATGCGAAAGCACGCCTCGGACCGCCTCATGGAACCCGACTCCGATCGCTTCTTCCGGCACTTCAAATGGAGCCCACGTTTTCGTGTGCCCTTTTTGAACTTCTTCAATCGCGCGTTCGACAAAGTACATCGCCGCTGCCGCCGCGTACGCTTGGAAATATGTGCGCGCACGGTTCCGCTCGATCGCGTTGCTCCATTTCGGAATCGTCCATTCGTATTCTTTCTCCGGAAGTGCGCTTGTCTTCGGCAGCGTGATTTTCACGCTTCGGCCCGTCGCCTTCACGTACCCGATATCGACCTTGTTCGAGAGTGCCGTAGACCACAGTCGTGCAATCGGGCCGCCGCCCGTATCAAGAGCCAAATGTTCGCCCGTTCTCTTCAGCAGCCAGCGCGGCGACATCACCCAGCTATATCGTTTGTTGAAATCTCGCTTCTGCGGCCACGGCGTAGTGCTCTGATTCCAGGGATGCCGCTTATCGATCGGGTTGCCGATGGGATCTTGTCTAACGAAGGTTTCCTTATCTTCCCAGTCCTCGTAATACGAGCTACCCAGCAGAATGCGCATATTCAAGTTGATGTCGATCAGATCGTTTGTCACCAATTCACCGTCGACGATCACGCCGGGGGTGACGTACATGTCCTTACCCCAACTGCCCATGTTTTCGTACTTGTAATCGCACGTGTCGGGGTTCTGCCAGGAGCCCCAACAACCCAGTAGCACGCGTCTCTGCCCCACTTTTTCGTATCCCGGTAGAGCCTCATAGAAAAAATTGAAAAGGTCGTCGTGCAGAGGCAGCGCCTTTTTCATGTACTCGCAATATTTCATAAGCCGCACGAGGAAATCGGTGAAGAGCTGAATCGTCGCCACAGTGCCGGTGCCACCGGGATAGAGAGTGGAAGGATGCACATGACGGCCTTCCATCAGGCAGAACATTTCTCTCGTCAACCGGCTCATGTGGAGCGCTTCGCGATAGTACTCGCCCGTGAATGGGTTCAGCGCTCGCATGATATCGCCGATAGTGCGATAGCCATGATCCTTACTGTGCGGAGCCTCCGTGTTGTTGGCTTTTTCCAGTACGCCGGGATTTGTCGCCTTCACCATCTGCTCGCAATAATCGACGCCTACCAGATTGTCCTGAAAAATGTTGTGATCGAACATATACTCGGCGGCCTCGCCGAGATTGATGATCCACTCGCCCGTAGGTGGCGTTTTTACTCCAAACGCCATGTTCTGTGCGTAGACGGCGCACGTCGCGTGATTGTCCCCGCAGATTCCGCAGATGCGGCTCGTAATAAAAGGAGCGTCGCGCGGATCTTTGCCTCGCATGAAGACGCTGTATCCGCGAAACATCGAAGACGTGCTGTAACACTCCGCCACTTCGCGGTTATTAAAATCGATCTTCGTATAAATGCCCAGGCTGCCTACGATCCGGGTAATGGGATCCCAGTTCATGTCAACCAGCGTGCGATTCCCTTTCTGGCCCGCCAAAGAGGTATCAGTGGTGACTGCCATTTGCTCCGTCCTTTCTCATTCCATTCCCGTAAGTCGTGGGCACATAACCTGTGGAGAGAGTCGTTCCTTTGTGGCGCCATTTGGGCTCTCGATTACTGCTGTTATTTGTGATGGAACGCAGCGAACGGATCATCGTGCCGTATATGCCTACCGTGCCCGCAGACAGTCTCGCGCCTGGCGGTTCGTCCATAAACGGCATGAACTTGTCTGGGAATCCTGGCATCGTGCAGCCGATGCAAATGCCGCCGACATTCGGGCAGCCGCCAATGCCTCGCATCCAACCCCGCTTCGTTACGTTGCAGTTGACCACTGGACCCCAGCAGCCGATTTTGACCAGGCACTTCGGCGAACCGTATTCATGCGCGAAATCGCCTTGCTCGTAATAACCTCCGCGATCGCATCCTTCATGCACTGTCTTCCCGAATAGCCATGTTGGTCGCAACATTTCATCGAGCGGGATGATCGGTGCAAGATTCGCTGCCTGAAAACATAAATAGAGCAGTGTCTCAGTCATGTTGTCCGGCTGCACCGGGCAACCGGGAACATTGACGATGGGCAGACCGGCCGATGATCGCCAATCCCACCCAAGGTAGTCCGCCAAGCCCATCGAACCGGTCGGGTTGCCGGCCATCGCATGAATGCCGCCGTATGTCGCACAAGTCCCCGCAGCCACCACGGCGAGAGCCTTCGGCGCAAGCCTGTCGATCCAATCGCATAGAGTGATTGGCTGGCCATCCGGATCGTTCCCAATACCTGTCCAATAGCCCTCGCGTTTGATCTTCTCGTTGGGAATGGAGCCTTCAACCACAAGAAGAAACGGCGACAGCTCTCCGCGTTCAGCCTTATAAAGCCATGACATGAACTCTTCGCCGCCCTGTTCCGCTGCTAGGACTCGGTTGTGCAGAACAACCTTGGGGACCCCAGGAATAGCACCGAGGATTAAATCTTCGATGGATGGCTGTTCTGCCGCGGTGACTGAAATCGTATCGCCATCGCAGCTCATCCCGTCCGGTAGCCAAATCACATGAACTTCAGCAGGTGCGGGACCTTTCGGTTTCAAGGAACTCAAACTCGGAGAGGCCATGACATCTCGCTTTCGCGCAAAGTGTCACGGTGTTTCCAATGCGGAGGAGGCTAAAGCGTCGTCTCCCAAGAGGCGCCGCTCCGGTCGCAAAGCGTACCAGAAACAACTTGGAGCAAACTCGCCGCTAGAACATCACAGCACCACCCGTCTTGAATATCCTGTTTTCTCCCTATTTTTTTAAGGTACTCACACCAGCAGACGTAAGAGTGGGCGCCAAACCCAATGGACGCCTGCAAGGCTTCCAAAGCAGTAGGGCGCAACTCGCGTTAGCTCGTCGAATGCTCCCGGGTCGGATCAGCGCACAGTCGCCCGTAAGTTACGGTATCTTGTGCGTGCATTGTGGCGGCAATCGCTGTTATGGTCGCGGAGCATGCGTTACTCGCTATCTGCCACCCCAAGA
>Ga0134126_10004444_pt1 | contig 17537 bp, 15 predicted proteins | sample KB31752_FD_96881 | JGI IMG/M metagenome (GOLD analysis project Ga0134126, IMG submission 96881) | Terrestrial soil microbial communities with excess Nitrogen fertilizer from Kellogg Biological Station, Michigan, USA - KB3-175-2 | ecosystem: Environmental > Terrestrial > Soil > Unclassified ...
CCATCCACGTTTGAACTACGGTACGGTGAGCCGAGATTATTGAAGAGTCTGCTCAAACAGGCTTAACATCTCTTGGAAAGCCCGCTCAGCCTGCGGCTTATTGTAAACAGGGCTGTCGGGCGCAGTCCAACCGTGATGGGCGCCCTCGTAGGTTTCACTTTTATATTTGCCGCCCCACTTGGAAAGGGCGCGCTCGAAATCCCGGATAGCCTTTTCCGGCATGCTTCGATCCTCGATTGCATGGCCGAAGTAAAGTTGCGCCTTGATGCGCGGTAAAAGAAGGTGCGGACTGTCCGAAGAGTCCGTGAATAGTTTTCCTCCATGAAATGACGCCACGGCGGCAACCTTATCCGGCCGCACCGCGGCACAGCGCATAGCTACACCACCGGAAAAGCAATGGCCAACAACTCCAATCCGGGCATCGGAGCCCGAGGAAAGATGACTTACCAACAAATCAACATAAGCCGGGAGATCACGATCCAGAGCTTCGGGAGTTAATGGCGCCATCAATTCCGCCATCCGCTTCCGCCTCCACTCTTCCCCATTACTCCCCTTGCCTTCAAATACCGGCGGCCGCGTCGTCCGGTAAAACAAATTGGGCATCAACACCACATATCCTGCACCAGCGAGCCTGCGGCCCATCTCACGAGTAGCCGGGCGAATGCCGCCTATATCGGTCAGATCAAGGACTCCCGGCAGTTGCCGCTCTTCGTCCGGAAGCCAGAGGACACCATCGGCCGCCCCATCGGGCGTGCGAATCTCAATCTCTTTTTCGATCATGGTTTTCTACCCCCAATTTCAGGATGGCATCCGCGCTTTGACTCGCCATTACGAGCGGCAAAGAGCAATTTTATAAAGTCTAAGGGCATGCCAAGAATCTTGTCAGATGAACTGGATCGCTTTGTGCGTGAGGTATTGGCCGCGGCGGGAGTTCCGGAGGAAGCCGCGGGGTTGACCAGCTCCGCCCTGGTCGCCGCGAATTTGCGCGGGGTGGATTCGCACGGCGTCCGCCTGTTGCCCGTGTACGTGGAGCAGCTTCAATCGGGCGATATGGACGCTAGAGCGAAGGGCAAAATTCTCTCGGAAAATCACGCTTGTCTGCTGTTCGACGCGGAGAACGGCATCGGACAACTTGCAGCCGCTCAGTGTTGCGATCACGCCGTCCGGTTGTCTCGCGCCTTTGGGGTGGGTTTCGTCATTGCCCGAAACTCTAACCATTTTGGCGCGGCGGCGTATTGGGGAACTCGCATGGCCAGCGAAGGGCAGGTGGGAATTGTCCTTTGTAATGCATCGCGGCTGGTTGCGCCGTGGCAGGGGCGAGAGCCCCGCATGGGGACCAACCCCATCTGCATGGCGGTTCCGGGTCCATGGCTGCTGGACATGTCTACGACGGCTGTAGCCGCCAATCGCATCTTTGCCGCGATTGCGGCTGATGCGGATTCTATTCCGCGAGGTTGGGCGCTCGACGCGGCGGGCGCGCCGACCAGCAATTCATCGGAAGCTATCAAGGGCTCACTGATGCCGCTAGGCGGCGAAACGGCCGGACACAAGGGCAGCGGGCTCGCCGCCGCCGTGGAGATTCTATGCGCGGTGTTAGGAGGCGGCGCTATGGCCGGCGAGGTTGGATCGATGCGTGAACGCGGCCAGCGAGTGGGCGTCAGTCAAAGCTTTTTAGCCATTGACATCGAGCGCTTCATGCCGCTCGCGGACTTCAAGGCTAGATTGGAGCGATTTGTGACCGATTTAAAATCCGCCGCTCCCGCCGACGGTTTTGAGGAGGTGCTGGCTGCCGGCGAACCCGAATGGCGCACCGAACAGGAACGCCTGCGCGCCGGACTCCCGATACCTGGCGAGGTATGGCAGGCGCTGTTGAAACTCAGCCTACAACTTGGCGTAAACGAGCCTCATGCCTGATTCACGAGCGTTTCCAGCAACGTTTTGGTCAACCACTCCTGGTACTGCTGCGGCGTCCAACCGCGTTCCCGTACCAGCATGCGATATAAATCCCGGCTTGTAAGCGACCACAAAATATCGCGCGCCTTCTGAACGGTCAACCCGGCTCGCAACTCCTTAGCCGCGGCAAGCCCTTCGATTAAATGCCGCTGCATTTCATAACGCCGGCACTCGCGTTCTTCATCATGACGCGCTAATCGAGGAGCAACCGCACCCGCGCCGCGCAGTAAATCCCGCACGGAACTTTCCGATTCGTATATGCGCCGAGCAATGCGCGGGGCATATCGCAACCGTTCCCGCGGACGCTGCTCCGCCATTGCTTCCCGCACCGCCTGCTGGTAGTCGTCGCCGAATCGCGCGGCGTCCAGGATCTCCTCCAAAATTCCCGTCTTCGAGCGAAAATTCGCATACACAGTCGGCACCGCAACTTCCGCCTGCTGCGCGATCGCTTCCATCGTCATTCCGGAGTAACCCCGTTGCTCCAATAGCTTTCGCGCGGCTGCCGCAATCCGGCCACGGGTCTCGTCGGCCTGACGTTGCCGAACTGGAGACTGGTAGGTCCGTTTTTTTGCTTTGCTCATATTGACCACAGGAACAGATATTGGATATATTTACATATATCAAACATTTCTACTTCTTCACTCCGATGACACAGCACGTAAAAACCAATAGGATGGCCCATTGCGATCGCCACTTTGTTGTCACAGAGATCTGGACTCAAATGGATCAGGCCGGAATGCCGCGCCGGTTTGGAGCCCACCCGCTCGCTGGTATAGAGCGGCACTCATCGCAAGCAGGCGCACCGCAATGACTATTTATAATCTCGTCCTCTTCTTTCATATCCTCTCCATGGTCGGGCTCGCGATCGCCGTGGCTTTCCAATGGACCATGCTTCACAGGGCGATTTCCGCCCGTGACGGCGAAGAAACGCTCCGCTGGATCCGCGCTACGGCGCGACTACCGCTGCTTGTGTTTCCCTCCCTCGTAGTAGTCGTGGGAACGGGAATTTATATGGCGGCGCGCATCAATGCGTTAAGCGCGGGGTGGATCAGCGCCACTTTCATAGCCATTCTGCTGATCGCGTTCGTCAGCATGGCGGCAGGGCCGGCCACACGCGCTCTTCAGCGCCACGCGCAACAAGGAAAGAAAGAGGAAGCACGGCAGAGCCTTCTCAAACCGCTCTTGGCCATCTCCGTGCGTCTGCAAGCCGCGCTTCTGTTGACCATCGTCTTCCTTATGGTCATGCGCACCAACATCGCCGTATCGTTTGAAATTGTCGGCGTGGGGATCGCCGTTGGTCTGCTTTGGAGCATCCCTAGTTGGCGCACAGGCCGCGTTTGAAGAAACTGGCGAGGAGAAAATATGCGCCTATTTGTTCTCGGCGCCACTGGCGCCATCGGCCAACATCTGTTGCGGATCGGCCTGGAGCACGGCCATCATCTCACCGCCTTTGTCAGGTCGCCAAGCAAAATTTCTCAACGCTCAGATCTCTTGAAAGTCATCGAGGGCGACGTGTTCAACGCCAGTCGGCTAACGCAATGCCTCGCCGGACACGACTGCGTCCTATCCGCTTTCGGCCCCACCACTCTCCGCACCACCACCCTGCGCCGGGACTTCGGCCGTACTCTGGCGCTCGCTCTGCGAAACAGCAACGTCCCGCGAGTTGAGATTGTCTCGGCAGCCTTTCTTTTTCCGAACATCGGAATCTTGGGATACTTTCTGACACGCACGCTCTTTCGAAAAATGGCCCCGGATATGGCCGGCATGGAGAGCGAAATCATGCAAAACGGGATCGATTGGACCATCGTCCGGCCGCCGCGTCTCACGAATGGACCCGCCACGCACGCCTATCGCATTGCCGACGACCATCTGCCCAAAGGCGGAACAGTCGTCTCACGGAGAGACGTCGCCGAATTCATGATCGGCGAAGCAGAAAGCCCCGCGCACATTCGCCACATCGTAGGAATCGCGCGCTAGGTCAGATCTCTCGAATGGCGGCTAATCCGCCTGCATCGAAATATCGCGCCATCTTCGTTCGGTTTATAATCGGGCGACTCTCTGGATGTCAGGCCATGGGCTTCGGCAGCATTGTTCACGAAACTCCAGACGGATATATCCGGCGCGAGGCGCGCTCTCCCGAAGTACGAGATGCGTTCGCGCGGCAATTGCAATTTCTGCCGTGGCTCGCGCGCGCTTTGCCAGTAGCTGTACCCCTGCCCGAGTCGCTGCTCGACAACGTGCTTGTTTACAGGCGCCTACCAGGAGAGATTGTCGGGCCGGAGTCGGTGGCGGCGCATGCAGACTCGCTTGCCCGCGATATAGCGGGTTTCATAACCTCCCTCCATTCGATTCCGATAGGCGACGGAATTGCCTCGGGCATGTCGGCGCCGAACCGGACAGAAGAACTGCTCTCTTGTTTCGAAGCAACTCTTTCGTTGCTTTCCCAGGAAGACCAACGCGCGGCTCGAGCCTGGCGGGAGGGGTTCAGCGGACTGGATCGCAGTTCCGCCATCATTCATGGCGATCTCTGGTACAGAAATCTCCTGATCGACACGGATACGGGTAGGCTATGCGGCGTGCTTGATTTCGACAACGCTGGAGCAGGAGATCCGGCGTGGGATTTGGCCGCGCAATTTCACCTGGGGTTTGAATTTGCCCGGCGCATATTCGATGCGTATCCACATCGCGATGCGGATCTATGGAACCGAGCGAAGGAATTGTTTCAACTTAGGCAATTTGAAGGGCTCGCGTGGTCGGCGCACCATCAGGACAATGCCGAACTCGAAGAGAGCATCGGAAAGCTTCGAGCAGCCGGAGTGCTGCCTAGGGTTATCAACCCGCGCTGACGTGCGGCAGCTCCGTTTGGAGTTTGCCTTCACTCAGAGCCGCCTTGCGTCAGCAAGCGGGTTTTTCGAGCGGCAAGGAAAACTCGGCCAGGATAAGATGATCCTTTCACTTGCGTCTGTAAGGCGCTGAGACGCAAGAGATAAGCATGCGAAAAGATGATCCGGCGCTGTCCGCTCATCGATGGATATTGGCGCCATGCTTCGCCCACTCGACAAGCGGTCACCAATTCTGTATGTGCCATGCTGTACCATTAGTCGGGCAATGGTTTGAGTAGATCTTTCAAATACTGCCGGGTGCTGGGGCTGCTAACGTGCGCGATCCTGCTCACGTCTGTGCTGGACAACGTTCCGGATTGCCCGGAATTATTCAACCACCCCAATGCAGCCTCGTCATCGCTTCAATGTGGCGGTCACCTTGATGCCGCAACGATTGTGCCTTCTCCTTCTGGAAGTTTCTTGCCGGCGCCGCAGTTTTCGATTTATAGCCAGCTCGTAACATACGAAAGCGCGTTAAACGCGACAGGGTGTGTAAGAAGATCCCTTCCCCTAGCTGCCGATCCTTCGCCGCCGTTGATCTAGTTTGTTTACAAAATCTCCGGTTCGTCGGGCTTGCTTAGATCAAGTCCGCACAGAGCCAGAAAGTTATTTTATGAAAAGATTTGGATCAATGAACGTACATCTAATCAATCCGAGCGACATTTCTTTTGGAACCGCGGTAATAACTCCGCGGTGGCTCTATGTACTAGCGGCCGCCACGCCACAAGCTTTTGGCGATCCCAATATCATCGACGAGACCTTGGAGCGGATGGACCCGGCCTGTATTCAGGCCGGCGATATCGTGGGAATTGGGATTCACACAGGCAATGCCCTACGCGGGTATGAAGTTGGAAGAATCGCGCGCGAAAAGGGCGCCTGGGTCATTTTTGGCGGCATACACGCCACGTTGTACCCCGAAGAGTCTTTTGAGTTGGGCGCCGCTCATTCAGTTGTGCAGGGGGACGGGGACGTCGCCTGGGGCGAAGCGCTGAACGATTGCACGAGCAATCATCTTCAGCGAGTATATTCGGGTGGCCGGATCGAGGCGAACCGATTCCTACGCGCGCGGTGGGATTTGATGCCAAACAATAAATACATGTGGGCATCCGTTCAGACGATTCGCGGCTGCCCAAAGCATTGCTCGTTCTGTTCCGTGTGGCGCACGGATGGCCAACAGCCGAGACAACGCGCTTCGGACGTTGTGATTGAAGAAATAGTTGAACTGCGGCGTAAGGGCTTCCGGTTCATTGCTCTCGCCGACGATAACTTTTATCCTGTCACCTTGACAGACCTACGGCTCGCCGAGCGCCAGCACAACCATGCAAGAATTGCCGAGTTAGAGGCGATTCGCGAGGAACGATTCACCTTGATGGCGCGCCTGGCTGAATTGCCTAAGGACATGGTTTTCTTTACGCAGATCACGATGGAGGCCGGCGAAGACCCGGAGTTCCTGAAAGCCATGCGGAAAGCACGAATTAAGGGCGCTCTGGTTGGAGTCGAAGCCGTAACGCCGGAAGGCCTGAAAGCGGTCTTTAAGGATTTCAATTCTTCGGGCGACGATCTGATCCGGCAACTACAGACATTTCGGCAGCACGATGTTCACGTTTTGGGTTCGTTTATTTTTGGTCTACCGACAGATAACCAAAGTACTTTTGCGGCGACGGCCGAACTTGCCCAGAAAGCCGGGATTACTTTTGCCCAATTTGTAATGCTGACCCCGTTCCCGGGAACGATCGATTTCGAACGGTGGGAAAAAAATCTGGGTGAAGAAGCCGAGCGGGTCGCGGGTACGCCCGTAACTCGATATTGGCTGATTCCCGCCCAGGTAAGGCCGAAAATGTTCACGCCGCATCCTTCCATGAGCTCAGACGAAATACGGGAACGAACACAAGAGGTCTGGAATCGTTTCTACAGCCTTCCATTCATCTGGAAGCGATCTCGATGTGTCTCTTCCATTCGCAGCCGGCTGGCGTTTTTGTTCGTTTCAAAGCTGTACCGGCAGATGTATGCAAATACCGGGATATCGAGCGACAGCGCACGCAGAAGCCGCTCCAGCTTCTTTGCTCGTTTGCTAGCGAAGCCATGTCTCCGCCTATTTCGAGCAAAACCGATGCCCGATCTGCAAATTCCATCCATGGCCGCGGCAGGTCCAGCCAGTCCGTTCACAGTGCTTCAGGAAAGCACGCGCGCCTGACCTTTTCGAGGGTCTCCAGTAGATAGGCTACGGAACCGTTCTACTCAGGAGGTCATCAATTTCCCGACATACTCGCGCAACCCGGGTACGCAGGCCCAGGCATTTCCGCCGTAAATGCTATTCGATCCATCGAACGCGCCGAAACAACCGCCGGCTTCTTCCACCAGAATCTTGAGCGGAGCAAGATCCCAAGGCTGGGCATTCGGCTCAATCCAGACGTCCGCGCGGCCGGTGGCGAGTAACATTGCATCGACAGCGCCGCCCATCCCACGAACCGCCCAGAATTTGCTCACCCAATCGAGCAGTTTCGGAGCGAAATGATTTACGCCGGCCTTATTGAACCCGTTAAACGAAAGCACGGCGTGCGACGGGTCCGGCTGGTCCGTGACACGAAGCCGCCCGTCGCCGCTCCATGCTCCCCCGCCCTTCGATGCCCACAGCAACAAATTCTGACCGGGACTATACGCCACACCCGCAACCACTTCGCCGCGATCTTCAAGCCCGATCAGAATCGCCCAGAGCGGAATACCACGAACAAAATCTTTGGTGCCGTCAATTGGATCTATAATCCACTTCCGGCCGCTGGCGCCAGCGCGGTTTGCGCCTTCCTCACCGAGCGTGCCGTCTTCTGGGAACGCTTTCACGATTCCTTCGACAATCAGTTTTTCGCAAGCGCGATCCGCCGCGGTGACCGGGGATTCATCGGCCTTTTCTTCCGTCTCCACACCCCGCCGTTGGAATTCCAGCGCGGTGCGTCCGGCTTCTTGAGCGAGAGACTTCGCCAAAGCCAGTTCCTGTTCGTAAGCCATCTCCCGATTATCGCTGGCGAGTCAGTTCGAACACGTTACTCAACGCTTACGCGCCCGTTCGGCCGAGTGATGTGTTTGGCCGCGAAAACCCGGCCGCATGGCACGCCGGCCATGATCCTCAGCGCCGACGAAATCTCATGTTGCCGAGTCGCTACGCAATTTTTGCTGCGACCCGGCAGATTTGTCGTGGTCTTTTGGCCAGTTTGAAGCGGCGCCGCGCCCCGGCTGGGGGCGTAAGCCTCTCCAGTGCAAGCACTTGCGAAGGTCCGCCGAAAGTTGGCACGAAAACTGCCCTACAGAGGGCGCGATGACGAAAGAAGAATACGGAAAAGCTTACCAACGCGGATTTAACTTGACAGTTCGCTTCCTCGTATCGCGAGGACTTTCATACGATGCGGCTCTGGACACAGCCCAAGCGGCATGGGCAAAAGGATGGGAACGTCGCGAGCAATTGCGCGATCCGAATCTGGTCCTGACGTGGACGAACAGTATCGCCCTGAATATCCATCGCACGTTTCTTCGCCGCGAGCCGCAAACACAGACGCTGCCGGAACTGGCGGCGCCGCCGAGATTGAATGTTGCGGCAATTGACGCCAAGCGGATTCTAAATAGCTGCAAGCCCAACGACCGCATTGTGCTTCACAGCCATTACATCGAAGGATACAAAGTACAGGAAATCGCGGAGCAGCACGGCTGGACGGAAACAGCCGTTCGCATTCGCCTGCTGCGGGCACGCAGAAGCGTGGAAAAGAAACTGGCGAAACCCCGGCACGCCAAACTGCGCACGCTAGCCGACAAGGCGCGCGAAGCGCTTGCGCCCGGGTTCAACATGCAGAACCTCGAAGCCAAGGTCGCTTGACCTCGTCATTACTGGATAACCCTCAAATGGGCGGGCGGAGACATCAGTCTTCGCCCAATTTTTTTGGGTCTTAGCGCCCGGCCCGAGCGCGCTGCTTCCTGGCTGGCTTCGCCTCCGCCGTTTCGCTTATCTCGCGCGCGGCGGGTTTCTTCTGAACTTGGCCGAGACTCTGCTGGAGAGCCTGCATCAGATCGATCACCGGCGCGAGTTTCCTCGCAGGACCGGCCTGCACCTCTTGCCCTTCTTTCTTTGCCTCGATCAGTTTCGCCAGTTGCGACTGATACTCATCGTGATATTTGGACGGTTCGAACTCCGTAGCGAGCCCTTCCACCAGTTTCTCTGCCAGCGCGGCTTCCTGCGGCTTAACCTGCACGTCGGTATCTCTCCCGTATTCAGGCACTTCCCGAACCTCTTCCGGGTAGAACATGGTGTGAAGGGTCAATCCATGCCCGTGCGGGCGGACGACCACCGTGTATTCGCGCTGGTGCATCGTGACCTTTGCGATGGCGCCGAAGCCGGACTTCTCCATGGTCTTCAGCAGGAGTTCGTAGGCTTTCTTCCCCGCCTCTTCCGGCACCATGAAGTAGGAGGCATCGAAATAAATGGGATCGATGTCCTGGACCTTGACGAATTCGAGGATTTCCATGGTTTCGCTAGATGGAGGGGCAATCTTCTTAATTTCCTCGTCTTCAACAATGACAAAACGCCCTTTGGCAACCTCGTACCCCTTCTTCAGCTCACTGCGTTCGATGGTGCGTTCGCAAACGGGGCAGTAGGTCTGCTGCTTGATCCGGCTGCCGCAGGGCTCGTGAATTTGGTTAAAGCTGATCCGCTCGCTCCGCGCCGCCGCGAAAAGGCGGATGGGAACCGAGATCAGCCCAAACGCCAGATACCCTTTCCATACCGTCGAAGCCATGTTTGCGATCTCCTTCGATTGCTAAAAACGGCGCGCCGGGACTCCGCCAGCGCTACCGGAACAACTCATAAAACAATACCGCGAAATAATGTCGGGCAGCAAACTGGCGAACTCGAGCTACCCCGCTCCAACCTTTATTGTTGGACTCGGATGTTCTTCTGGCAATTACGAACATTTGGCCCCATAGCCGCTGGTGATGGCGGCGCGGACACCCGTGTCGGCAGTGCCAAGACTTGGCGTCCGGTGTCTCGAACTCGTCGAGACAAGTCTCGGTGCTGCATGCCGAGGCTGGCTGCAGCCTGCACCACATAGATAACATCGGAAGATTTTGCGGCGGTCTGGTACCGTATCGCTGATGAAGAAATTCGCCGCTCTGTTGCTCACGATAGCGTCATTTGCGTACGCAGCCGACGACAGCGCTGCCCGCAAACAGGAACTGCTCTGGCAAAAGCTGGAACACGGCGTCGAGACTTTAGACTCTGGATTGGACGGCGTGATGGGCGTAGCGATCCTGGACCTCACGACGGGCCGCGAATGGATGTATCACGCAAATGAAGTTTTTCCGACCGCGAGCACGATCAAGCTAGCAGTGCTAACCGAACTCTATCATCAGCAAGAGCTTTCGCTGCAAGGCAAGACAGGCGCGGCGAAACTCACGGACATGTACACCGTGCGCAAGGAGGATCTGGCCCCCGACAGCGCCATTCTCGACAACCTGACGCCAGGAGTTACGGTTCTTACCAACCGCGATCTTGCCGCGGCGGTGGTGGCGGTCAGCGACAACTCGGCCTCGAACATACTGACCAATCGCCTCGGTATGGCCCGCATTAATACCATGCTGGATGGCCTGAATTTGAAACAGACTCGGATGCGCCGCCTGATGATGGACCTGGAAGCGGCGAAGCAGGGCCGCGAGAATGTAGCGACACCGCACGAACTGGTTCTATTGCTGCAAGCTATCTATCAGAACAAGTTGTTCCGTCCGGAATTGACACAGGACCTGCTCAATCTGCTGAGCACTCCGAAAAGCAGTTCCATCCCGCGGCTTCTACCTGAAGATCTGAAAATCGCCAACAAGCCGGGTGAGCTATTCGGAGTGCGTTGCGACGCCGGGATCGTGTTCGTACCGAAACACCCGTTCGCTATTGCAATCATGACGACCTACGACCGGGATGGGCGCGCGGCCGAGCAAACAATCAGCCAGGTAGCTCTACTCGCATGGAGGTTGTTCGATACGTTATCGGTATCGAGCGAGTACGGACGCGCAATGGCGGCGCATTAACCTAAGAGTAGCGAACCGACAATGTTACGTACTTTCCTCCTGACGATGGCCGCCTGCGCGGCGCTTACGACCGGCATGGTGCTTTATGCAACCGCCGTACACAAACCCGCTCCCGTTCAACTGATCCGTGTACCGGAGGGCGGCATTCAGCCCCAGGCCGTCACCGATGCAAAGGGCGTCGTACATGTCGTCTATTTCAGTGGAAATCCGTCCGCCGGCGACCTCTATTACGTAACATCAACGGATACCGGGCGAACGTTCTCAAAGCCGATACGCGTAAACAGTGAACCGGGCAGCGCCATAGCGGTCGGGAACATCCGCGGCGCCCGCGTTGCGCTCGGTCGCAACGATATTGTGCATGTCGCATGGAATGGATCGGCGCGCGCCACGCCTAACGCCGGCGACAATAGGCCGCCCATGCTGTATACACGCCTGAACAAGGGGGGCACGGCGTTCGAGCCGCAGCGTAATCTGATCCACAGCGCCTGGGGAATCGATGGAGGCGGATCGGTTGCCGCCGATCGCGCGGGCCACGTTTATGTGCTTTGGCATGCGCCCATTCCGGGCAAAAACGGAGAGGCGAACCGGCGTGTCTGGATAGCAACGTCGAACGATGATGGAAAGACGTTTGCTCCCGAGCGTGTGGCCTGGGACAAACCGACAGGAGCTTGCGGGTGCTGCGGGCTGGACGCTTTCGCCGACCGCAACGGAACGTTGTTTGTGTTGTTCCGCTCCGCGGAACAGATGGTTCACCGCGACATGAATCTGCTGGTTTCGCGCGATCACGGCGCGAGCTTTCGGGGCTCCGATATTTCCAAATGGAACGTAGGCTACTGCGTGATGAGCACGGAATCGCTCGCGGAGAGTAAAGCGGGCGTGCTGGGCGCATGGGAGACGGAAAAACAGGTATACTTCGGCCGCATGAATCCCGCGACCGGCGCCCTTGCGGAAACCGTGGGCGCTCCCGGCACGGGCAAGAACCGCAAGTATCCTTCAATTACGGGCAACAGCCGCGGCCAGATTCTGCTCGCATGGACCGAGGGCATGGGCTGGAAGAAGGGCGGCACGCTTAATTGGCAAGTGTTCGACGACAACGGGCGGGCGATCGGCCCCGAAGGTCACGCACCCGGAGTGGTTCCCACGTGGAGCCTGGTATCCGCATTCACGGCCTCCGATGGCTCGTTTCGCGTGATGTATTAAGAAGCGTAGCGCGTATTTAGCGCTTCTTCTCGCGAGCGATCCAAGCATCGATTTGGATTTCGAGCACATCCAGAGGAAGCGCGCCGTTCTCGAGGACGGCGTCGTGGAAAGCGCGCAGATCGAAGCGCGATCCAAGTGCCTGCTTCGCACGTTCACGCAACTCCAGAATTTTCATCTGGCCCAGCTTGTATGCGAGCGCCTGTCCCGGCCATGCGATATAGCGATCCACTTCGGTCTGAATGTTCGGTTCGTCCATGGCAGTGTGCGCGTGGAAATAGTCCACCATTTGCCGGCGCGTCCAATGCTTATAATGGACGCCCGTATCGACGACGAGACGGACTGCGCGCCACATTTCGTTTTCCAGGCGGCCATACTCGCTGTAAGGATCTTTATAAAAACCCGCTTCTTTGCCGAGCCGTTCGGCATAGAGCGCCCAGCCTTCAACGAAGGCTGTGTAGTCCGCATTTTTGCGGAACTCCGGCAAATCCGGTAATTCCTGAGCGAGCGCAAGCTGCTGGTGGTGACCGGGAATGCCTTCGTGGTACGCGATGGCTTCCACGTTCAGAGTCAGGCGATGCGTCGGATCGTACTCGTTGACGTTCACTCTTCCGGGCCGCGAATTCGAGCCGGGCGAATAGTCCGCCGGCACGGCATCTTTCGAACGGAACGCCTCCATGGGAACAACTTCGAGCGGAGTCTTCGGTTGACGGCCAAACAGCTTCGGCATTTCGGGCCGCATCTGGCCGATGTACGTTTTGTAAAGCTGTAATAGCTGATCGCCCGATTTGGCATACAACTTTTCGTTCGATTTGATGAACGCATTAAAGGCGGCGAGATTCGAAAAGCCCTGCTGCTTTGCGAGGGCGAGCATCTCCGCTTCGATCCGATCCACCTGCTTCAACCCGATTTCGTGAATTTGCTCTGGCGCGAGATTGGTGGTCGTCATGTGGCGGGTGGCTTCGCGATAACGCGCGTCGCCTTCGGGCAGAGACCATACACCGGGCTCGGTGCGACCGCGCGGAGCATAGTCGTTCTTGACAAAGTTTGCGAGCCGCGCATAAGCGGGGACAACGCCGGTATCGATGGCGCGGAGAATCTCAGTTCGTAACCGGGACCGATCGGCCGCTGGAATCCCGGCCGGAAACTTCGCCACGGGAACGGCGAAGGGGCTTTTCGCGCCCGCGCCATCGGCGATTTGCCGGACTTGCGCGGCGACCTTATCGAGCAGATAGCGCGGCGGCGTCAGGCGATCTTCCATACCGAGCCGCATGTCCGTTTCGAGCTGTTCCATAACACGAGGAATTTGATGCAGGCGCGCCAGATAGTCCTCGTAGTCGCGAACAGTTTTAAAGGCCAACATCCCCGGCAATTCCGCATAGAAGAGATGCAACCCGTTCATCTGGTCAAGCGGCATCTCCCAGTTTTTGAAGCGACCTTCTTCCAACTGATCGCGCAAACGGCCGATCATCAGCGTACGGCTCAAAGCGTCCTGTGCCGCCAAGCGGGACGAATCGATGGCTTCGAAACCCCGTAGAAATACCCGCTGCCGCGCGATATCGTTCCGGAAGCGCTCCGGCGAATAGTCGCTTAGCCGCGAGTTATAGCGGGTATCTCCATAGAGGCTCGCGGTTTCCGGATTCGTTTGCATCTCGAAATCCCACTCTTGCGCGAGCAAGCTATCGAGTTGCTTGTTATTCGATTGCTGGTTCGCCGGGGCGCGATGGCAACCGATTGCGCAAATGACCAGTAGCGCAGCGGCGAGCGCGATTGCTATATGAGAATTGGTCGTCATCTGTAACTTGGCGGCGATACTGAAACTATGTACCACAATCAGTGGTTGACGGTCGCTGACGCTTGTCGGCGCAGTTCCAGATTTTACGTCATGTCGATGATCCCCTAATGAGAACGAATCCTTCCTTGTATCAGATCGACGCGCGTTCTTGGTTATATCGATGCAGCGAGGCCGCCGGCAGGCAATTGCATCTCGACGAAATCCCCGATCTCGATCTCGACCGGTTGAGGGATCGGGGATTCGACTGGATCTGGCTGTTAGGAGTTTGGCAGACGTGCGCTGCCGCCGCCGCTGCATCGCGCAAGATGGCAGATGAGCAGCACTATCGCCAGTCTCTTCCCGACTTTTCCGATGAAGACATCACGGGCTCGCGATTCGCCGTATGCAGTTATGACGTGCACGTCGATTTCGGGGGGCCGGAGGCTCTGCGGAAATTGCGAGAACGCCTTCGCGCGCGCGGCATTTGCCTGATGCTGGATTTTGTCCCAAATCATACGGCGGTCGATCATGAGTGGGTTCACGGACATCCCGATTTTTACGTTTCCGGCAACGCATCGGATCTCGCGCGAAAACCGTCCGATTATTTTGAAGCGCAGACTAACTCGGGCCGGAAGATTCTGGCTCACGGACGCGATCCTTATTTTCCAGGTTGGATTGACACCGCACAACTGAATTACGGAAACCCAGCCGTTCAATCGATGATGAAAAAAGGATTGCAGCGCGTGGCGGCGTTATGCGACGGCGTGCGGTGTGATATGGCAATGCTGCTTCTGCCCGATGTGTTTCAGAAGACGTGGGGCATCGAGATTCAGCCGTTCTGGTCGGACGCCATTGCCGGAGCGCGGCAGGTGAATCCCAAGTTCGTCTTGATGGCCGAGGTTTACTGGAACCGCGAGCGCCAGTTACAGGAACTGGGCTTCGACTATACGTACGACAAAAATCTCTATGACGATCTGATTCAAGGGCAAGCCGATGCTGCCCGCGACCATTTGACTGGCGATATCGTTTATCAACACAAATCGGCACGGTTCCTCGAAAATCATGACGAGAAGCGGGTAGCCGCCGTTCTGCCTCGCGCCATGCACGAGGCCGCGGCTATTGTGAGTTACTTCGTGCCGGGCCTGCGGTTCTTCCACGACGGTCAGTTGGAAGGATATCGGATCAAGCCTAATATCCATTTGCGACGGCAGGCTATCGAGCCCGTCGATGCGGATATCGCGCAATTCTATTCGCGCCTGCTCGACTGCCTCAAAGGAGATTTTGCGCAGGGAGGTTGGAGTTTACTGGAGACTCTTCCAGCATGGGATGGCAACCCGACACAGCACAATTTTCTGTGCTTCGCCTGGGCCGGCGAAGGATGTCCGCGCCATTTAATTGCGGTGAATTTCGCTCCCTGCCAGAGCCAGTGTTACGTTAAGCTGCCGTTTGAGACGCTCGATGGGAAGGCGGTTGCACTCCGCGATGAGATGGGCGCCGAAACATATATGCGGGACGGAACGGAACTCAACAGCCGCGGACTATATTTGGATCTTCCGCCCTGGCGGTATAACGTATTTGAGATTCAGACGAAGTAACCCCGCGCGATTTCAGTCCTTCACCGGCACGAATCGCACGGCATAACCGCCCGCAGTGACCATCTTGATTCTTAGGTGAGTTGAACGGTCCACGGTTTCTTCATGTACTCGCACGTTCTTCGGATACTTATCCGCATCGGCGGCGTCCTCGTATATCTCGGCTTTGTATTTGCCCGAACCTAGAAACGAGAGCGGTACGTCCAGTTCACGCGGCGTCCAGTTTGTCATGCTGCCCAGATACCACTGATCGCCGCTGCGCCGCGCCATCGTGATGTATTCACCCGGCAAGCCGTTCAGCACTTTGCTTTCATCCCAGGTCGCCGGAGCGCTCTTAATGAACTGAAACGCGGGTTGATCTTCATACGCCTTTGGGCTGTCGGACACCATCTGAAAGGCGGCTTGATAGATCGCATACATCGCCAACTGATGCGCGCGTGTGCCCATCACCATGGGACGAACGGAACGTGCCTCGAAATCGTCGCGCGTTACGTTGTCAAATCCGCCTGGAGTGAAATCCATCGGCCCTGCCAGCATCCGCGTAAATGGGAGGGTCACCTCGTGGTCGGGATTATCGCGCGTACCGCCCTTGTTCTGTTCCATACCGACCACAGCCTCGTAGCCGAGCACGTTGGGGTAGGTGCGCTCCAAACCGGAAGGCTTCGTAGCTCCGTGAAAATCGAGCATCAGATGATGACGGGCGGCTTCCTGTGCGGCTCGGTAATAAAAATCGATGCCACCCTGATCGTCGCGTTCGACAAAATCGATCTTCAAACCAGCAACGCCCCATTTTTCGTAGAGAGGAAAGGCCTCCTCCATCTGGGCATCGGCAGCCTTGTACGACAGCCAGATCCAAACCTTCACCTTCTTGGTTGCGGCATAGCGGACAACTTCGGGAACATCGACGCGCCCATTCATCTTGGTGATGTCTTTAGGGTCGTACCAACCCGCATCGATCAGCATGTAGGGAAAACCCGATTTCGCCGCGAAATCGACGTAGTACTTCATCGTGGCGGTCGTGTATGCCGGCTTTCCATCCGGACCGATACTGCCGCTCCACCAATCCCACGACGCGTTGCCGGCGTGAATCCAGGAAGTGTCCTTAATTTCAGAGGGAGGATTCAGACTCGTGATGACGTTCGATTCGACGAGCCTGCCCGGTTCGGTCCCGACCAGCAGGACACGCCACGCGGAATGATGGGGAAGCGCTCCCGAGACAGCCAGTTCCGGGTTCTCCTCCTGAGGCGCCAGCCGCGATTCAAACCAATGGCCGGCCCAACTGTGCGACGGATTCACAAGGTACATGGAACTGTAGCCGCGTATGTTGGCTTCCGTAATAGCCATCCAGGCTACACCGGGGACGTCCATCAGCAGCGGACATCCGATCAGAATAGTGCTAGCCACGCCGCCTTGGTTCGAGAATGCGGTAATCGGCAGCTTTACGTATTCGCCTTCATACATACTGCGAAAATTCGGCAGCTCTAGTGCATACGTCGTGGCATCCTTGCTGATGCGAAACTCGGTGTGCTCCTGGGTAAGTTGGAAATTTCGCAGCGCTCTCTGTTCGGGGACAACGTAGCGGAACGCGATGGCGTCGTTATAGGCCCGCGCTTCCATCACAAGTTGACGGCCCATGCCCGAGGGCTCTTCGATCTCAATACGGAGAGCGTTGTAATGGTCGCGCACTTCGCTCGTTTTGCCGGTGACCAGACGATAGGTTTCATCATGAGATGAAGGCGTCGCCTTCACAATGCCGACATTGGCGCCTAACGGCCTCTGGCTTTGCAAATCCAGGCCGAGGGCCGACTGGTTCACCAGTGGTTTTCCCTGAAATTGCACCGCGTATGTCAGTTGTCCGGAGGGCGAGGGCCCCTGCTTATCGACCGTCTGGAACGTAATCGTCAATTGTCCGTTTGGCGAACGAAGCACGGCGGAGTTGGATTGAGCAAAGGCTGCGAAAACACTCATGAATATCAAAGCGCACAAAGACAGTGCTTGGAAAGGCGACGTGAACATCATTGCAACTATATCGCTGCCGGCACATCGCCGATTCGCTCCGTGTCAAGGAAACTTGCAAAC
>Ga0134126_10004445_pt1 | contig 17537 bp, 15 predicted proteins | sample KB31752_FD_96881 | JGI IMG/M metagenome (GOLD analysis project Ga0134126, IMG submission 96881) | Terrestrial soil microbial communities with excess Nitrogen fertilizer from Kellogg Biological Station, Michigan, USA - KB3-175-2 | ecosystem: Environmental > Terrestrial > Soil > Unclassified ...
CTTTTCAACGGCGCCGGGTTTTGCATGGTTCTTCGGGCCTCAGAAGACCTGGCTCTTGCATAGATTGCTGCTGTGTCTGAGCTTCATCGTGCCGCTGCTGTTCATCCTCTATCGGCGCAAACGGCGCGCCACGAATCTTCCGCTGGCGGCGCTAAAACTTACGTCGGTGATCTTTTACTGTTTTATCGACGTCCCCTATCTCTATCTTTTCTATACCTCGTCTTTTGTCAGTCTGATAGCGGTGACGCTGGCGGTGCCTGAGACAGCATAGCATGTATCTCATCTATGTATTTACGGTCATTGGACAATCGAGGTACTTTATGCTGTCCCCCCAGCTTGCCCTTGCGTTTCAACCAGGCTGTGAAAACGCCCTTCTCCAGCACATGCAGGATAGGCATCCGCAGCGCAATATCCTTATGTCGTTTGGCCTCGTAATCGCTATTGACGTTCTGAAGGGCTTTATCCAGCTCGGTCGTGAACAGGGTAAGATCGGCGGGTTTTTTTTCAAACTCCACCAACCACTCATGTGCCCCATTACCCCCATCGCTGAAATAGACCGGCGCGGCGGTATAATCGTTCACGACGGCGCCCGTCTTTTCGCAGGCGACAGCAACCGCCTTATCGGTATTGTCGACGATCACCTCCTCGCCGAAGGCGTTGATGAAATGTTTGAGGCGTCCGCTGACTTTGATCCGGAACGGACTTCGTGACGTGAATTGGATGGTATCGCCCAGCAAATAGCGCCAGAGACCACCGTTAGTATTGATCACCAGCGCGTAGTTATGGCCGATCTCCACCGCGTCGAGCCCGATCGTCTCGGGATGCGGCTTGCCGTATTCCTCCACCGGCATAAACTCCATGAAGATGCCATGATCCAGGAAAAGGACCATGCCCTCGTCATTGGGATTGCCCTGCGCAGCAAAAAATCCTTCGCTGGCATTGTACATGTCGAGATAGTTGATGTCCTTCCCGATGAGGTTCCGGAATTGTTGTTGATAAGGCGTGAAGGCTACCCCGCCATGGATATAAAGCTCCAGCGAAGGCCATACCTCCGCCAGCGTTTTTTTTCCCGTGATCTCGAGGATACGCCTGATCAACACCATCGTCCAGGTCGGCACGCCCGAGATCGAAGTCACATTCTCCTGTATCGTATTCTTTGCCAGCCTTTCGATCTTATCCTCCCATTCGTCGAGCAATGCGATGCTCAGCTCGGGCGTCCGGATCCAGTTGCCCCAGAACGGCGCGTTTTGAAGCAGGACGGCGCTGAGGTCTCCATAATGAACATCTTCATTCATTTGATTGATAGTATGACTGCCCCCGATCACCAGCCCCTTACCCGTCAACAGATCAGATTCGGGATTGAAATCATAATACATGGTCAGTACGTCCTTTGCGCCTTTATAGTGGCAATCCTGCAGGCTTTCTTCGCTGACGGGGATGAACTTGCTTTTGTCGCTGGTGGTTCCGCTGCTTTTGGCAAACCAGTTGATGGGGGTATTCCAGAGGATGTTCTGTTCCCCGTTCATGATACGCTGGATGTAGGGCTTCAGATCGTCGTATTCATGGATGGGAACGGCCTGTTTGTATTCGCGAATGGAGAATATCCGGGAGAAATTGTATTTGCGGCCGAATTCAGTGTATTGAGCCGAGGTGACGAGATGCTGCAGCACCTCCCGTTGTACGGCTACGGGGTTCTGCATCCAGTGTTCGATGCGGCCAAGACGCAATCTGGCGAGTCTCGATATGGCCGGGCTCAAAAGTTTCATGGTATACCAGCAAAATAACTAATCGGCCGGACATTCAGGACATTTTAGAGGGTATTCTTTTCCTCCGCCTGTCGTGCTTCTTCGTGGAGATAGTCCTTTCTTTTCAATTCGAAATTGCGTCCGAGATAAAGACGTCTCACCTGCTCGTCCTCCGCGAGTTCCTCCGCCGAGCCATGTTTGAAGATCTTGCAATCGATGAGAAGATAGGCCCTGTCGCATATGGAAAGCGTCTCGTTCACGTTGTGGTCCGTGATGAGGATGCCGATATTCCTGAATTTAAGCCGCGCCACCACCGTTTGGATATCTTCCACGGCGATGGGATCGACGCCGGCAAATGGTTCGTCGAGCAGGATGAATTTCGGGTCAACGGCCAGCGCCCGGGCGATCTCGGTCCGCCGGCGTTCTCCGCCTGACAGCGAGTCACCGTTGTTCTTGCGTACATGATGCAGGTGGAATTCATCCAACAGGGCTTCCAGCTTTTCGCGTTGCTGTGCGCGGTTAAGATCAGTCATCTCCAATACGGCCTTGATATTGTCTTCTACGCTCAGCTTGCGAAAGACCGAGGCCTCCTGCGGCAGATAGCCGAGTCCAAGCTGGGCCCGTTTGTACATGGGTAATTTCGTGATATTGATATCATTGAGAAAGACATCACCCGAATCGGGCTTGATCAGGCCGACCACCATATAGAAGGTCGTAGTCTTACCGGCGCCATTGGGTCCGAGCAAACCTACGATCTCGCCTTGCTTAAGATTCACCGAGACGTGATTGACCACCGTCCTGTTGTGATACGTTTTTACAAGGTCCTGGGAATGAATGGTCAGACTCACGTATTTCTAAATTTGCCCGCAAGATACGCCCCGCCGGTCATGTGGCGAAGCCCGGGGTTTAAATTTATAGGTGTTTTAAGAGTTATCAACTAAGTTTGCGGGATTATTCGCGCAATATGAAGGTTATAGAACACATTACCAACGCAAAAGATACCCTGGTTTCGTTCGAGATCCTTCCTCCCCTGAAGGGAAAAACCATAAGTTCCATCTACGAACATCTCGATCCTTTGATGGAATTCGGCCCTGCGTTCATCAACGTCACCTATCACCGCAGTGAAACGATGTTCAAGAAGAAGACGGACGGCACTTTTGAAAAGGTCGAGGTCCGTAAACGTCCCGGTACCGTCGGCATCTGCGCCGCGATCATGAACCATTATAAGGTCGATGCCGTTCCGCATCTCATCTGCGGCGGATTTGCCAAACGCGAGACAGAAGACGCTCTGATCGATCTGCATTTCCTGGGTATCGACAACGTACTGGTCCTGCGCGGAGACGCCGCAAAGAATGAAAGCTCTTTCGAACCCGAACCGGACGGGCATCGCTTCGCGATCGATCTTCTTAAACAGGTGGCATGTCTTAACCAGGGCGTCTATCTCGAAGAAGATATCAAGAATGGAGGTAAGACCAATTTCTGCATCGGCGTCGCAGGCTATCCGGAAAAACACTTCGAAGCACCCAACCTCGAAACGGACCTGATGTACCTGAAGGCGAAAGTTGCCGCGGGCGCGGAATATGTTACTACTCAGATGTTCTTCGACAACCAGAAATACTTCGATTTTGTAAAGGTCTGTCGCGAGCAGGGTATCCATGTTCCTGTGATACCGGGTCTGAAGCCTATTACGAGTAAAAAACAGATGAGTATGCTGCCGAAGGTGTTTCATGTAGATCTGCCCACCGAACTATCCAACGAGATCCTGCAATGCAAGACCGATGCGGATGTCGAGCAGGTGGGTACCGAATGGCTGATCCATCAGAGCAGGGAGCTCAAAAAAGCAGGCGTTCCCGTTCTCCATTATTATACGCTTGGAAAACCCAAGGTGATCGAGAAGGTAGTTAGAGCGACCTTGTAGGCCGGAAGGGCATACCCGCGAAGCATATGGTCAACGCGTCAGTCCGGCAATCACCTTCTCCTCGATCTTCACCGGATACTTCTTTTTCAGCTCAGCGATCCACTGATCCTCCATCCAGTTTTGGTAATCATTGATCACGAAACCCCGCGCGTCCCGGAAATTTCGCGGAGCCCGATCCCTATAAATATCCAGGATATAAGCGAAGCTCACCGAATTGTCCGCCGGATTGGTCGAGAATGCCGTATACGTTTGCGGCGTTAGCGCGGTTCCCCCCGGATTGGGTATCTGTGCCAGCTCATACCTCCCTGAATCGGCCTGTATGGCCGTTGCGCCGCTATCCACCATCTGCCGCCAGCTGACGATGGGATGGGTCTGAAGCCGGGCCTTTAGGCCTTCCGCGGTAGCGGCATCCCGGCAGGTGAACAGCAGGGCGTCGGCGCTGGCATTCCACCAATAGTTGTTTTTATGACCCTCATAATATTTCATTAACCCGGCGCTGTCCGTCGACGCCTTATCCCATATCTTTCGCTGCATGATCTCGAAGAGTAGGTTGCCTTCCCTGAATTCGCTCAGCTGAAACGCGAAATCCGCGTTATATTCTTCCAGATGATTCCGATAATATTCCTGCGCCACCCTTTCGATCCACCGGTCATACAGATCCTTGTCGGCCTGTGCACCGCCCGGGCGTTGACCGCGTACCGATCGGAAATAATCCAGCCATTCCCTGATCGTATAAGACTGCCTGCTAAAAGAGAAAAGCGCGGTCGTCCGTGTCAGTCGCCGGAAGCCGGATAGCCCGACATTTAGCATCGCGCTGTCCGTAAATGCCCAAAGGTCGGCATCGGAGACATCCCCGCGACGGTAATTCACCTGCTGTAATATTTTGTTTAACAATGCCTTACGAGAAATTTCTATCCGCGGATCGTTCATCACCTGCTGTCTTAGCTGGGCGGCGATCACAGAATCCATCCGGCCGGGGAATGGCCTGCGTGCAATCCTCCTGATGATATGATAGCCATAAACGCTTTCCAGCGGCCGGCTATAGGCCCCATCCCTGTTCAATGCAAAAGCTGTGGCTTCGAAAGCAGAGTCATAATGCCCGATACCGAATTCGGGAAGCTCGCCGCCGGCCTGGTAAGACAGGTTGTCGCCGCTATAAGTCCTGGCCAGAGTGGCGAAATCAGCACCACCTGCCAGCAGGGAATAAATGCTATCGGCCCTCCGGCGGATGGATTGCCGGATGAGGTTTGTCGCCGACGGGGGGTATGCGATCAGGATCTGAGCGACCCTGATCCTTCCCAGCGCCTTGCGCTCGCCGTCATTCCGGAAAATATGATACCCGCCCCTGGTACGATACGGTTTGGAGAAATGACCGGGCGGCGTGGAATAGGCCAGGGTTTCCAGCTCATAAGGGAGCGTAAATACTGTGATATACCCGATCTGACCCCCATTGGTTCTCACCGAAGGGTCTTCGGAATATTGAATGGCCACCTCACTGAACTTCTTTCCCTTTTTCAGCGCCTCATAAGCCATCTTCGCCTTTTCATAGGCTTTGAGCGTATCGGCAGGCGTCGGGTTCTTCGGCAAAGGGATCAGGATATGCGAAAGGCGGATATCGGTCTGGCCGCGTTCGAAAGCTTCCTTCACCAGCCGGGAGAGACTCGTATCATCCTTCAGATAAGACTCCGCTACCTGCGAACGGAAATTCTGCAGTTCGGCGCGCTGGGTGGGAAGCGTGTCCAGCCGGGCATCGAAAGCGGCCCTTACCTTCAGCTTATACCGGACATACAGATCGAGGTAATCCCGGTATGACTTCTCGCTGGGCTTTTGAGCCATATTGTTCTTATTATAGGCGCGCAGGAACTCGTCCCTCGATACGGGGACATTGTCGATGGTGAACACATTTTGCGCACGGATGGCGGAGACCAGCAGGAGAAGAAGGAGAAAAAGTAAGAACGACTCTTTGACCCGTAGGATCATATCAATTGGATTTTTTTTGTCGCAGCTTCAGATCGATCACCTGATCCAGCTGCAGATAAGAAAGTTTTTTAGCGATGATTCGCTTGTTACTATCCAGCAAATAGAGAATGGGGGTTTGATACACGTCGTACAGCTGCCGGAAGGAAGGTTGACCCGCTTTCTCGGTAGAGTCGGCGTGCGCTGCAGTCTCATAAACGTGGATCCAATCGGTTAAATTGTGATCCTTAATGAATTGCAGCCACTGCTCTCTGCCGCCATCCACCATGACCCCATAGATCCTGACCCCTTCGGCCTTCCACTTGGCCTTGTAGATGGAATCGAGCCGGGGAACGATATCCTTGCAATGACTACAGGTAGGGTCCCAGAAACAAATTACGATGAAGGGAGCCTCGACGCCATAGAGCGGTCTGGGCGTTCCCGCGGTATCGACCATTTCAAGATTGGCCGCGGGTTGCCCTATCAGATTGGCCATCAGGCTATAAGCGCGGTCATTCAGGAATTTCCGATACTTCTCCGTAAAGAATTCCGTCTCACCCGTATTGATGTATTTCTCGAATAGATGAACGAACACGGCGTCCTGGCCCATGTACTCCGGGTTGACATATTTCTGAACGAAATAGACCATCAGGTACTGGAACATAGAGGGACTGACCCTGGCCTGCAACAGCATCATATCGGCTTCCCGTTCGATCGAATCCGCTTCCGGCGGAACGAGATCATGAAAATATTTATCCAGCTTTGGCTCGAAAATGGGCGTCCGTGTCAGCCGGGGATCCGTAAAATCTACGCCATCCCAATAGTGGCTCTTGAAATACCGGTAGGCAAATCCGCTGTCATACCGTCCACCGGGCTGTTTCGGCGCTGGCGGCACCTCGGGCTCCTTCAACAGCCGGAAAAGGATCGCCAGCAGGGAGGAAGGGTATTTGGCGGCGAGATTATCCCGGTACTGTTGCAGCCCGGCATTCAGGGATTTAAGCTTCTCCCTGATGACCGTCGAGTCCGCTTTCGACCGTTTGGTGGCCAGCTCCTTCTGAGCGGCGATGATCTCCTGACCTTTGGCGGCCGTGTACCGGGTATAGGTCTGAAAGACCGTATTATCGGGACATCCGGTGAAGACGATACTGGCAGGCAGTGAGGAGGTATCCGCGGCGACACTGAAATGCTGGACACTGTCTATCAGCAACTCGAAAAGGATCGACCGGTTGGGACTGACGATAAAATATACGCCGCCGGGAAGCTTTTCTTTCCCGCTGAAGATGCCATCCCCGGTGGCGCTGAGCATCGCCGAATCCGCCAGCGCCTTTATCTTCCCATAGTAGTATCCCAGGTAAACCTTGCCGGCAGTGTAAGGCTTCAGATGAAGATGGATGGAATAGCCGTCCTGTGAATAGGCTTGCAAAAAACAGGTGGCGATTAGGAGGGACGACAGGATCTTTCGCATAGACGGGTAAAATTAACCATAAATTTGCACCGTGAGAAAAAGAAACAAGGACAGGAACATAGTGTTATCCGATATAGTCGTCGAAGATTATGCAGCCGAGGGAAAATCTATCGCCAGGGTCGACGGCAAGGTCATCTTCATCGAGAATGCCATTCCGGGAGATGTCGTGGACATCCGTCTTTCCAAAAACAAAAAAGACTGGGCCGAAGGCCATATTACCGCCTTTCAGCGCTATTCTGCCGACCGTGTAGAGCCATTTTGCCCTCATTTCGGGGTTTGCGGCGGGTGTCGCTGGCAGATGCTGCCTTATTCCCTTCAGTTGAAGTACAAACAGCAGCAGGTGGAAGACGTCCTGCGACGGATAGGCAAAGTAACACTGCCCGGGATCAATCCTATATTGGGCGCTGCCGAGACCACCCGCTATCGTAACAAGATCGAATATACCTTCTCCAACAGGCGTTTTCTGCTACCACGCGAGCTGAACGATCCCTCGGTGTCACCCGTCCGGAACGTAGCCGGTTTCCATGCCCGGGGCCTGTTCGATAAAGTCGTCGACATCGATACCTGCTACCTGCAGGAAGAACCGACCAACCGCATACGCAAGGCCGTCAGAGACTTCGGTCTCCGCGAGCAGCTGCCTTTCTATGATATCAGGGAACACAACGGCTGGCTCCGCAATCTCCAGCTGCGCATCTGTACCACCGGGGAGATCATGGCCAATCTGGTGCTGGGCTATGAAGACGAAGAACATACCCGCCGGCTTTCGGACCTCCTCCTGCAACAATTTCCCGAACTGACCACTCTTTTGGTGACGATCAATACCAAATGGAACGACAGTATCACCGGTCTCGATCCGCGGGTCATATACGGAAAGGGATATGTTATGGAAGCACTGGAGGACTTTCGGTTCAAGATCGGTCCGCTGTCTTTTTTTCAGACCAATACCCGGCAGGGTGAGCGACTTTACCAGATTACAAGGGAGTATGCGGAATTGGCGGGGCATGAGACGGTCTATGACCTGTATTGTGGTACGGGGAGCATCGGTATCTTCGTAAGCCGGCAGGCCTCACGGGTTGTCGGCGTGGAGGTGGTTGAGGCCGCGATCGATGATGCCCGGGAGAATGCGGAACTCAACGGGATCGCCCATGCACGGTTTTTTGCAGGCGACGTCGTGGATATCTGCCGGGACGAGTTCTTCGAACAGCAGGGCCGTCCGGATGTTATCATTACCGATCCGCCCCGGGCCGGGATGCATGAAGGCCTGGTGAACAAGATACTCGATATGGCTGCCCCCACCGTGGTTTATGTGAGTTGTAATCCCGCTACACAGGCGCGCGATCTGCATTTGCTGGACACGAAATATGCCGTGACGCGGGTCCAGCCGGTGGATATGTTCCCTCATACTCATCATATTGAAAATATCGTGCAATTGAAATTGAGGGGTTAATCGTAAATTGTGAGTTAAATAAAAATTAGAAAAAGACCAGTATGCCAAGCTACAGACCGGGCCTTCCATCATTGCCTCCAGTAGTAAAGACCTTAGTTATAGTCAATGCAATAGTCTATTTTGCTCAATTGTCGATCCCCAGCCTGACGGAATGGGGAGCTTTGCATTACTGGAAATCGCCGCTGTTCAAACCCCACCAGATCATCACCCACATGTTCATGCATGATCCGCAGAATTTTCTGCATATCCTTTTCAATATGCTTGTCCTGTGGATGTTCGGAAGCACGCTCGAGCAATACTGGGGGGCGAAACGGTTCGTCAATTTTTACCTCATCTGCGGGATCGGCGCTGCCATAACCCAAATGGTCATGATCCCTTTTGAAGCCAGACAGGCCATCAACCAGGCTGTCGGGTCCACCGCCGATGTGCCTGCCGATCTGCTGAGTAACTATGTCACACAGTTTACCGACGAATATTCGATGATCGGTGCTTCCGGGGCCATCATGGGTCTCATGGCCGCCTTCGCCTGGCTGTTCCCCAATACCGAGTTTTTTGTTTTTTTGATACCGATCCCCATAAAGGCGAAATATCTCATCCCCGTGTACGTTTTATTCGATCTGTTCGGCGGCTTCAACCGCCACGCAGGGGACAATGTCGGCCATTTCGCGCATCTCGGGGGGGCGCTGGTAGGTTTGCTCATCGTCATCTTCCAAAATCGGAATAACCGGCGAAATTTTTATTAAACTGTTTGCTTCGCCTGAGTGTTAAAAAGTGGGACGCCTTTCGTAAATAGATAATCGTATGCGTGTAATGGAAGATAGCTATCGCAAAAAAATGACGCTGGGGCAGGATGGCAATGCGCTGGTTCAGTTGGTTATTCTCAACGCCGTACTGTTCGTGATCCTCAAATTCATCTACGTCATTTATATAGTGAATTCGATGCAAACGGCGGCTTACCAGACCAATGTCCTTACCTGGTTTGCGCTGCCGGGCACCCTCGACAAGCTATCCTCGCGTCCCTGGACGGTATTCACCTTTATGTTCTCGGACCTGAGTGTCTTCCGGTTCATCGGTAACATGTTCTGGCTTTGGTGTTTCGGATATATCCTGCAGGACCTCACCGGGAACCGGAAGCTGATCCCCATTTACCTCTATGGCGGGGTGGCCGGGGCGGCTTTTTTCCTGCTGTGCTATGGCATTTTCCCGAAACTGCATGCGCAGGCCCCCTTCGTCGAGCTGGTCGGCGCCAATGCATCCGTCATCGCCGTAGCGATCGCCGTGACTTCAGTGGCGCCGAAATACCGCATCTTCCCCATGATCAATGGCGGCATACCGTTGTGGATCCTGACCGTTTTGTACCTGTTGATCGATTTTTCCACTATGCACCGCGGTGATGTCGGCGCATATGTCGCCAATCTGGCAGGCGCCGGGGTGGGATTCCTCTTCATCTACCGCATGCGGAGGGGCCGTGACGGGAGCATATGGCTCAACCAGTTCTTCGACTGGTGTAACGATCTTTTCAATCCCGACCGTAAGAAAAGGGGCCGTTCCCCCAAAGATGAATTCTATTACAAGGTATCCGGCACCCAGCCGTTCAAAAAAATACCGAACGTAACACAGCAGCGTATAGACGAGATCCTCGACAAGATAAATCAACAGGGTTACCGCTTTCTCACCGATGAGGAAAAAGAGATACTGAAAAGGGCCGCTGACGAAGAAGATTTGTAACTTAGGCCAGCCATGGCCATCCTGCGATATGTCACCCGCCGTTTGTTCATAGTATTGAACATCATCACGGTCATCCTTTTTCTGCTGGCCTGCGCCAACACATTCCTGCATCCCGGCAGATGGTGGGTCATTGCGTTGCTCGGCCTGATCTTCCCGTTGCTGCTGCTCCTGCTCGTTTGTTTCTTTGGCGTCGGCCTGTTCGTGTCCGGATGGCGCCGCTGGTCACTGTTGTCGCTCACGGCCCTGATCATCGGCTGGACCAATATCCACAACTTCCTGGCATTCCATCCGGGCCACCCCTGGCATCCCGGAAAAGACTCCGGCGCCCTGAGGATCATGACCTGGAATGTACGCAGCTTCGACGAGTTCACAACGAAGAAGAAAGGAGCCTCGGGTCATCGTGCGAAAATGATGGATTTCATCTACAGCCAGCACCCCGACATTCTCTGTCTCGAGGAATTCTTCGACTCCCAATTGCCATCGGACAGCTGCAGCATCCCCTATATTCAGAAGCGTTTGCAATTTCCATACTTCTTTTTTTCGCGGGATTATGTCCACAAAGAGGGGAAATATGGTGGCGGTGTGATCATCTTCTCCCGCTGGCCCATCGTAGACAGCCTGTTGATGCGGTATTCCCGGCCCGACGGCTTCCGGGCGACGGAAAGCCTCATCGCGGCGGATATCCATGCCGGAAAGGATACCATCAGAGTGTTTGCGACCCATCTCCAGTCCGTTCTTTTCCGAGGCAAAGATTTTCATGACCTGTCGATCATCCGGAACGTCGATGACAGCATCCTGATGGCCTCCAAATCCATCGCGAAAAAGCTGGGATATGCCTTCCGGCGCCGGGCCGAACAGGCGGAACAGGTACGCGCCCGGCTGGATAAAAGCCCGTATCCGGGCATCATCTGCGGGGATTTCAATGATGTCCCAAATTCCTACACTTATGCCAAGATCCGTGACGGTTGGCAGGATGCATTTCTGAAAAAAGGTTTCGGCATCGGCAGGACATATGTCTATATCTCCCCCACACTGCGGATCGACTACATTCTGACAAATCCGGCGTTCTCCGTCCTTCAGTGCAGGACATTTTTTTCGCTTCAGCTGTCGGACCACAACCCAGTGGTGGCCGATGTGAAATTGGGAAACTAACGTACCTTCGGGACTTATGAGTGATCTGAAAGTCTACAATTCTTATAGCCGTCAAAAGGAAGTATTCATCCCGATCACCCCGGGCCATGTGGGAATGTATGTTTGCGGCCCTACGGTCAGTGGCGAAAGTCATCTGGGCCATGCTCGTCCCTTCATCACCTTCGATTTCATTTATCGATATCTGCTTCATCTCGGATATAAGGTCCGCTATGTCCGCAATATCACCGATGCGGGACATTTCGAAGAAGAAGGACGCGAAGCCGAGGACAAGATCTCCAAAAAAGCAGTTGTCGAAAAGCTCGAACCCATGGAGCTGGTACAGAAATATACGAACCTGTACCATTGGGCCATGCATCGGTTCAATAACCTCGACCCCAGTATCGAGCCGACCGCGACAGGCCATATCGTTGAACAGATCGGCATGATCGAAGAGATCATGCGTCAGGGATATGCTTATGAGATCAACGGATCGGTATATTTCGATGTCAAAAAATATGCGGCTAAATATCCATACGGAAAGCTCAGCGGCAGGATCCTGGACGATCTCCTTGAAACCACCCGCGACCTCGAGGGCCAGGAAGAGAAACATAACCGCCAGGACTTCGCCTTGTGGAAAGCGGCGCCCCCCGAGCATATCATGCGCTGGGCCAGCCCCTGGGGGGAGGGATTCCCGGGCTGGCATATCGAATGCTCGGCCATGAGCACCAAATATCTGGGAGAGGAATTCGACATTCATGGGGGCGGTATGGACCTGCAGTTCCCGCATCATGAGAGCGAGATAGCGCAAAGTACCATCGCTAACAAACACGCCCCGGTGAAATACTGGCTGCACAACAATATGATCACCCTGAATGGCAAGAAGATGGGAAAGAGCTACAATAACCAGATCCGTCTGACGGAGATGTTTACGGGTAGCCACCCTCTGCTGCAGCAGGCCTATTCGCCCATGACCATCCGTTTCTTCATCCTCCAGACCCACTATCGCAGCACCCTCGACTTCAGTAATGAAGCTCTGCAGGCCGCGGAAAAGGGACTCAAACGCCTCTGGGAGGCATACGAGCTGCTGAAGAAGTTCGCCGGCGAAGACGCGGCCGGCAAACCGGGTACCGCCACCGATCAGGCACTGGACGACCAGGTGCGGCGGCTATTGAAAGAACTCGACGAGTTCATGAACGATGATTTTAATACCGCCAAGGTCCTCGCCAATCTCTTCGAGCTGGTGCCGGTGATCAATTCGCTGAAGGGCGGGCAGATCCGGCGCGATGCCATCAGTCCCGCCACCCTGCAGCTGATGCAACGTTATTTTACCGACTACGTGGAGAATATCCTGGGGCTGAAGCCTGAAACGTTGGGCGATGACAGCAAGCTCAGCGGCGTCATGGAGCTGCTGATCGATATCCGCCGCGATGCCCGTTCGAGAAAGGACTATGCCACCAGCGATAAGATCCGTAACCAGCTGCAACAGCTGGGCATCGTCCTGAAGGATGAAAAGGATGGCGGGATGAGCTATACGTTTGCGTAAAACCAATCACTGTCGCATGGAGTACCTGTCCCACCTGTCAAAAGACAAGAAACTGAAACGCCTGATCGAAGCCCAGGAGCCCCTAAACCTCGATAAAAGCAAAGACGTTCCTTTCTACCTCATTTTATCGATCATGAGCCAACAACTATCCACGAAGGTAGCCGACACCCTTCGGAAACGTTTTCTGGCCTTGTATGAGGGCCGGGTCCCGACTCCTGCGGAAGTCCTTGGCACACCTTTTGAAACCCTCCGTTCCATTGGGCTTTCCAATGCCAAAACCGGCTATGTCCACAATGTGGCCCGTTTTGCAGTCGAACAGGGCATGGACCACCGGCGACTATCGAAGATGGACAACGAAGCGATCATCGCTTATCTGACACAGATAAAAGGCGTGGGCCGGTGGACGACAGAAATGTTGCTGATGTTTTGTCTGGGCAGGGAAGACGTCTTCGCCATCGACGACTGGGGTATTCAAAATGCAATGATCCGTTTGTATAAATTGGACCGTACCGACAAGAAAGCTTTTCGGGAAAAGCTGATGCGCATCTCCGGCAGATGGAGCCCTTACCGGACCTATGCCTGTATGCACCTGTGGAGATGGAAAGACAAAAGTCCTGCTACCGATGGGTCAGCAGCCGGTACGGCGACCCCTGCGGCAGTCGCAGCGATCCCTGCGGCATCCGCGGCGACCCCAGCGGTGAAGAAAAAGTAGTATCTTTAGATAAGCGGGCATTGGCCGGTAAAAATTCGGGTTTGACCGATTTTCTTTAGACCGGCCGATCCTTAAATACGTATTCCAGAATAACATACAATACAATATCTAATAACCTTTAAATGTAATGTTGTGAGTAAATTGAAAATCGTTCTCCTGGCGGCCATGGCAGTATCTTTCGTCGCAATGGTCAGTTGCTCGAAAAGCAATAATAATGGTAATGGCGGCTCCACTTCGGGTTCAAAAGATAGCGTGCTGTATTCGAATTGGATCCCGTTGCATCTGGTCCTCACCGGGGCAGCTGCCGATTCCGATTACGAACAAAAAATCACCGCATCGGCGCTGACGAGCAGCGTCCTGAGCAAAGGATTGGTTTTGGTATATGCAAACGAGGCTGGATCGGGCGGGCAATACGTGAATTACGTTTCCGACTTCGGCATCTATCCGACGTTCGGACCGCAGGCCATCTATCTGGACGCTTATGGCACCTATGGCTACCAGATCTCCCTGAACTCGGTAGTCGACAGCGTACGTTATGTCATCATACCCGGCAATGTCTCTACGACCAGCGTTTCCGGAGGCCTGCAGACCTATACGCCATCGCAGCTCAAACAGCTGGACTATAGCAGCCTCTCGCAGATCCTGAACATCCCTGCTCACGGGTCCTCGCTTCACTAAATGAATGAATTGTAAAGAGGCCGTCGTTCGACGGCCTCTTTTGTTTTAGTTAAGACGCATTCTCCCGGTTCAGCACCTCCCACAGCAAATCTTTTAGCGCGGTAAGACCCTGTTGGGTAACCGAAGATATAAACACGTGAGAGACACGGGCGGGCAGCTCTTTTTCGATAGCTGATTTGAGCTCATCGTCGAGCATATCGCTTTTGCTGATCGCGATGACAAATCGCTTATGCAGGAGCTCGGGATTGTATTTTTCCAGTTCGCTGACGAGAATGCGGAATTCTTCGGCATGATTGGGGCTGTCGGCCGGGATCAGGAACAGCAGTACCGGATTTCTTTCGATATGGCGGAGAAATCGGTGTCCGAGACCCTTGCCTTCCGCGGCGCCTTCGATGATACCTGGCAGATCGGCCATACAAAACGACAGGCCGTCGCGATACTCGACCATTCCCAGCTGCGGCGTCAGCGTAGTAAACGCATAATCGGCTATCTTGGGTCTTGCAGCCGTGATCACGGAGAGGAGCGTGGATTTGCCGGCATTGGGAAACCCGACCAGACCCACATCTGCCAGTACTTTCAGTTCGAGGATCTTCCATCCTTCCACGCCCGGGAGACCGGGCTGGGCATGTTCGGGTGCCTGGTTGGTCGGCGTGGCGAAATTGGCATTCCCCAGGCCTCCGCGGCCGCCTTTGAGCCAAACGATCTCCTGCCCATCTTCAAGGATCTCGGCTTCTATCTTGCCGGTCTCCTCATCGCGCGCCACGGTCCCCAGCGGCACCTCGATGATAATGTCTTTTCCAAAACGGCCGGTGCAATTATTGCCGCTGCCGGCCTCGCCATTCTCGGCCAGCACATTCTTATAATAACGAAGATGCAGCAGTGTCCAAAGGTGCTTGCTTCCCCGCAGGATGATATGCGCGCCGCGGCCTCCGTCCCCACCGTCGGGGCCTGCCATGGCATTGAACTTCGTCCGCATAAAATGTTTGCTGCCGGCGCCGCCGTGCCCGCTCCTGCAAAAGACCCTGATCTGATCGACAAAATTTGATTTCTCCACGCGCTCAATTTGAACCGCAAATATACTTCATTAATGGCTCGGCTTCGGGAAATGAACATTCTTGTAAATATCTTCCAATAGAAGGCTTGCGTCAACGGTCTCCACCATAATCCTGTCGGTCAGCTTCCCGAACTTCCGCGCAGCCCAGTTACTTTCCCAATCCTTGCAATACTGTTCCACCAATAACGAGCGCGAATCTATAAGTATATATTCCCGCAGGCTGGAAATCTCCCGATAAAGTTTGAATTTGTCTCCTCTGTCATAATTCATGGTGGAAGGTGACAACACTTCAATGATGACTGCCGGATTGGTAAGATTCATATGATCATCCTGGTAAAATGCAGCGGTCCCGCATACAATGGTCAGGTCAGGATAAGTAAAAAGGGTATTGGCTTCGATATGAACACGCTGATCGGCGGGGAAGATATCACAGGCACTCCCTTCCAGTTTCATGCCTAACAATAGAGTAAGATTAAAAACGATCCTATTGTGGCCAGGACTGGCCCCTGCCATAGCAAAGATCTCACCCATATAATATTCGTGACGGTAGGTCGAAGTCTCTTCCATCATAAGATACTCCTCGACTGTAAAATTCCGTCCCGCGTATTCTGCTTCAGGTTCCTTAGCGATATTTTCAGGCTGCTCGTCCGGCAACTTGCTTGTTTCCTTCCATGGTTTATAAGGGACGATGGCAGGATGGTCGCCGCGATGAATATATTCACGCATCGATCTGTCCACTTGCGGTTGACCTTCCTCTTCTTCCTTAGGGACCGCCGCCTCACATTCCCTCCAATTCTCCTTCATTTCCTTCGGCAGCGCCTGGTAAATAGCCGTCCCTTCCGTCTTCCACCGGAGCATGTCATCACTCACCTCTTTTATTATTTTCGCCGGGTTGCCGGCAACTACGCTGCGAACGGGTATCGCGGTTCCCTCCTTGACAAAACTGAGGGCCCCGACGATCGATTCGTCTCCGAGGACCACATTATCCATGATCACGCTATTCATCCCGATCAGACAATTCCGCCCGATATCGGCCCCGTGAACGATGGACCCATGACCCATATGTGCGCCTTCCCGCAACCGCACCGTAGCTCCGGGAAATAGATGGATGGTGCAATTCTCCTGGACATTGCAGCCGTCTTCGATGATGATCCTGCCCCAGTCTCCGCGGATGGCGGCGCCCGGACCTACATAAACATTTTTACCGATGAGAACATTACCCGTGACAGCCGATTGCGGATGCACGAAAGATGAAGGATCGACCATCGGCCGGAATCCGTTGAATTCGTATAGCATAACTGATTGAGCCGTTTTTAGAGAGACTCATTCCCTCATCGGCGCCGGCTACCCGCGCCCTTATTCCCCCCTGAACAAAGGAGCCCTTTTTTCCAGAAAAGCCCTCACCCCTTCCTTATAATCGCTGGTCTCCGCAGCCTTCTGCTGCAATTCGTCTTCCATCAACAGTTGCGCCTCGAGCGAATTCGAGGCCGAATAGTTGAGTGCGTGTTTGGTGTACGCCATCGCGCGGGTAGGCATCTCCGCCAGCACCGCCGCCATTGACCGCCATGCTCCGGGAAATTCCTCATCCTCATACACCCGATAGATCATACCCATTTTTTCCGCGTCCGCCGCGCCGATCTTTTCGCCAAGCATGGCGATGGCGGATGCCTTCTGCCACCCTATCAACCTCGGCAGGAACCAGGTGCCTCCGCTGTCAGGAATCAGACCGATCTTCGAAAAGGCCTGAATAAAAGATGCCGAGCGGGCTGCCACCACGATATCGCAGCAAAGGGCGATATTGGCGCCTGCCCCGGCCGCGACTCCATACACCGCCGCAATCACCGGTTTGGGAAGATTGCGGATCCGGGTCACGATAGGATTGAACTGTTCCGCCAGTATCTTTTTCATACCCGAACCGTCGGGGTGTACCACCTCGGCGAGATCCTGACCTGCGGAAAAAGCCTTGCCAGCCCCCGTCAGGCAAACCGCCCTCACCTCATGCAAACTGGCGCATTCATCCAGTTTGTCTTGTAAAGTTAGGGCCATTTCACGGGTGAAGCTGTTTAATTTTTCGGGGCGGTTGAGCGTGATGAAACCCACCTGGCCGCTGATCTCGAGTAGAACGGAAGACATATTCAGTGACATTTGAAATAATCGAAA
>Ga0134126_10004446_pt1 | contig 17534 bp, 11 predicted proteins | sample KB31752_FD_96881 | JGI IMG/M metagenome (GOLD analysis project Ga0134126, IMG submission 96881) | Terrestrial soil microbial communities with excess Nitrogen fertilizer from Kellogg Biological Station, Michigan, USA - KB3-175-2 | ecosystem: Environmental > Terrestrial > Soil > Unclassified ...
AATCTGCTTGATCCGTCGCACCACGATGATCGTGTTGGCTCCCGGCTGCCGCTGGATGTTCACGATCACCGCCGGCGTGAGGGAGGCCCCGGACTGCGTGTTGGTCATCCCCATCCACGCCGCCTGCTTCGAGTTCTCCACACCGTTCACCACATTCGCCACGTCCTTGACGAATATCGGCGCGCCGTTGCTGTAGGCGATGACGATGTTTTTATAGCCTTCCGCGTTCGTGATCTGGTCATTGGCGTCGATTTGATAGTTTTGCCGAGGCCCGGAAAAGTTTCCCTTTGCCGCATTCACGCTGGCCTGCGCCAGCGCCGTGCGAACATCCTCCATGTTCAGGCCATGCGCGGAAAGCTTCGTCGGATCCACCTGGACGCGCGCCGCCGGCTTTTGCCCGCCGCTGATGCTCACCAATCCCACGCCGGCCAATTGCGAAATGCGCGGCGCCAGGCGTGTATCTACAAGGTCTTCGACATCCGATAGTGGCATCGAGTTCGACCACACGGCAAGCGTCAGCACAGGGGCATCCGCGGGGTTCGTCTTGCTGTAAATGGGCGGCGCCGGCAGGTCTGAAGGCAGGAACGTTTGCGCCGAGTTCATCGACGACTGCACTTCCTGCTCCGCCACGTCCAGTCCCAAAGCCAGGTTGAACTGCAGCACGATGACGCTTACGCCGCCAGAGCTGGTCGACGTCATCTGGCTCAGTCCCTGCATCTCCCCAAATTGCCGTTCCAGCGGCGCGGTGACAGTCGTCGCCATCACGTCGGGGCTCGCGCCGGGATAGAACGTCACCACCTGGATCGTGGGGTAGTCCACCTCGGGCAGCGCCGATACCGGAAGCTGGAAATAGGAAACGATGCCCACCAGCAGGATCGCGAACATCAGCAGCGAAGTCGCAACCGGCCGGATGATGAATGGCCGGGATGGATTCATGGGGCGGTGCTCTCGGGCGGCGTGTTGGGAATCTGCACCTTCGAGCGCGTCACCTGCGATCCGTTCTGCAGCTTCTCAAAGCTGCTGTCGGCGACGTCATCACCCGCCTTGATGCCCTGCACCGCGGTTTCGCCGTGATCCGACACGCCCGCCTTCACCGTGCGTTGCACGGCCTTCTCACCTTTCGCGTCCTTCTCGATCAGGTACACGAAATCCTGGTTGCCATTGTGCTGAATCGCCGACGACGGAATCAGCACCTGGTTGTCCAACGTCTTCACCAGCAGCCGCGTGTTCACAAACTGATTCGGATACAGCATCGCATCCTTGTTGTCGAACTCCGCCCGCAGCTTCACCGTTCCCGTCGTCGTGTCGATCAGGTTGTCGATCGATTTCAGCTTGCCTTGCGCCAGATGCCCATCCTGCGCGCGGTCATAGGTATCCACGCGAAGCGGTTTACCCGACCGCGTCTGTTCCAGCACCGCCGGAAGGCTGTCCTCCGCCACCGTGAAAACCACCGTGGTCGGCTGCATTTGCGTCACCACCACCAGCGTCGTGGTTGAATTTGCCGTCACCAGGTTGCCTGGATCCACCATCCGCAGGCCCACCTTTCCCGTGATCGGTGAGGTGATGTGGCAATACCCAAGCTGTACCTGGTAGTACTGCACGCTGCCCTCGTCGTTCTTCACCGTGCCCTCGTCCTGGGCGACGATCTTTTCCTGGTCCTCCAGCGTCTGTCGCGGTATGGCGTTCTTCGACCACGCCACCTTGTAGCGTTCCAGGTCCATCTTCGCCTGCGCCAGCGCGTTCTGGTCTCGCTCCAGCAAGCCTTGGGCCTGCTGCAACTGCGCCTGGAACTGCCTCGGATCGATATCGATCAGCGGGTCGCCCTTGCGCACCATCTGTCCTTCCCGGTAGTGCACGGCCGTAACTACGCCTGTCACCTGCGCGTTGATCGAAACCGTGTTCAGCGGCGTCACCGTCCCAATCGCGTCGTCATATACGCCCACGCTGCCCGAGTGCGCGGTCGCAATCGTTACCGGCACGATCCCGGCGAAATGGCGTCCGCCTCCCCGGCCCGGGCCAGCCGCTTCGCTCTTGCTTTGGCGGTGAAGCACCCAGTAGAAGAGAAGTCCAAAGGCGAGCAATACCAGAACCCACACCCACCAGTGGCGGCGATGTGGCTCAGACGGAGGGGGCTCCTCCGCGGCAGAGCGATTGGCAAATTCGTCCCGTGAAGCAGATGATTGTGCGTCCATTTTTCTCGTGATCTTCCGGAGCAGATTGGCGGATTTCTCCGACGGCGCGGCCGCTGGCGCCCGGTTACGCCGCGGCTTCCCGAATCGCCAAGTTTAACATTTCCGGCACTCACCAAGCTCTCGCGGCATTACCGGCTATTCCCCGGACTTGAAGCTTGCTCCAAGTCCGGCACGGTTCTGCGTTTCACCTTCAGAATCGCAGAATGCGTGCACCTTTATTGACGAATTATGCCCCGCGAGAGTTGCAGGCCAGGCTCTCTCAGGCGGCGGGCCTTGCTGGATGTTGCTCTCCCGGCTCTTGCAAACCATCCTGCTTCTCCCGCTTCAGCTTCGCTTCCATCGCCGCCGCTTCCAGCTCGCTGTTGAACTCGGCGCCGAGAAGCAGCATGAGGCCCGTAATGTAAAACCACATCAGCAGGACGATCACAGTTCCCAGCGATCCATACGTCACCGAATATGTGTTGAAGTAGTGCAGGTAGACGCGAAATCCGAGCGAGGCGAGCAGCCACCCCACAATGCCCAGCATCGCCCCTGGCGTTATCCAGTGCCACTGCCGCTTGCGCAGGTCCGGAGCCCAGTAGTACACCGCTGCAAACGACAGCGCCAGGAATCCGGCCGCAACAATCCAGCCTCCAATCCGAACCAGCATCACCGCCGTGCTGCCGAACACCGAATGGACCAACGCATCATGCGCCCAGGTCGCCCCGAAGTCTCCCGCGAATAGCGCTCCGAGGCTAAGGCTCACAAGCACAATCAGCAGAAGCGTCAATAGAATTGCCTGCATCCGTGCCTTGATGTACGATCGCCGCTCCGTGATTTTATACACCTCGTTCGTTGCATCCTGTACCGCGGAGATGCCAACCGAAGCCGACCATATCGCGCCCAGCAGACCGAGGGTCAATTTCCCTGACGTCGAGTGCGCGGTCGTCTGGTTGAAAGTGTGCACTACCATGCCCAATGCTTCACTCGGAACCACCAGTGCCAGATGCCCGAGCAGCTTGTCATAGATGGTGAAGGCCGATCGGGCAACCAGCCCCAGGATCGTGGCCGCGCAGATCAGCGTAGGAAACAGTGCAAAGGCAAACCAGAACCCCAGTTCCGCCGCAATCGAGGTCAGCCTATCCTCCAGCATCGCCTTCCACGTGCACTGGGCGATCTGCTTGACGGACACATTGCGCAGGTCCCACATGCTTTTCGAGGGAGCCAATGCCACTAGTTCCCAGATATGCCGTTCGTGCCGGCCCAACTCCTGCTTCACGCCGCCTGCTGTCGCCATGCAATCCTCTAGCCCCAAGCCGTGCCTCGCCGACACCGCTGTTTGCCTACATGGATGCGATGGTCTGTCCCCCGGGTTATTCCGCCGTTCACACCGTTGCTTCGGTCGGCTTGCCCCCCAAAATCGCTCAATCAACCCGTCTTTGTGCCCCGGCATCTGATTCGAGGTGGAACTAGAAGCAGTCCCTCTCGCCTTCGTTCGTCCGTCTTCTCCCTCTTCGCGCGCCACCTTGAAGCGCCTGGGGGCATTTTGCATGGTCCTTTTGGTGCTCCTCGCCGCTCCGCTCGCCCGTCCCCAGGAGAAGAAGCAGCCGACTCCTCCGCCCAAGGGAGTCAAGCCCGCCGAAGATCAGAATAAGGACCGCGGCACGCCTCCATTCCCGCGTACCACTGCCGCCGCCGAGCAGATGTTCGGCTCCTATGAGGGACAGAACGTCGCGTCCATCCAGGTGGCCGGCCAGCCCGGACTCGATCAGGCGAAATTCCTCGACGCACTCCCCCAGAAGGCCGGCCAGCCATTCTCCAAGGACAAGATCAACCAGTCCGCGGCTGCACTCAAGTCCCTGGGCCATTTCAAGGAGGTCCGTATCCAGGTCGATCCGGACGCGAACGGCATCCGTATCATGCTCATTGCCGAACCGGCATATTACTTCGGGGTCTTCCAGTTTCCGGGCGCCATACCATTCCCCTACTCGCGCCTCGTTCAGGTCGCCAATTACCCCATCCAGACGCCCTACAACCCCGATGAGGTCGAGCGCGATCGCCAGGCTCTCGTCAACTTCTTTCGCCAGGAAGGCTACTTTAATGCCGAGGTCAACCCGGACCTTAAATCCGATCCCGCGCACACCCTCGTGAACGTGGTCTACAACACAAAACTAGGCAAGAAAGCTCATTTCGGCGAAGTCCAGATCTCCGGCCTGCCCAACGATAAGGATCACCACCTCGAAGAAAGCCTCAAGACATTCCTTGCGCGCCTCCGCCAGGCAGCCATCCGCCCCGGCAAGGCTTATCACCACACCACCATTACCCGTGCCACCAGCTACCTGCAGGCCGAGCTCAATAAGAGAGGGCTCCTCGCCGCCCAAGTCCAACTCACCGGCGCCGAGTACCATGCCGACACCAACCGCGCCGACATCCACTTCAACGTCAAACCGGGCCCCAAAATCGACGTCAAAATCGAAGGCGCCCATCTCTGGAGCTGGGACAAGAAAAAGCTGCTCCCCATGTATCAGGGCGTCGGGGTCGATGAAGAAACGCTGCAGGAAGGCAAGCGGGCCCTCGCCTCGTACTTCCAGGCAAAGGGCTACTTCGAAGTGAAGGTGGACGCCAAGCTCAACAAAGGTCCAAACAGCGACACCGTGATCTACCAGATCGTCAAGGACAAGAAGCACAAGGTCGAAGACGTCAAGATCACCGGCAACAGCAAGCTCAATTCCTCCCAGCTGGAGCCGCAAATCGCCGTCCAGAAGGAGCACCTGCTCTCCCGCGGCAAGTTCAGCCAGGATCTCCTACGTAAGAGCGTCGCCAACCTCAAGGGCGTGTACCAATCTGAAGGATTCAGCAGCGTCCAGGTAGTCCCCACGGTCAACAACCGCGGCGGTGACGTCTACGTCAGCTTCGCCGTCACCGAAGGCCCGCGCGACATCGTCGACAGCCTGAAAATCGAGGGCGCCGACACCTTCCCCCCATCGCAATACGCTCCTCAGGGCCTCAAGCTCGCCGCCGGCCAGCCTTACTCCAGCGCTCACATCGTCGCCGACCGCACTGAGATCATGTCCAACTATCTCAAGGCCGGCTATCTCACCGCCAGCTTCCGCGAAACCGCTCATGCGATCTCAAAAAACGATCCGCACCGCATCGACGTCGTCTACCACATCGACGAAGGCCCGCGCGTCATCACCGGTGACATCATCACGCTCGGCCGCGAGCACACGCGCCAGCGCCTTATCGACGGCGACATTGTTGATCTGAAAGCCGAGCAGCCGCTCACCGAAACCGCGCTGTTGACCGCAGGAACACATCTCTACGACCACACCGGCGTTTTCGACTGGGCTGAGATCGACCTCAAGCGTCCGATTACTACCCAGAACGTCGAAGATGTCCTCGTCAAGACTCACGAAGCCCACCGCAACACCCTCACTTACGGCTTCGGTTTTGAAGTCATCAACCGCGGCGGCAGCATCCCCAGCGGCACCGTCGCTCTTCCCAACTTGCCGCCCGTTGGCCTTCCCTCCAACTTCAAAACCAGCCAGACCACCTTTTACGGGCCGCGCGGCACGTTCCAGTACACTCGCAACAACATCCGCGGCAAGGCCGAATCCTTTTCGGTCACGGCATTCGCCGGCCGCCTGGATCAGCGGTTCGCCGCCTACTACCTGGACCCCACCTTCCGCTGGTCCCCGTGGAAGGCCAACACCTCCATTTCTTATGAAAAGGACGAGGAGAACCCCATCTTCTCCTCCCAACAGGAGCTCGCTTCCTTCCAGCTCCAGCGCGCCATCGATCACGAGCAGAAAAACATCGTCTTCTTCCGCTACGGCTACAGCTACACCAACATCACCCACGTCCTCATCGACGCCCTCGTCCCGCAGCGCGATCGCAGAATCCGCCTCTCCACTCTTTCCGGCAACTTCACTCGCGACACCCGCGATAACCCCCTCGATGAGCACCGCGGCGTCCTCGACTCCCTTCAGCTCGACTTCAATACCAGCAAGCTCGGCTCCAACGTCGACTTCGTCAAGCTCACCGGCCAGGCCGCAATCTATCGCGAGAAGTTCCACCACATCGTCTGGGCTGATTCCATCCGCATCGGTATGGCCCAGCCGTTTAATAACAGCTTCGTTCCCCTCAGCCAGGCTTTCTTCACCGGCGGCGGCAGCACCCTGCGGGGATTCCCCCTCGATGGCGCCGGCCCGCAGAACAGCGTCACCATCTGCCCCGGCGCAGCGCCTAACTGCCCGCAGTCCGATCAGCAGTTCATCACCGTCCCCGCCGGAGGCAATGAAGAGCTCATCATCAACTCTGAAGTGCGCATCCCCCTCCCCATCAAGCAGGGGCTCAGCATCGTTCCCTTCTACGATGGCGGCAACGTCTTCCCCAGGGTGGGCTTCAGTAAGTTCACATCGCTCTATGCGAACAACGTGGGCCTCGGGCTTCGCTACGCCACTCCCATCGGGCCTATTCGCTTTGACATTGGACAGAACCTGAATCCGGTCTCCGGCATCAAGTCAACCAACTACTTCATCAGCATTGGTCAGGCGTTTTAGACGACAAGAGGATTACATTATGGCTACGGCACGATCCATGTTCCCTCCCGATCCGCATAAGGATCCCACACCGCCGCCCACTCCCCCCGCGCATCATCCGGGTCACGGCTGGCGCCGCGTCTTGGCGTGGATCAGCGGCATCTTCCTCCTCCTCAATGTCCTCATCGCCATCACGGTCATCGTGCTCCTGCATAGCCAGCGCTTCCACAATTACGTCCTCGCCAAGGTGCACACCGTCGCTTCTGAGAACCTCGGCGCCAGCGTCGACGTCCAGAATTACGCGCTGTCCTTCTCGCCACTCGGCCTCGACGTCTACGGCGTAACCGTCCATGGCGCAAATCCCTATCCCAACCCGCCCGTGCTCCAGCTCCAGCACGCCCACGTTGGTGTCCGCATCGTCTCGCTGCTCTCGCGCAAGTGGTATCTGAGTGACGTTACCCTCAACCACCCGGTCGTCCAGATCTACGTCGACAAGAACGGAGTCTCCAACATCCCCAAGCCCAAGCCGAGCAACAGCAAGAGCAACACGACCATCTGGGACCTCGGCATCCGCCACACCGTCCTCGACCACGGCGAGATCCACTACAACTCGAAGCCCACGCCCCTATACGCCGACCTTCACGACCTCGATCTCCGCGCCGCCTATAACACCCTCCGCACCATGTATTCCGGCGAGCTCAAATACACCAACGGCCGCGTCATCTTCGGCGCCTTCCAGCCCTTCGAACACAATTTCGACGCCCAGTTCGACGTCACTCCCACCACCTTCCAGCTCCACCGCATGCAGCTCACCGGCAACGGCGCTCAGGTCAACCTCGTCGCCACCGCAAACAACTTCAGCGATCCGCACGTAGACGCCAAATACCAGATCACCGTCGATGGCGCGCAGGCCGCAAAGCTGCTGAACAACCCCTCCATCCCGGGCGGCACCATCCGTGCCACCGGCTCCGCCGTCTACCAGCAGGTCCCCAACAAGCCCGCCCTCGAATCGGTCACTCTCAACGGAGATTTGCTCAGCAAACAACTTGTCGTCAAAACACCGTCGATCCAAACCGCCATCGACAATCTCAGCGCGCACTACTCGTTAGAGCACGGCAATGCCGTCCTCCATGACCTTAGCGCCGGACTCCTCGGTGGCCAGATCACCGCGCACGGCGCCATGAACGGCCTCGGCGGCACCTCGCCTCACAACGAGATGGTCGCCTCGCTCCACAACGTCTCGCTCTCTGACGCCGACCGCACCGCCCTCGAACGCGCGCTGCCCGCCAGCATGAAGTCCATCGCCATCTCCGGCACCCTCAATGCCAACGCGCAAGCCACCTGGGGCAAAAATATCTCTGACATGGTGGCGAAAGTTGACTCCTCCGTGCACGGCCAGGCCGCCGGCAACCTCCCCGTCAGCAGCGTCGCCACGGTCGGCGCCAATGGCAAGCCGCAGGCCACGCCCACTCAAGTCCCCATCGATGCCGAAATTCATGCCACCTATAACGGCGCCAGCAAGTCCATCGCGCTGAACAACAGCTATATTCGAACGCCGCAGAGCACCATCAACCTCAACGGCAACCTCAGCAATCACTCCAGCATGGCGCTCCATCTTCATTTCGCCAATCTCACTGAGATCGCCGGCATCATCAATATGCTTCAGGGGCAAAAGCCCGGCCAGCCTGCTCCCACGCAGATGGATCTTGCCGGCTCCGCCGACTTCAACGGCACCCTCACGGGCTCCACATCCGCGCCGCACATCAAGGGCGAGTTCACCGCTCATGACCTCGAAGTGAACGGCAGCAACTGGAAGTCCGTCCGCACCGGAATCGAGGCCGATCCCTCGCAGGCCCGTCTCATCAACGCCGACCTCGAGCCGCTGCCCAAAGGCCACATCGGCCTCAACGCCTCCGTGGGTCTGCACAAATGGGCGTTCAGCAAAACCTCTCCCCTCAACGTCGACCTCAACGCCACCCAGCTCGACATCGCCAGCCTCACCAAAATCGCGAAACAAGACCTGCCCGTCTCCGGCACCCTCAACACCCGCGTGACGCTGCACGGCTCGATGGACAACCCAATGGGCAACGGCAATCTCTCCGTCACCAGAGCGGTCGCCTACAACGAGCCCATCAATTCTGTCGAGATTAACTTCGGCGGAACGGGCGACCAGGCGCACGCCACCCTCGCGGTAAGCCTCGCCGCCGGCTCTATCCACAGCGACGTCACCGTCAATCCGAAGCAGAAGACCTATACCGCCCGCCTCACTTCAACCGGCATTCAGATCGACAAGCTTGAAACGGTGAAAGCCAAAAACCTCGATGCCGCCGGCACTGTCGCCATCAACGCCACTGGCCAAGGCTCCTTCGATAACCCGCAGCTCACCGCTTCCATCCAGGTGCCCTCGCTCACCATCCGCAACCAGCAGGTGGCCGACATCAAGCTCGACGCCAACGTCGCCAATCACGTCGCCAACGCCACCCTGACCTCGGCCGCCATGCACACCAACATCGCCGCCAAAGCCCGCGTCAACCTCACCGGCGACTACGAAACCGACGCCACCCTCGATACCCAGAACATCCCGCTGCAGCCCATCGTCGCCGTCTACTCACCGGCCAACGCCGCCACCCTATCCGGCGCAACCGAGCTGCACGCCACCGTCCACGGACCCATCAAGAACAAGTCCGCCTTGCAGGCCCACGTCACCATCCCCTATCTCAACGTGGACTACAACAACTCCATCCACCTCGCCGCCGCCGCGCCCATTCACGCCGACTACGCCAACTCCGTCCTCACCGTCCAGCACTCCGCCATCAAGGGAACCGATACCAATCTCGAATTCCAGGCCTCGGTCCCCATCGGATCCACGGCGCCCATGTCGCTCCTCCTCAAGGGCGACATCGATATGGCCCTCGCGCAGATCTTCAATCCCGACATCCGCACCTCCGGGCAGGTCCGCTTCAACATCGATTCCCACGGCATGTCCGCTTCCGACATCGGCGGCGAAATCGACCTCGTCAACCTTAATTACGCTTCGGCTGACCTCCCCGTAGGCCTGCAGAACGGCAACGGCGTCCTGAAGCTCACCACCGACCGCGTCAACGTTCAAAGCTTCTCCGGGACCGTCGGCGGCGGCGAAGTCACCGCTTCCGGAGGCGTGACTTACCGGCCAGCCCTCCAGTTCAACCTCGGCATGGCAGCCAAAAACATCCGCCTGCTCTATCCCGAGGGCATGCGCGAAGCCATCAACGCCAATATCCACCTCGCCGGCACCACCGACAACGCCCTCCTCGGCGGCACCGTCGACCTCACCAACATCTCGTTCACCCCGGCGTTCGAGCTCACCACCTTCATCGGGCAGTTCTCCGGCGGGGCACCCGCACCCCCCACCGTCGGCGGCATTACGCAAAACATTCACCTCAACCTGGCTATCCACTCCACAAACAACGTCAACCTCGTCAGCCGCACGGTCAGCGTGAACGGTTCCGCCAACCTCCAGGTCCGAGGCACCGCGGACAACCCTGTCATCCTCGGCCGGGTCAATCTCTCCGGAGGAGATATCATCCTCAACAACGATCGCTTCGTCCTCGACGGCGGAACCATTCAGTTCATCAATCCCACCCGCACGCAGCCTGACGTCAACGTGTCCATCACCACCACCATCCAGCAATACAACATCAGCATGCGGTTCCGCGGGCCGACGGACCAGATGCAGACCCAGTACACCTCCGATCCGGCCCTCCCCGAGGCCGACATCATCCATCTGCTCGCCTTCGGCGAAACCACTGAGGCCTCAGGCAAGTCCACCGCCACGCCAAACCAGATGGCCGAGTCCGCTGTCGCCAACCAGGTTTCCAGCCAGGTCACGAGCCGCTTCGCCAAGGTGGCTGGCATCTCGCAGCTCTCCATCAGCCCCGTACTCGGCAATGGGCAGAACAGCCAGCAGGCGGGCGCCAACATCACCATCCAGCAGCGCGTGACCGGTAACCTGTTCGTCACTTTCTCCACCAACACCGCAGATAGCACCCAGACGATCCAGGGACAGTACAAGGTCTCTCCCAAGCTGTCGTTCAGCGCCACGCGAGACCCCAATGGCGGCTTCGCCGTCGACGCTCTGATCAAAAAGGAATACTGACCCCCCTCCCCCCCCCCCGGGCCTGCTTCCCATCAGGAAGCAGGCCCCTTCCACCCTCTTCAAACTCTCCGAACCACATTCCCGGGCAGCCTCTTCAACGGAACTGATCTATCGCTGCTGCCGTATTCCCATATGTCCGTGTTCCGCCGCCTGTTCGCGCCTGCACATAAGTGTCCGGAACCGGACATCCCAACGGCGCCACAAATGCAGCCCACTACCCATAACCGGCACGATTCACAATCATTACGCGCAACGGAGGTTTGGCAGGGCCCGTGCACTTCAATCACTGGATCGCTCGGCCGCTTGACCACCTCGATGATTTGAACACCGGCCACCCAAACTGAGGTACGAACATGAAGATTCTCGTTGCAGCAGTAGCAGCCCTCGCCTTCGCGGCACTTCCCGCATTCGCGTCGGAAGCCACCTTCGATCGAACTCTCTCCGTCAGCGGCCGTGCCGACCTCAGCGTCGCCACCGGTTCCGGGAACATCCACATAACCCGCGGTTCAGGGTCGCAAATCATCATCCATGGCCGCGTCCGCTCCCATAACTTCAGCGGCAACGACGCCGACCAGCGCGTCCGCGAACTGGCTGCCAATCCGCCCATTGAGCACACGGGCAATATCATCCGCATCGGCGCCCGCCACGAAAACCTGCACAATATCTCCATCGATTACGACATCCAGGCGCCGGCCGACAGCTTCCTTAACGCCAGTTCCGGCTCAGGAGATGTCACCGACGATGGCGTAGGCCAGAGCGCCAAGCTCAACAGCGGCTCCGGCAATATTCATGCCACCGGCCTCCACGGCGGATTCACCGTCGGCACCGGCTCCGGCAACATATACGCCGAGCAGTCGGGCGATGGTGATGTGAAAGCTGAAACCGGCTCGGGCAATATCGAACTGCGCGACCTGCGCGGTGCGCTCAAAGCCACGACCGGCTCCGGCGATATCAAAGCTGCCGGCGCTCCCACCAGCGACTGGCGTCTCGAAACTGGCTCCGGGAACATCGAGCTATGGCCCGGCAGCGCCGGGTTTAGTCTCGACGCCTCCACCGGCTCAGGGAGCATCCACAGCGATCACGAAATGTCAGTGCAGGGCTCCTTTGATAAGCACCACATTACCGGCAAAGTCGGCGGAGGCGGCCCCACGGTCCGCGCCCAGACCGGCTCCGGCGATGTCCGCGTCCACTAACACCTCTTCGAGTTCGCTCCCAGATCCCGATCTTGCGATCTGGGAGCCCTGTCCTCTGCACCCTGTACCCTGTCTTACTCCCCCTGGCTCTCCGCCAGCACCTGCTTCACCACCGCCGCGACGCGCTGCAGCATCTCTTCCGCATTGCTCACCAACTCGCGTATGTCGTTGGACAAATCCGAGTGCGTCCCCATCAGGTGAACCGTGAACATCAGCGCGGCCAGCGGATTGTTAATTTCGTGCGCCAGGTGATTGATGATTGCGTGCCGCGACTCCCATTCGCGCACCTTGCGCTCCACGGTTGTGAGCTTGCGCTGCTCCAGCAGATTCACAATGTACACGGCCCATTGCAGCGGCTCGGTTGTCAACCGGACTGCTCCCACCAGGAATGGCAGCCTTGAACCGTCCGGCAAAATGAATTCTTTTTCGAACGGAACGCACGCTCCATATTCGCGGATCTGCTCCACCGCGTTAATGTCGCGATTGCGTATCTCCTTTGGTGTCATCTCCAACCAGTCGATCTCACCGGCCATCATCTGCTCTCGCGTGTACTGGATCATCATCAGCAAGGCGTCATTGGCATCGATGATGTGATTTTCGTTAGCGATCGCCACCCCCAGATGAGGCGACTTGTAGAGCAGCGAAATCGAAGCCTGTAACGACCGGGGAATCTGCGCCTGGTACGCTCGAACCGACGTCTCCAGCGCCGCTTCCACGAATTCGCCAATTCTGAACGTGTCCGGCACCAGCGCGCTCAGGTCAATCGAAAGAAGATCCCGCTGAATCGCCGAACTCAGTACCTGCTGCAGCACCCTTGCCTCAGCCACAACCTGCGGAATCGTGTACCCTTGGTCATAGCGCGTTCGTCCGTGTTTGCGCGCGCACTCCATCATTGCCTCGCTCAGAAAGTCCGCTGAGTCCTCCATCGCCCGCGCCAGTTCCTCCAGCAGCGTGGGCATGTGGTCCAGGCGGTCTTCCCTGCTCAGCTTGAGCGCGGCCACTTCCGGATCCTTGAGCGTAGCCTCGAGCCACCGCTCGCACAGCGCCGCCCCGTGCGTCCGCACAAATTCGCACAGCTTCATTGGTGCGGCCAGTCTGCTGGGGATGCGCTTTCCGCTTCGCGTTTCTGAAATAGCAGATAACAGCTCCGGCACGTTCAGCGGCTTGGCAAAGTAGTTGTCCACCTGTGCCCGAATCGCCCGGATCGCCGATTCAATGTCGGGATACCCCGTCAGGATGAACGTGCAGGCGTCGGGCTGCACCCTGCGCATCGCACTCACCACCGTGAATCCGTCGCCTGCCTCACCCACGTTGAGATCGGCAAGAAGAACGTCGTACTTCTTCCTGTTGATCAGCTCCAGCGCCGCAGGCACAGTCGAGACGGCATCCACTTCAAAATCGCTATACACCAGGACCGATTCAAGGGACCTGAGTACTGCGACGTCATCGTCAACGCACAGAATTCTGGTCTGCATGCATCATTGGATGCGCGCGGCACTGCCCGGTAGACGACAAAAGGGCTCAGGCATGGGTTGTCCGCGCCGGTCTCGGCTTCTTCAACGCCATTTGCGCGCCAGAGTTCTCTTGCGAGCATCCCGTCCATGCGGACAGGAAGCTGTCGCGCGCTCAGGGCCGGCGCAGCGCCTCGCGTCTCACGTCGCCCGTCCACGCCAGGAACCGCGCTAATTCCCAGCGCGATGTCCACGCGAATGCAACCATCTGCCGCAGCGTCAGCTTCTCCGCCCAGAGCCCGGAATAGGTCTCAATACGCCAGCGCAAGTACTCGCTGCGCCAGGGTCTCAGCCGCGAGCCGCGCGTCGCATTCCACAGAAAACGGATCGGTTCGAACAAGGTAATCTCGTAAATCCAGTATAGATCTCGTTATGCGAAATCTCGCGCCCGGTGGAGATCACCTGCCCCATCACCGCAGCTTGTCGAAGAGGCTTCCCGAAGCCATCTGCGCAATCAGTGACTCCAGTGCCGTCTGCTGCGTCTGTGCCATCGCCAGTTGTGTGGCAATCTGCGCTACATCCGCCTGCATCAGGTTCGTCTGCGCAGCCGTTAACTGCGTCGCCTGGGAACTCACCGCCCCACTCGCCGCAATGAGCTGCGTGATCGAGTTGTCGATCGTCACCCGCTGCTGCGAAACATACCCCAGAGCTGTGCTCAGAGCTGTGGTATCGGCAACCGCCTGCGACGTATCCGTATTCACTGCGGAATAATCGGCAATCAACTTGTTCAGCGCGCCAAATACACTGGTCGAACCTGGCCCGGTAAAAATCTGACCGCCCGGTACATTCATCTGAATCTGCTGGCCGTTCGGCGTCTCCAGGTAAATCACACCGCCGTCGCCGCCATAAGGCACCGTAGCCGGCGAGACTGCCGCGTTCAGCGCAAATGGAGCATTCGCCGTCTGCCCTCCGCCAAAAATGTACTGCCCCTGGTAGCTCGAATTCGCCAGGCTCATCACCTCTGACCGGATTCCCGCAAGCTGGTTGGCTATCGATGCCCGATCATTAGCGCTCATCGTGCCGTTATTCGCCGCCGTCGCCAGCGAAATCGCCTGCGTCAATTGCGAAACCACCTGCTCCAGCGCCGAATCCGCCACCTGCAGTTGCCCGGTAATTGCTGCCGACGATCGCGTGAACGTATCGTCCTGCTGCATCTGGTTCAGCAGCAGCACGTTTTCCCCCGCGGCCAAGGGATCGTCACTCAGCGAGTTCACCCGCACCCCGCTCGAAATCTGTGACGTGAGTTGCTGCGCCCTCGCCTGCGTGCTGTTCAGGGCCCCCACAAGATTCGTCACATAACTCGGATCTACCCGCATCGCCGCTCCTGATCCCTAATGCCTGTTCCCCAATGCCTGTTCCCTAATGACTAATGCCTCTCCCTGCCTCTATCCCACCGTCGTCTGCGAGCCCAGGTTCAGCGCCGATGCCATGATCGTGTTGAGTATCGCGAACATCTGAGATGCCGCCTGGTAACTTCGCTGCAGCATAGTCAGGGCCGCGGCCTCGTCATTCAGATTCACCTGCGAAAGCGCGTTGTTCTGCGTCTGCAACTGCGACACCGACGCATTCTCCGCTTCATTCTCGGTCTGCACCTGAGACACGGTTGACCCCAGCCGGCTCACCAGTCCTGAATACGAGCCGCTCGGCGTTTGTCCCGCCAGCAGCGTCTGCCTCGCCACAAGTGTTGTCCCATCGGGCAACACCAGCCCCGTAAGAATCGGCGGATCGGCCTCGGAAGCAAGTCTCGCCAGCGTAACCGCATTGGAATTGTCCCCGGTCCCTTTTCCCGCTCCTGCCGCTGCAATCTGGTTGGGATCGGTCATGGCGACGTTGAGACCCAGCGCGGCACCCTGGTCGACTGGCAAGCCCGGGATCACGGGTGGCAGTCCGAAAATCGCCGCTCCGGCGTTCCCGTTCAAATCAAGTCCCGCCGCGTTTTGCGCATTCACTTCCGTGGCGATTCCAAATGCAAGCTGGTCCAACGCTCCCATCACCTGCGGAATGTCATGGTCCCGGGTCGTCAGGTATCCACCGAGTTGCCCCCCGCCACCAGTCAGTTCTCCGGTCACGCCTGTCCCGCCCAGGAAAAACGCGGTCACGCCATTCACGGTCCCCGTGGTCAGGTTCGTGCTCACTCCTTCGGAAACAAGCATCTGACCTGAAGCCGTGGTTATCGTCAGCCCATTGTTCTCCGTCGCCACCTGGTTGATGCCCACCAGTTGCGACAGCTTGGAAATATCCTGCTGCCGCTGATCCTCCAGCGGCCCAGCAGATCCATTCGCAGAAAGCGACTGGATCTGCTGATTCAATTGCGCGATCGACGCCGTGAGCGCATTCACCTGCGTGACCACTCCCGCCGCTTCCTGGTCCACCGCCGATTGCCGATTGGCCACGCTCGCGGCCGCGCCCGAAATATCTCCGGCCAGCATCTGCGCCGACGAAAGCACCTGCTGCCGCAACGCGTGATCCGCGGGATTCGCCTCAAGTTGCGCGAACGAATTAAAGAACCCGGTGATGGCGCTGCCAATATCCCCTGCCGTCGAGCCGCTAGCCCCCGAGGCCGGCGTAAACAGGCTCTGCAGAAGGTTCAGCGCCGAAAGCCGCGCTCCCGACGCCGAGGCAAGCTGCTGTTGCTGGTCCAGACGCGCCAGAAGCACGCGGTCACGCACCGATTGCGCCCCGGTTTCCGTCACCCCCGTGCCGTATGTCCGCCCATTGATCGTAACGGGCGAGTTTTCACTCCACGTCGGCGTCTCCCGCGAGTAGCCCGGCGTGTTGGCATTGGCCACGTTGCCGGCCACAATGCTCAGCGCCGACTGGTCTGCGTTCAGTGCGCCCGAGATCAGACTGAAAGCGGAATCAATCGTTCCCATCCGCAGCCTCCCCAATCCGCCCGCCGTCGATCTCCGCGTAGGAAATGCGCCCCTCCCGCAGATCTTTCAAACGATTCATCACCTGTAAATTGCCGCGCGTCGCATCCAGCACCCGCGCCAGCACCGCCATCTCGCCCGCAGCCTCACGCGCCTGGCGCCGCAGTTCGGCGCGGTCCATGCAGTCGCAGCGCAGGGCGCGGCACGCGCATGCCAGTTCGTCCAGCCGATTCGCATCGAGCAGCGCCAAGGCCTGCGATGCCTCTCGGACCACCTGTTTCAATTCCGGATCGATCCGGCCAATTGCCCGCGGCTGCATGATTCCTTCCTTCGGATTCGACCCGCCCATCCGCTCTACGATCCAGCGCTATCGCCAGCGCTACCGCCCGGATCCCAGCATCGCGTCCACTACTCGCGACGCCACCGCCGACGCCGGAACGTCGTACGTTCCCGCCGCCAGCGCAGCCTGTACGGCCGCCACCTTCTCCATGCGCACGCCGCCATCGGCGGCCTCCTGCGCCACCACGCTGCCGGCACTGCTCAGCGTCGCGGTATCGGCTGAAAGCGGTCCGGCATCCCGAACCGCCGGGCCCTTCCCGCCCTGCATCTGGTTCGGGGCTGACTGAGAAATGCCCAGCAGCGACTTCAGTCCATCCATATCACCACGAATTTCCATTCCTTCTCCCTCACTCCCTTAATCGGCAGCCGCGCTTATGACTCTAGTCCTTCAAAGCCTCTTAGACCGGTATTCAAGTGCACATCTCCGGTTACTGTTGCCGTTTCTGGAGTATTACCTCTTCCGGGAAAGCTGGCCAACAATCTGATTCGCAATCCCCAGACCTCCCCGCTCGCTCAATCCCCGTCCCAGCGCCTCGGCGGCAAAGTCCCCTAGAACCCCGCCCGATTCTCCATCGTCCCCATCCCCGTCCAACCCACCGGACGCCATCGGTTTCAGCAATTCCTTCAGCATTTGGCCTTCAAATTCATGCGCCGCCCCGATGAGACGATTCTCAGAAACGGCGCCGCGCGACATGCCCTGCACCCCTGCCGCCACTCCATGCACCTGCATACCAGCTTGCTGCATCACAGCACCTCCAGGTCCGCTTCCAGAGC
>Ga0134126_10004447_pt1 | contig 17529 bp, 8 predicted proteins | sample KB31752_FD_96881 | JGI IMG/M metagenome (GOLD analysis project Ga0134126, IMG submission 96881) | Terrestrial soil microbial communities with excess Nitrogen fertilizer from Kellogg Biological Station, Michigan, USA - KB3-175-2 | ecosystem: Environmental > Terrestrial > Soil > Unclassified ...
CTTCTTCATAAAATCACGCTAATAACAGATCATTCAGGCGTAGGCAAATCAAGCCTGCTGAATAAATTAGTCCCTGAGCTGAAGCTCAAAACCGGGGAAATTTCTAATTACTCTCTCAAAGGAAAACATACCACCACTTTTGCCGCGATGTTTTCCGTAAATGAAGATACTTATGTTATTGATACGCCGGGTATTAAAGACTTTGGTCTGATAGACATGAAACCCGAAGAACTGGGTCATTATTTTCCCGAAATGCGCGCTTTATTGGGGCAATGCCGTTTCAGTGAATGTTTGCATATCAGCGAACCCGGATGCGCAGTTTTGGAAGCAGTGAAAAACGGTACCATTGCTCCCTCAAGATATAAGAGCTACCTAAGCATGTTGGGTGATGAGGAGACGCACAGGTAAATTATCAATGATCAATTTTCAATAGCCTGATGGCCATTAGTTTATATGGCTTAAATACTGATTATTGATAATTGATCATTGATAATTGAAGAATTATTTCTTCCCGGCTTTCTTTTCCTGCTTCGCCAGTTTTTTTTCCTTTGGAGATTTAGACGGTTTCTTTTTGTCTTCTTTTTTCTTTTCGAGTCCTTTTGACATAGCTTTATAAATTTTGAGTTATCGAGTCCAAAAGTAGATTATTTCTTTCAAACATGCAAAAACAATTCACTGCTAATTGTTACTTGTTAACTGCCCCTTGTTCATGCTGACTGCTCACTTTTTTGGCAGGTCATGGTTGAACAACCAGGCGATTCCATACTTGTCAGTGCACATCCCGAAACGGGCATTCCAGAAGGTGTTTTCGATCGGCATGGTTACTTTCCCGCCTTCTGAAAACTTAGCAAAAGCATTGTTGATATCGTCAACAGAGTCAAAATCAAGCGATAAGCTGATGTTATTATTTTTCTCAGTGGAAGGTATTTTAGCCCCGTCAGACGCAAACAAAATACAATCGCCACCAAACTTTAATATGCCGTGCATCACCAGGTTTTTATCCTCTTCTTTTGCCCCCGGCATTTCACTGAACCGTTTCAATGCTTCAACCTTGCCATTCAGGCATTTGGCATAAAAATTCAAGGCTTCTTCGCAGTTTCCATCAAACGATAAATAAGGGTTGAGTTTCATAATTTTTTAATCTTTCAATTTTACACCACCAACTTCTTAAACCTCGGCCTCCTGGGCTCTGCATCACCCAACCGTTTCTTTTTGGATTCTTCATAATCGCTGTAGGAACCTTCGTAATAATACCATTGGCTATCACCTTCGTAAGCAAGAATATGCGTGGCAACCCTATCCAGGAACCACCTGTCGTGCGTGATAATAACGGCACATCCCGCGAAATCTTCAAGCGCTTCTTCCAGGGCGCGTAAAGTGTTTACATCTATATCGTTTGTCGGCTCATCGAGCAGTAAAACATTAGCTTCTTTTTTCAGCGTCATTGCCAGGTGAAGCCTGTTACGCTCCCCGCCCGAGAGATAACCTACTTTTTTCTGCTGGTCGGCTCCATTGAAATTGAACTTGGATACATAAGCCCTGCTGTTGAGCTGGGTTTTTCCGAGTTCAATGATTTCATTTCCTCCGGAAATGACTTCCCAAACTGTTTTTTCCGGGTCTATATCTGCGTGGCGCTGATCCACATAAGAGATGACTACGGTTTCACCGATGTCAAAACTGCCATTATCGGGTTGTTCTTCCCCCATAATCATTCGGAAGATAGTGGTTTTGCCAGCGCCGTTCGGCCCGATAATGCCCACTATGCCCGCAGGCGGCAATGAAAAATTAAGGTTTTCCATTAGAATTCTGTCACCATAGGACTTTGTAATATTCAGTGCGTCAATAACTTTATTACCCAGTCGAGGGCCATTTGGGATAAACAATTCCAGTTTTTCTTCTTTTTGTTTGACAGTTTCGCCTATCATTTTTTCATAGGCTCCCAAACGGGCTTTCCCTTTAGCCTGGCGGGCTTTTGGGGTCATTCGCACCCATTCTAATTCCCTGGCAAGGGTTTTCTGGCGCTTGCTTTCGGTCTTTTCTTCCATTGACAGTCGTTTGCCTTTTTGCTCCAGCCATGATGAATAGTTTCCCTGGAAAGGTATGCCTTCTCCTCTATCGAGTTCCAGGATCCAACCTGCTACATTGTCCAAGAAATACCTGTCGTGGGTAACGGCTATGACCGTTCCGGCATATTGCTTCAAAAACTGCTCAAGCCAGTCAATACTTTCGGCATCAAGGTGGTTGGTAGGCTCATCTAATAAAAGGATATCCGGCTGTTGCAACAATAACCTGCACAATGCGACCCTTCTGCGCTCGCCACCAGAAAGATTTTTGATTGGGGTATCGCCCTCGGGTGTTCGCAGGGCATCCATAGCCCGTTCCAGTTTGGTATCAAGCTCCCAGGCTCCTGCCGCTTCTATTTTATCAATCAGCTCGGCCTGCCTGTCCATTAATTTGGCCATAGCCTCATCACTCATAGGCTCGGCAAATTTGTTGTTAACTGCCTCGTATTCATTTAATATGTCAACTATGGGCTGCACCCCTTCCTGTACGATTTCTTTTACAGTTTTTGTATCATCCAGTTCCGGCTCCTGGGATAAATACCCCACAGAGTACCCGGGTGAGAAAACCACATCGCCCTGGAATGATTTTTCAAGCCCGGCAATGATTTTGAGCAAAGTTGATTTACCGGAACCATTCAAACCGATGATACCGATCTTTGCGCCATAAAAGAACGAAAGATATATATCTTTAAGAACCTGTTTTTGAGGTGGAAACGTCTTGCTGACGTTCACCATGGAAAATATTATTTTGTTATCGGCCATTTGTTATTTGAAATTTGAAACTTGAAATTTGGTGGCTTACGCAGGATTACCGCCTGCTTTAGTGTTTATTAATCATTGATAATTGATCATTTTTGCTCTTCAATCCGAGGGGCCGCACCCCTCGCTAATATCTTTCGCCCCCGTCCGAACGGCAAGGCCGGGCAGGCTTTCAGGGCTTGTCGCTCTACGCTCTCGCTCTCGCGCTCATTAGTGGTCATGCCCATGATTGTGTACATGTCCATGCTGCAGTTCCTGGGGCGTAGCGGTGCGCACGTTCTTTATAGTTACATCAAATTCCAGGTTCATTCCGGCCATGGGATGATTGGCATCAACAATAACGTTTTCACCATCTACCTCTTTGACAGTGATAACCATAGGCCCTGCTTCTGAATTGGACTGAAACTCCATCCCGACCCGGGGTTTTTGGTCTGCCGGAAAATTTGCAATGGGGACTTTAAAAACCAGTTCTTTATTAAATTCACCATAAGCATCTTTGGCTTTTACCTTTACATTTTTCATTTCACCCACTTTCATTCCGTTCAACTCCTTTTCGAGCCCTGGAATAATGTTCTGGTTCCCATGAAGATACTCCATGTTCTGTCCTGGTTGGGTTTGTTCGATTACTTTTCCGTTTTCATCTTTGAGGATATATGAAAACTCTACTACTTTACCGTTTTGGATACTTTCTGACATTGTTTTATCGAATTAAATGATAGCCTGGTATGTTCCTGGCTGAAATTGAAATTTGAGAGCAAAGGTAGTATAATTGAGGAAAATTAAGTTGGTTTTTGAAGCATCGGGTATTGGCGAGTAGCTACCTAATTGCTAAAATATTTTCGACCCTTCTGGCAATGCAGAATACTGATGGAAACAAAGAAAAATGTAACGAGATAAAAAAAACCTTTAAAAATAAACTGCCCCTGTAATCACAGCGCTGTTTGCGCTTGTGAAACTAAACGACCCATTTCTCATCTCATACGGCGTAGATACTGGTGCATAATTAATTCCAAGTGTCCGCTGTGTCAAAACCTCTGTTCCGCTGCTGGGGAATGAATAGGAGATTCCAAGACCAAATTCTGCACCAATTGAAAAATTCTTAGAAATGAAATAATTAAAACCAATGAAAGGATACAATCCAAGACTAAGGGAAGTTGGTATTTTGAATGCGTTTTTGGTATAGTCGCCATTATAGCCTTTAGCGAGGGTACTGTCAGATATTGTAGCAGTTTCACTGGTGCTTGAGGACCCAAAGGCTGGGACTAAATCAGCACCGGTATAAATGGTAAACCTGTTTACTTTTGTTATGATTTTTTCAAATCCAAAGCCTAATGAAGCCGAATAGCCAGAACTTGAAGAAACTACGGTTTTGCCGCTGATGTAGCTGGTGGAGTTATTATCGTTAACAGATAATGCCCCTGAAATTCGCCATACAAAATCGTCAGTTTTGTAATATTTGAATAAAAGCGTACCTGTATGTCCTGCGCTTGTTCCAAGACCCTGAAGCCCGCTAAAACTAAATGCGAATGCCTTTGAACCGGCTTCAGGATATTGTGCGAACGCCACAGTGCATAAACTGCTAAAGCATATACAGCTGATTATTAATTTTTTATTCATAACTTGAATTTTAAAAAATTGCCGCAATAATCGTTCCAATAAGGAGTTAGGGAAAATAAAGGCGCAAAGGAATATTTACCCATACTTCTCCGCCAATCTCTCCGCACATGCCTCCCCATCCATGGCTGCGCTCACAATGCCCCCTGCATACCCAGCGCCCTCTGCACACGGGAATAACCTCTTGATCTGGACATGTTCGAGGCTGGTTTTGTCTCTTGGAATTCGGACAGGGGATGAGGTCCTGCTTTCAACGCCAACCAACTGCGCTTCATTGGTGAGGTAACCTTTCATTTTTTGCCCGAATGTCCGGAATCCTTCTCTAAGTCGTACTGCAAAATCTTTTGGCAAAACTTCATCCATTGAAACCGGTGTAAGTCCTGGAACATAAGAGGTTTCCAGGAGTTGGGAAGAAGCTTTTTTATTCATAAAATCCATCATGCGCTGGGCTGGGGCGGATTGGGTGCCGCCTGCCATGGCACAAGCTCTTTGCTCCAGTTCTTTCTGCATCATCAACCCGGCCAATGGCCCGAATTTCTGGTATTTAATCAAATCTTCTGTTTCTATGGCAACCACAATCCCTGAATTGGCAAATTTTGAATCCCTTTTGGACGGGGACATTCCGTTGACAACCACTTCTCCGGGAGCGGTGGCGGCAGGAACAATGAAACCGCCGGGACACATGCAGAATGAAAAAACGCCGCGCTGTTTTTTGTCGAAAATGGTTTGTGCTGCCAATGTATAAGGCGAAGGCGGAAGGTATTTGCCTCTTGGCGTACCGTGATATTGAATAGAATCAATCAATTCCTGTGTATGCTCAATGCGGATACCCATTGCAAACGGTTTCGCCTCAATATGAACACCGTTATGGTGCAGCAATTCAAAAATATCCCTTGCCGAATGGCCTGTTGCCAGGATAACGCCCAGGCCTTCGAACTTTGCTCCATCTTCCGCGATTACGCCCTTGATCTCCTGATCCTTAATAATCAGGTCAATAACCTTAGTTTCAAAATGGATTTCCCCGCCATGCAACAAAATGGTTTCACGAATATTGGCGACTAATTTTGGGAGTTTATTAGTACCAATATGGGGATGGGCATCAACAAGTATATCCCTTTCAGCCCCATGTAATACAAGCAGTTCGAGGATTCGTTTTATATCGCCTCTTTTATTGGAGCGTGTATAAAGTTTTCCATCAGAATACGTGCCTGCACCTCCTTCGCCGAAGCAATAATTGGAAGTTGGATTTACGATATGGTCTTTATTAATAGCAGCCAGGTCGCGGCGGCGGCTTTGGACGTCTTTGCCCTGCTCTAAAATAATCGGTTTTAAACCCAGCTCAAGCAGCTTTAATCCCGCAAATAACCCGGCTGGGCCTGAACCTACAATGATAACAGGAGGCATATTCGCAACATTCTTAAAATCAAACTGATAAGGTGGTTCTGAAATTGGAGGCTCATCAATAAACACATCCAGTTCCAGGTTGATTTTTATATCCCGGCTGCGTGCGTCAACAGAACGTTTATAGAGATTGTAGGAAACAGCACTGCCGTCCGGGATTCCGAACGAATTCTTGAGGTATGGGATTAATTTTTCCGGCTGATGGGCTATTTCCGGCGCAACAGCAATTTGCTTTTTTTGCAGGATCATTTTAGACTGCTTAAACTCTCCTGCTCTGCAATTGTGTCAGGCTCATAGACAGGTAGTTCCACCAGGTTGTGCTCGTTAATCCTATGAAGATCCACCCGAACAATTCCTTTATCATTTTGCCCGAAAATGGTAGTGAATTTAGCTCCATAAACAATTTCTTCAGCGCGGTAAGATGAGCGGCTGTAAACGGTTTGTGAAAAGGTATCGTCAAATGCTTTGAGGAGGATCACAATTTCCGCCTCGTGATCTATGAAATCGTTCGGACCAAAATCTTTCATAGGGCTGTCCACGTCAATGGGATGCACTATTGTCCAGGTAGTGGGGAAAAAATTGATCTTTGTCCTTTCAAGCCGGAGGTTGCGGAACTCCCTTTTGGTATGATCATTTTTATTGAGGAATGAAAACGAAACACTGGCTTCCAGCTCAATCAACTGGTTGCTTCGCTGGTTGGCAATCCGGAACATAAATGCAGTCATATCCTGGTAGGGTGCAATAATGGCATTGTGGCTGAAGAGGATCTTCGCGCTCGGCCTTGAAAAGCGCCCGTATAAAATACCGGTGGCCAGCGCGAGAGCCATCAAACCGCACAGCGACTCAGTAGAAGCAATAATATTAGACAATACACCAACGGGGTTCAACCTGCCATAACCAACTGTAGTAAAAGTCTGCGCGCTAAAGAAAAATGCCTCCAGGAATTTTCCGCCGCTGCTCACTGCCTTCATGCCATCCAGGTTTTGAAGGCCCGCCGCCATATAAAGTGAGGCAAATACCAGGTTAATAACAATATAGCCTCCAAAAAGTAAAAGCATAAACCGGCTCCAGGGCATGGCGATCACCCAGTGGTAAATGCCTTTTTCTTCAAAATAAGAAAGTCCCCGCCGCTCTACATTAAAAGACCCATCCTGGTTTATCATGCGTTCCCCTCGCCCGGTAGTGCGTGTGCCCAGGCCCATGTCCTGGAAATCTGTAGAGCTATGATGGAAACGTTTCATTTAAAGGCAAAGATAAGAAAGAATGTGCTGATGTGCTGATGTGCTAATGCGATAATGTGCTGATGTGCTAATTGGCTGGCGCTCTATTGCCTCATTGTCTAATTGCCTCATTGTCTCATAGATTTCTTTACCAACACCAACAGTGCTACACTTACTGTTGGCATGTGTTGGTATTTTTCTCTGAATCCTGACCCCTGAGTCCTGACGCCTGTTTGAACGCGTAAGTTTTTTGGAAAATTGTCTTTTTTATTTTTATAAACTTTTCCTAATATTGAAGCAATATTTGGAAAAAAACCCTTTTTATGAAAAAAATATACCAAAATATCTTTCTTTTTATCATGGCTGCCGGCATGGCTTATCCATTTTCGGCATACGCCACACACGTGATGGGTGCAGATATTTCCTGGAAAAGCCTTGGCAATGACAGTTTTGAAATAATTGTACATGGTTACAGAGATTGTAATGGTATTCCTCTTACCGGAACCAACCTTACCTATTTTACCTCTGGAGATACGTGCGCCCCAAGTCCGGTAAGCGCAAACCCCAGCGTTTGTTGCGGAACCGATATTACTCCTGTATGTGCCAGGACCTGCGACAGGTGCATATCCAATTCTTCCTGTGTTTTTCCGTATGGCATAGAGGAATTTACTATTATTGCTACTGTTTACCTGCCTCCCAGCTGCTGTAATTGGACCATTGCCTGGGAGGAGTGCTGCAGAAGCGGCGCGATAACCACAGGTGCTGCAGGTGATGACTTCTATATAGAAGCAAAATTAAACGGGTGTGTAAAACCATTTGTAAGCTCTCCTTATTTTACAGCGCCTCCTGTTGCCATGTTTTGTGTTAATCAATGTGTTATATATAATCCCGGTGTTGAGGATGATGACAGGGATTCATTGGGCAGGGCAGATTCGCTTGTTTATAGCTTTGTATCTCCCCAATCTTCGGCCGGTACAGATATTGGATATAGTTCTCCATACAGCTTCGATGCGCCAGTAATATATGCAGGAAAGAGTAAAAATGATTCTTTTGTACAACCTTATTGCTATGGCTTTCACATAGATTTATCGAACGGTGATATAAAATTCAAGGCAACCAAGCAGGATGTTTCGGTTATGGCTTTTGCAGTTGATTTTTACAGGCGTGATTCTAATGGCGTTCAGCGAAAAATCGGTGAAATTAAACGTGACCTGCAAATTATTGCAATTAATTGTCCAACAAATCATCCGCCTGTTTTGCTGGGTATCAATAACGTCATCAACAATTATTCCATAAAAATATGCGCCGGTCATCAAACCTGCTTTAGCGTCAAGGCATTTGACCTTGATACGGCTGATACAGCAAAATTAGTTTGGAACAATCCCGGTTCCATGAACGGCGCTACATTTGCCCTGTCATCAGGGAAAGCCAAATGGCCAACCGCTGTGTTCTGTTGGTCCCCGCCCATAAAAGCCGCCAGGTCTTATCCTTATAATTTTGTTGCCACTACCACAGATAACGAATGCCCAATTCCCGGCAGGGTTTCCCGTGCTTTTAGTATTTATGTGGGCGCTCCCGCGTCGGCCAATTATTCTGCTACCGTACAAAAATGCGGGCTGGTAAGTTTCCAGGCAAGTGCGTCCAGTACTTCTCTTACACCCATAGCCAGCTATTTATGGACCGGTGACAGCTCTCCGGGTTCTAAGCCTTTGTACATCAGTGGTAAAACAGGTACTTACCAGTACACCAGTCCGGGAACCTATCATTATAAATTAGCCGTTACTGGTACCGGCGGTTGCACGGTTGTTTACGATGACAGCGTTGTAATTCCAAAGATTCCTTTCCTTAAACTGCCTGCTGATACAACTGTATGTGGTAATACTGTCTTGAGGGTTTCTGTAGCCATTTCAAATTATACAAAACCCTATAGCATAATCTGGAATACCGGAGCGACAGGCGATACCATAAGGCCCAAAATCGTAAAGGACACTGTTTTGATCGCCGGAATAAAAGATGCTTCAGGATGCACTGTTTATGATACATTAACTATAAAGACATTGCAGACGCCAAAGCCTGTTTTGATTGATGATACAATATGCCAGGGGGCTTCCATACAAATTGGAACAACACCCATAAACGGCCTTAAATACACGTGGACTTCCAACCCATCAGGGTTTAGTTCTTCCATAAGTAACCCAACAATTACCCCATCAAATACAACAACCTATATACTTTTGGAAACACTGGCCCTGAATGGCTGCAGTGCCGTTGATTCTGTAAAAATAACTGTAAATCCGCACCCTATTTCCCCTGCCTGGAACCCGAAATCTGTTTGCCTCGGCTCAGTTACAACTATCGGAGTCCCCTCAATGAACGCACTCAAGTATGCCTGGACCAGTAACCCCGCAGGATTTAGCTCAAGCTTTGCCAGCCCCAGTGTGAAGCCCGCAACAAACACTGTTTACTATGTTACAGCCACAAACCCCGGAAATTGCAGCGCAAAGGATTCAATATCAGTTATAATCAGTCCTTTGCCGAATTCACGCTGGTCTGCAATAAACAAATGTGACTCAATGTTCCTGTTCCCAGATATAACAACCTATAATTCTTATTTATGGCTTTTTGGAAATGGGGACAGCTCGAAGTTTGTACACCCTATATATGTTTATAAAAGCAATGGGAATTATACCATAAAACTTACCACAACTACCGGCAACGGGTGCATGTCAGAACACGATTCATCAATAGATATTACCTGCCTGAGCAATATTGAGGAAACTGAGGTTCAGTCATTCCTTCTATCCTTGTACCCAAACCCTTTTATCGCCTCAACTTCAATAGAATACAGGCTTAATAAACCATCCAGGGTTATGATATCATTAAACGATATTACAGGCAGACAGATTGGGGTTGTTGCAGATGATTATCAAACATCAGGGAACTATCATTTTAATATCAGCTCAGAAAAATACCACCTCACACCCGGCATTTATTTGCTGAAATTCATGACCGAGGACGGACTGGTAAGCAGGAGGATTGTGAAGCTGTAATTCAATGTGATAATGTGCTGATGTGATAATTGCGGTAATGTGCTGATATGATAATGTGCTGATGTGCTAATTGGCTGGCGCAAGACCATCAGAGCGTCATTGCGGCGAGGAATTTGAGGTACGAAAATTCTGCAAGCCGCGATCCCGCGACCGACCTCCGCACTCAATCGAAGCCCCACTACCAGCAACTACCAACACCAACAGTGTCACACTTACTGTTAGCAATATTGGTAAATCTGGAATATACGATAAGTGAAGAGTAGTAACGCAGGGAACCAATAGAGCGAAGCAATTAGCACATCAGCACATCATCACATTAGCACATTAGCTTCAATCCACCACTTCCACCGTCCCGGTAAAGTAATATTTCTTGCCATCATGACCGTAGACTGTAATGTGGTATAGATAAACACCCTCGGTTACGGATTTGTCGCCGTATTTCCCGTCCCATGGCTGGGAGCTGCCGGTACCGTAAACCCGCTCTCCCCAGCGGTTGTAAACATCCATTTCATACCTGGCAATGAACAAACCCTTAGGGCCAAACTGGTCGTTGATCCCGGCGCTGATATTGGGTGTAAAGGCATCAGGTATCCATACCAGTGGCTGTTGAATGAGGCAGAGTTCCGTGCTCCAGGAGTGGGCTTGTAAGCCGCCATTTTCCACGGCTTCTATCCGGTAGCAATAGTTTTTAGAGTCTGCAATAAAACCCGTATCAGTATAGATAAATTCCGGGTTGGTAAATTGGTCCAATAGCTGGTAACCGGCGCTGTCGCTGGTTTTCCGGTACAGGTTGTAATAAGACACGCCGCCGGGCCATTGTTTATATGGGTTCCAATTGAGGGTATTGGCAAGCGATTTTGACTGGCCCTGAACGATGATAACGCAACCCGGATTGCTTGCTGTACTGTAATTGCCGCAACGGTCAAAGGCTTCTACTTTATAACAAAGCGAATCGCTTATATTATTTACTATATCAGTATATTCCGTATCTCCCGGTTCTGTAACCGAATCAACAACGGCAAAATAATTCATCCCCGGTTCCTGCCGCATAATCCTGTACCCTTTCACATCAGGCCTACTGGATTTTGTCCATTGCAAGCTTACGGCATTATTTGGCTGGGAAACAGTCGCCCTGATTAAATAAGGGGCGGGTGGCGGTACATTGTCAAACGGTTTAGCTGAATCTATGGAAGAAATGGCGTAAAGGTTTGTATCATTTGGGTTTATGGCGGTTACAATATAAAAATAATTAGTAGGGCAAATTACCTGAGAATCAATAAAGGATGTAACATTACCCGCTACCCTGCCTATCGGTACAGCATCCCTGATGATCTCGTAAGCAACAGGCTGCCAGCCTGTATAGGCATTCCAGTTCAGGATAATTTTCTCGTCTCCGGGAGTAGCGGTGAGTGATATGCTTGTGTGCACTACTGATTTGCTTGTGTTTGGACTGCTACAGCTATCGGCAGCCTCGATCCTGTAGCTGTACGTATTTCGCCAGGTATCAAGTGCGCTGTCTGCATAAATGGTGTCGGAAAGTTTACTGCCAATTTCCGCCCACGGGCCAAATGCTGCATCCTGACGGTAAACGTTATAAAATGCTACATCAGAAGATTTTGATCTATCCCAATTCAAATCAATCCTGCCATGCCTTGTACTTGTTAGTATCACGCTCACATAATTAATAACCGGCGGCACAGGAGCAGATGTATCAAAGGCAGTTACTCCCGCTTCATTTGACAAACTGGTAAGGCTACCAGTGTTCTCAATGCTTATGATCCTGTAAATGTAGAAGGTATCGCATTTGGTGTTGTGATCAACATAGGCAGAATCAGAAGAAATAAGGTTTGTGATTGGGAACCAGGCCGTTCCGGGAGTTCTTCTCTCCAAAAGATAATGGAAGTTGTTCCAGCCCTTATAAGCCGTCCAGTGCAGGGAATCCCGGTGGTCTTTGGCAGTTGCGCTGATATAGACGATAGACTGTGTATCAGATAGAAGTGATACGTTGCCACAGGAGTCATAGGCAGATATATAAAAACTGTAAGGTTCATTTGCCGTGTTCAGGCCGGATTGCTGCCAGACAAGTGTATCGGTTTTTAAATCTACGAAGCTGTCACCCAATTGGTAATGAACGCCATCATTGGAATAATATACGTTATATCCCGCGCGGCTTGGCTTTTTATTGCCCTTAAATACCACGAGTATAGATCCGTTGCCATTTCCGGTTGTATTGGTACTTACCTCGTAAATCTTTGGAGCGATAGGTTTTATGGTATCAAAAACGGTTACTCCAGCCGAATCTGAGAAAGATTCCGGGAGCGTTTTATTGTACGTTAAAGCAGAAACCCTGTAATAATATTTATGCCTGCAAACCACATTTGTATCTATGTAAGATGGCTGGATCCCAGGAAGGGTTGCAAATAAGGTATAGCCGTAATTATCTGCTGCCCGGTAAATATTATAGGCCTTTACAGAATCTGAAGTCTTGTATGGCTTCCATGACAAATCCACCTCCATATTTTTGTTTTGAAGGGTGAGTTTTATTGGGGAATTTAAGGCGCTTGCCGTACCATCTAAACCGCAGGTGTTAAATACTTTCAGGTAGAAATAATTGATACTGTCGGAGGTATTGGCGCCCTGAACTGTAAATGCAGTTGCAGTTTTATCGGTAGTATGGTATAACAGGCTGAAAGGCCCGCTTAATGAATTGCTCCCATACAGGTTATAACCTTTCGCAAATGTATCTTTTGCAAACGGGTAGCTGTTCCATTGCAGATAAATAATTCCATTTGTTGAACTTGTTTTTACAACCGTATTATAGAGCAGATCCGGCGCCTTGGCACGGGGATCAATCCATGGGGTAGTGCCGATGGTATCCGAAAAACTGAAATACGACTGTAAATGGTTCATTGCCTCCACTTTATAGCTAAAATGGTTCAGCGTATCCACGAGGGAGTCTGTATATTGCAATTGCGGGGCAGGAACGGCGGTTAAAAATGTGTACAAGCCATTATTTTGCGCCTTAAAAATCCTGAAAGAATCCGTTCCACCGCTAAGTGCATAATACGGAGTCCAACTGATAGTTATATAAGGTTTGCATCCACCTGTTTTAGTAGATATCTGCATGAGGGTATCGGTAACAGAAGGGTCTGAAAAATCGAAAATACTACAGGAATCAATTGCAATTACATAATAGGCGATTTTACCTGACTTGGGGTTCACAGTCCGGTCTATAAAAGTACTATCAAATTTTACAATATCTATTATTGAGGCCGATGCATTATTGATGCTTCTGTATATTTCAAAATATTTATTTCTTGAAGTTTTGTCCCATTGCCAGTTTATCTGAACCGTACTGTTTGGCAATACCGTGGCAGAATATAGAACAGGGGGAGGAGGGGGGATACGATTATAAGGCGTTAACTGGATACTATCCGAATAGGTCAGATACTTTCCAGAGGCATCTATTGCGCCGATGCGGTAATTGACCGGTGTGTTGCATGGGAGTGGCTGGTGGGTATATTTTGTTACGGTACCACCCACGCTATCAAGCAATTGCCATTTTTTGTTCCATACAAAAATATAATACTTATTTACCGTAAAACCAATGTATGGGCTCCATGTTACCGTATCACTAAGGTTGCCTGGCATACCATTTATATTTATCACTGTATGGACAACACTGTACCTGCTGATTTTGGAAGAGCAACTGTCTATGACATTAATTCTGAATGAATAAGTAGAATCTCTTGTATTAAGGCCGCCGAGGGTAGCAGTGTATGTGTTGGTGAGTACCGCATAGCTTTTCCACGGCCCGCGGGCAGTTTTGTACCAAAGATTATATTGTTTAACGATAGGTGCGCTCTTGTTCCAGTAAACAGTTATGGTACCGTTTTTTACAACGGTTGCGTATTTTATGGATGGAGTTGGAGGGGTTACGGTGTCAATGGGTTGAACGGATATTGAATCGGAATAACTGGTAAATACGCCTGAATTACTGTAAGCCAGTATCTTGTAATAATAAATTCCGTGACATATAACGGCAGAATCATTATAACTTGTTTTTGAACCATTTATGGAATCAATCCGCGCCCATTTGTTTTTAATGTATTTGAAAACAACATACCGGTCTACCCCAAAACCCTCGTATGGGCTCCACGATAACAGGCTCACAAGATTACCCCCTTTTCCTTTAAGTAACACAGTTTGATGTACCACTCCGGGCAGCGATCTGTTGCCTGCACAGGTATCAATGGCAATGACCTGGAAATCATAGGCGGTATCATGGGTTTTGAGCCCGGTAACCGTAATAGAATTTTGAAGCCTGACCGTTTTGAAAACCCTCCATATACCACTTGTAGAAGCCTTATAGTCAATTTCATAATCCTTTACTTTTTTGCTGGCGCTGAACAGCCAGTTCAGGCCCACCGAAGCAGGACTGAGTACGGTAGCATAGTTAACAACCGGGGTGGCAGGCCGGGTAGTGTCAAAAGGAGTAAGGCTTATAGAATCAGAATAACTTGTAAGCCCGCCTGTACTGCTGTAGGCCAATATTTTATAAGAATATATCACGTTGCAATGCAGCCCGGTGTCGGTATAGGTTAATGTGGTTCCGTTTACAGAATCAATACGGGCCCATTTGTTATTTATTACTTTGAATATTACGTACCTGTTTAGCCCAAAACCTCCGTAAGCGGTCCATGTCAGATTATTAGAAAGGTTTAAATCCTTCCCGCCAAGAAGCACGGTTTGATGAACATTGCTCGGGAAGGACCTGTTGCCTGCACAGGTATCAATAGCTATTACCCTGAAATCGTATGCGGTATCATGGGTTTTGAGCCCTGTGACCGTTGCAGAATTTTGAAGCCTGACGGTCTTGAAAGCTCTCCAGGTGCTGCTTGCAGATGATTTATAGTCAATTTCATAATCTTTAACCTTTTTACTCAAACTGTATTGCCAGTTCAGTAAAACAGAATTTGAATTAATTACGGAAACGTAATTCACTACAGGAGCAATAGGACGTGTAGTATCAAATGGTGTGAGCGAAATTGAATCTGAAAAAGTATTAAAACTACCATTGCCAAACCCTTCTATTTTATAAGCCCTGGGCACATTACAAGATAAAGAATCGTGGAAGAAGGCAGTGTCTTTGTTTGTATTAGCCAGGTTCTGCCATGATCCGTTTTTATATACCATTACCTCGTACCGGCCAATTCCATAACCGAGGAAATTTGTCCATTTCAAAGAGTCTGATAGGTTTTCAGCTTTTCCGTACAGGTATATGGGATTGAAAACCTGTGAACTGGTAAGGTTTAGGCAACTGTCTTCTGTAATAACCTGGTATCTTAGGGGAGCCTGGTTGTTTACTGTATCTACAAAAACCATTGCAGCATGAGGCGATGTAAAATTCACAAACCCTGCGGTTACAAATGGCCCGCCGTTTTCTGACCTTTTAATCACATATCCGTATGTATCTAAAGAATCAGCCCCCAGAAAATCGAGCCGTACCAACTTACCCGATATAAAGGACACATTTTCAAGTGTAGGTGCATTGGACGGAACCGTATCAATGGCCTGCCCGCCCATACTGTCAGAGTAACTTACGTTACCTGAATAGCTCACAGCCTTCACCCGGTAAACAACCCTGGTATTGCAAGGAGCAGGGAATTTATGAAGGGAAGTATCTGTGCCGGGCAACGTATCTTCATCAGCGAGCGGATTGTTGTTAATGGCATGCTGTACAATATAATATTTCACAGGCCAGCCAAGATATGGTGTCCAGTTCAACTGGTGTACAAGCTGCCCGACATGGAAAGAAAAATCTATGGTTTTATGTACCGTAGAAATCTCGGAAAGAATACCGCAGCTATCAACAGTCTGCATGTAATAATAGTGATCGCCCACCCTTGTATTTAAACCTGAATGTATAAAAGTATCCTGGGCAATGGGGATGCTGTCTTTCAGTAGTTTATATGGTGATTTATTATACGAATAATACAGTCTGTAAAAGGCCAGGTGCGGTTTGCCTTTCTGGCTTACCCATTGTACTTTTACCTGCCCTGCTGTGGCAGAAGTATTCAATTTAGTGGCAACCATAACCTGCGGGGTATCAACAAAATAAACCTGCTTGCAAAAAGTATTTGTGAGTGAAGTATTTACCCCGCCATTCTGGTAAGCTTTAATAAGATAGCAGTAATTATTATGGAAGCTCAAGCCGGTATCTTTATAGGTAGTTAATGTTTTTGTACTATCCAGCAAGACCTGTGCGCCACCGTTTACTGCGCGGTAAATTTCATATTTTGAAATCCCTGTAGCCCATCCGGAATAGCCTGTCCAGGAAAGATAATTCGAAGGCTCACATCCATTATTGGTCACTTGTAAAGCATTGGCACAGTGCAATACAGATGCCTTGCTTCGGTTTCTTGCACAACTGTCAACCGCTACTATTTCATAGCAATTAGATACCAATGTATTAGCGGTTTTATCTGTATAGAAGTTCACATTCCCCACACTATCAATTGCTTTCAATACGCCGCCATTTGTTTTTCGGTAGATGGTGTAATTTTTTACATCGTTGGATGCGCTTTTTATCCAGTTTATCTGCACTTGACCATTTACAGGTACTGTAACAAATGTAATGGAAGGCGGTAACGGGTGAATGGTATCAAACGGTGTGAGATAAATGGTGTCTGAATAAGAGACTGCATTATCGCCGCCATTTTCGGTAACTTTTATCCTGTAATAGCGAATGGTGTTACACGGAAGCAGTGTATCCAGGTACACAGTATCATTCGGCAATAGCTGCCCTGATAAATCTGTCCATACCCCTGATTTTGAGAGCTGTACGGTATAATTTTTAACGCTAAAACCAGCGTATTTTGACCAATTCAGATGCACGGCGTAATCTGTAGCTTGTCCTTTGAGCAATACCGGGCTATGAACTGTTGAATATTTACTTGCATTCCCACACGTATCCAGCACATCAACCTTATAAAGATAGCGCGTATGATTTGCTGCAACTCCATTATCCTTAAATAGATAAGACGTTTTTCCTTTGATGTATGCAACTTTACCGATAAGGGTGTAATTGCTTCCTGAACTATCTCCCCTGTATATATTAAAGGTTTTTGAATCAGTTGAATCGTCCTGCTTAAAATTGATCTGGATTTGCCCCCATGCATTGGTTGTAACATCTATTATCGAATCAGCTGGGGGAGCGGTATTGTCTAAGAGGTTAATGGTTGGCGACGGGTAGGAATTTGAGCTGCACCCGGTATCGTTTACAGCTATTTTATATACTGCATTAAAATTGCAGGAACGGATGGTATAGCTTGTGCCTTTTAGGGTTGCCAGGGTTTTGTACCCGGCACCTGAATTGTAAAGAATTGAATAAGTGTTGCCACGCGGTGAAAATTTATTCCA
>Ga0134126_10004448_pt1 | contig 17529 bp, 16 predicted proteins | sample KB31752_FD_96881 | JGI IMG/M metagenome (GOLD analysis project Ga0134126, IMG submission 96881) | Terrestrial soil microbial communities with excess Nitrogen fertilizer from Kellogg Biological Station, Michigan, USA - KB3-175-2 | ecosystem: Environmental > Terrestrial > Soil > Unclassified ...
AACTTTGCCGAAACGTAGAGCGAATCGCCAAGACGAAATCAGAACTGGAGCGTAGCGACCAGCCGCACACTCAAGAGCCCAAACATCTAAAGAAAAGTGCTGTTTTCAGATGAAGACTAGCAACGTTGAGTCTTTGGCTGGTCGCTGCGCTCCCAGTTCTGATTTTGTCTCTAATCGTTGGCTCGCGATCTAAACTGACCCACACCAAAACTTCTTAAAGCATCCCGCCACGTCAAGAGTTGGAAGTCTTTCGGAAACTTACAGAGGCCAGCTTTTGTTCTTAGCGCTGTAAGGCGACAGCTGGGTGAAGCGGACTGGCCAGGGCGGGTTGCGAAATGAAAGAGATGAACCATGGAAGATCGTCGCGCGTAAAGAGAGGTAAATTATTTAGGTCGAGATCAACGGTGAGACTCGAGCGCCATTCTTCGAATTGTTTCCGGGCGAGTGCTGCATCAGCACCAGGAGATGAGAGATATACGAAATCACTTCTCCTCAATGCTCGACGGGCGGAGGGTTTTACTTTGCCGCCTTCGGATCGTGCGCACATCACAGCGAGATTGGGCCTGACATAATCGAGGAAGCTGTTTCCCTCAATTAGTACCCCCACGCTTTTCACCCGCGCCAGCGCTTCTTTTATGCCGGTTTCTACCTGCTCATCTTTCACGATTACCCAGTGCACATTTGAGGCGCCCGCGTCCCAGAAATAGCCGGTGTCTTTTCCTGCCTGATAGTTTGCTTCTCGCCCCGAACGAATCACGGGCTCGTTGCGCAGCAGATCGCTTACACAGCATCCGGCCGGATCTCTGCCGCACGAGCGATAGTGGCCGCGAGTCAGCTTAATCGCTTCCCATCCCGGCAATCGGCGCAGCAGTTCACACATCAACGTTGTCTTACCAACGTTTGACGAAAAGCCACTCACGGCCACAATGATTCGTGGTTGACTTCTCATTTCATTGAAACTATCCCGCAGTATCAGGGTTTCCAGTTCTTGTCTTTGGATTCTTCCTTGGCAGTGAAGACCCGCTCCAAAAGTTCATGGGCGTTTTCCTTTGCTTCTTTTGCCGACTGGCCCATCGCATTAGCCGCTGCCTCGAAAGTTTCGTTGGTAATGTTCTCGGGTTTGCCCATATCGTTGTTTGGCATCCCACACCCGCAGTTGTAACACATAGAAAAATGTCTCCTTTTCCTTCCCTGTTAGGTCGCTCTTCAAGAGCTGGATTCAAGCTTCGAGTACTCCTGGAGTCGTTTCAGTTGCGAGTGGTCGGGCTGGATTCTTCGCGAGCATCTTGTTCGATCTCCCAACTGTCGATTGCTCGTTCGCGCTCCGCCTGACGGCGTTGTTCCCGCTCGCATGCTTCGCGCGCATCGCGGCCCGCTACAGCCCGATACCATGCAGGATGGTGTGTCCAGGCCCATTTCTCCGTCACTGTTCCATTGATCATCGCGCGGAAAGTCCCGGGCTGATGAGCCGTTCCCTCATAGATGTGAATGATGAGGCCCGCCAGCATCAAAAGCGCCGAGAGATCGTGAATTACATAACTGACCGCAACCAGCCAGCGCGGTACCACGTGATCGAACCACAACAACAGCCCGCTGACCAGAAACAGGACCCCACTCAGTGCGATTAACCAGAAGTAAAGCTTCTGTCCCCCGTTGAAGAAACCGACGTCGGCCGGCTCAATCTTGTCTTCGTTGGTTGTGTACCGCTTGATTCGTTTCAGCCATCGAGTGTCAGTTTCAACCCACAACATCGGCGTCAACCAGTTCAGAAACTGGAAGAGGAAGAACACGTCAAAGAAGAGACCAAACCATGGGTGCAGGAAGCGCGTCATTGGGCCGCCGCCAAACACCGGCGTGAGAAATCGGAATAGCCAGGGCGAATAAAGGGCAAAGCCGGAGAGCAACGAAAGGACAAACGTGATCGCTACCAGCCAATGAAGCACACGCGTGTAAACCGGGTGGCGCAACACTTCGCCGCGATGCACTACGTCCCGGCCAACTCGCTCAGCTTTGAGGCGTGCTTGTTCGTCGAATTGTTCAACTGAAGTGCTCACGGCTGCTCCTTATCTTTGGAGTGCGGTGGCAAGCGTAGTGCGACACCGCTTTGGATTTTTTACAATTCGCAACCAAAGCGCCGTCGCCGCTTCGCTCTGCCGGCGCACTCCAAGAGCGTTGTCGTGATTCGCAAGTCACGGCTGCTCCTTTCGCTTGGCGGCAATCGGATCTGGATGCTCTGTGATGACCGGTGGATCTTCAGGCTGCGGCAACTTTGGTCCCACCGAAACGCGATGAAAGAAGACTGCGAGCAGACCAAGACCGGCCATTAACAGGCCCGTTGGTTTCGCCAGCCACTTCCAATAGGTATAACTCGGCGGGATCACCGGATTCTTCGGCAGGCCGTAGCGCTCCGGATTGTTGATGTCATGTAGCGTGTAGATGACATGAGTGCCTTTGATTGACGGAGGATCGTAAACACCCGCGTTTGCGAAGCCCGAGACTTCACGCAATTGCCTGGCACGTAAGCCGGCTATTTGGACCATATCGCTCTTTGTTCCGAAGTGCAGACAGCCGGTGGGACAAGCCTTGATGCAGGCAGGTTCGAGTCCCTGACCAACTCGATCAGAACAAAGCGTGCACTTGTAGACCTTCTTCGTTTTCTCGTTGAACTTCGGAATGTCGAACGGACAGCCGGAGATACAGTAGCCGCAGCCGATGCAGTTCTCCTGCTGAAAATCAACGATGCCGTTTTCGTACTTGATGATGGCGCCGTCGGCTGGACACGCCCTCAGGCAACCCGGATCTTCGCAGTGCATGCACTGATCTTTGCGCATCAACCACATCAAGTTGCCGTCGCGCTCGTCTTCGGCAAACTTAATCAGGTTCCAGTAATTCCACTCGGTCGATGGCATCGTCTGATAAGTGTCATCAAAGGTCGTCTCCCGAAATGGATGATCGTTCCACTCGACGCAGGCAACTTCACATGCCTTGCACCCGATACAGGTAGTCACGTCGATGTACTTGCACACTTCTTCTTCGCGGCGCGTGCCCTGACCGGGAACTGGTCCCGGATGGGCCGAGATTTCCTGAATCTGAAATGTTCGCGGATTACTCATCTCATGCTCCACCTTGTCCGACAAACTTTAGTTTGTCGGGCCTCGCAATTTGTCTCCTGCTAGTAACGACAAACTAAAGTTTGTCCGACATCATGCCTTTTCGATTTTCACGAGAAAACCTTTGAACTCGGGCGTATAGGCGTTCGGATCAATCGCCGCCGGCGAAAGCTGATTCGCCGTCATCAGCGAGGTCTTGCCCGCGTCCTCCGCAATCCCGCGATAGCCCCAGTGAATCGGAATTCCGATTTGAAAAGTTTCTTTGCCGTCGATCATCATCGGCTTGATCCGTTTCGTGACCATTGCCTTCGCGATGTATTCACCGCGCGCACTCGTGACTTTGACCTTCTCGCCTCCGGTAATTCCCATTTGGTCGGCAAGCTTTGCCGGGACTTCGACGAACGGCTCCGGCACGAGCTGCACATTCATCGGGTTGTTCTTCGTCCAGTAGTGATAGTGTTCAGTCAGACGATAAGTGGTGCAGACTACATTGAATCCCTGATCAGGAGTGCCGAATTTGTCCATATCCGATTTGAATTTCTTCGCGACCGGATTGTTTGACTGCTGTGGATGCAATGGGTTTGCTATCGGACTTTCGACTGGTTCGTAATGTTCCGGAAACGGTCCATCAGCAAACGCCGCGAGCGGTGCGAAGATGCGGCCCACCCCTTCCGGATTCATGATGAACGGACCCAGGTGGTCGTCCGGTTTGGAATCGGCCTTGAAGTCAGGTACGTCGTTGCCGACCCATTTCTGTTGTGCTTCGTTCCACCAAACCTGCCGTCGCTCCATGTCCCAGGGCTTGCCTGACGCATCGCATGAGGCGCGGTTGTACATTACACGCCGATTCGCAGGCCACGACCAGGCCCAGTTCGGGAAAATACCAAGACCTGATGGATCTTCGGTGCCGCGTCGCTGCATCTGTGCGCCGGCTTCCGTCCACGATCCGGAATAGAGCCAGTTGCCGCAGGCAGTCGAGCCGTCATCTTTCAACCAGGCGAACCCAGGCAGTTGTTGCCCGGCTTTGATTGTCTGGCCCGGAAAAAGTTTTTCATCCGTCAGATCAGTGAGGGCCTTACCGTTAATTTCCTTTGCGACCTCGGCGAGCGAAGGATTCTGTGGCGTGGTGTAGGCCCAGCTAAGATTTAGGATTGGATCGGGAAACTTGCCGCCTTCCTTTTGATAAAGCTCGCGCACTTTCAAAAATATACGCGCCAGTATTTCCTGGTCGACTTTCGCGTTTCCCGGCGGCGGCACGGCGACATTCTTCCATTGTAGCCAACGCGCAGAGTTGACGAACGTGCCGTCCTTTTCCGCGAAGCCGGCGCCCGGCAGACGATAGACAGTAGTGTTAATCTGCTTCATATCGTCCTTGCTAATGCCTGGCGATTGCCAGAACTCGGCGGTCTCTTCCGGGTAGAGTTCACAAACAACCAGGAAGTCAGCTTTCTTCAAGGCTGCAATGTTCTTAGCCGAATTTGGGCCAATGGCCACGCCATTCATGCCAAATGCAAAGAGCCCTTTCACCTTGCCCGCATACATCTCGTCCCACATTTCGGTCCACGAAAATTTCCGATCAATCTTGGGAAGATGGTGATAGTTGTACTCGTTCTCCTTGCTGGCTGAATCTCCGTAAAGGGACTTCAAGAACGACACCATGAACTTCGGTGTGTTCGACCAGTAGTTATACGACTCCCATTCGTTCGGTTTGGACGCCGTTGGCGTGGTACGTTTCAGGAAAGTGGCGAGATCGGTATCGTTTGGTTGCGGGATCTTCAGGTATCCGGGAAAGATGTCGAAGACGCCGCCCATGTCCGTGGCGCCTTGAATATTCGAATGACCGCGCAAAGCATTCACGCCACCACCAGCGCGCCCTACATTGCCCAACAGCAATTGCAGAATTGCAGCGGTACGAATGATCTGCGTACCGTTGGTATGCTGCGTCCAGCCGACCGCATAGATGATCGTGCCGGCTTTTTTCATGTCGCCGTCTTTGCGAATAGAGGTGAAGAGATCGGCAGCTTTGATAAATTGATCTTTCGGAATACCGGTGATGCGTTCAACCATCTCCGGCGGGTAACGCGAGTACTGTTGCTTCAGAAGTTGAAAGACACAGCGCGGATGCTGCAACGAGAGATCGTAAGCGACATTGGAGGGCAACATCGGCGGCGGTTTTTGACCGGCCTGACCTGATGCGCCCGGTCCGCCGGCAGCTTGATGCCCACCACCTTCCCCCGTGTTCTCTGAATCCTTGCCTCCGCCGTTTCCTGACGACGATTGAGCGTTAGGCGCGTTGGATTGTGTATTCGGTTTGGACGATGCCGCAGTGGCTGACGCGCTCGCGGCTTCAACCTTTCCGCCCTCTTCGTAATTCCAGGTGCTTTTGTCGTAGGTTGTAGCGTCCTGATCGAAGCCAGAGAACAAACCATCATCAGGGAGTTTGAATCCGTCCTTAACTATGAAAGCCGCATTGGTGTAATTGATGAGGTAGTCTTTAGCGATCCGATTATTTTCAATTGCGTAATTGATCACGCCGCCAAGAAAAGCGATGTCGGCGCCGGCCCGAATCTGCAGAAAGAGATCAGCCTGCGACGCCGTGCGCGTGAAACGCGGATCGACCACGATCATTTTGGCGTTGCGATGTAGTTTTGCCTCAACCGGCCATTTGAATCCACACGGGTGGTTCTCAGCCGGATTACCGCCCATGATCAACATCATGTCGGTGTTCTTGATGTCGATCCAGCCGTTGGTCATTGCGCCGCGTCCGAAGGTGGGCCCCAAACTGGAGACCGTCGGACCGTGTCAAACTCGGGCCTGCGTTTCGAAGTAGCAGACCCCCAGGCTGCGCATCGTCTTGACGGCGAGAAAGTTCAACTCATTGGTGTCTGTGCAGCCACCAATCCAGCCAATCGTTTCCAGACGATTGACGGTGTAGCCGCCCTTGTCTTTGTCGATGAACGTTGCGTCGCGTGTCTTCTTTGTCCAAATCGCAATCTCATTGACGGCGTCGTCCCAGGAGATGTCATCCCAGTGATCCGAACCCGGACGCCGTACTTGCGGCTTCAGCAGTCGTCGTTCGTTAACAATGTCCTGTTCGAGCGATGCTCCTTTCGGACAAAGGGTGCCGCGATTGATCGGATGATCAGGATCGCCTTCGACGTGGACAACCTGCGGAGTCGTGTTCTTGGCTTTATCGCCGAGCGTGTGAATGATCACGCCGCAGCTCACCGAACAATAAGGACAGGTGCTACGCGTTTCCGTCGTGCGCGCGATCTTCAGGCCCTGCGTCTGTGCGTACACCGGCCCTAAACTGAACCCAAAGACCGTCACGCCCGCACCGCCGATCAAAGTGGTCTTAAGGAAGGTTCGTCTTGAGACTTCCATGGAAACTCTCCTTCGACTTCAATTGTGCTGGGGGCTAACAACCGCGGAGATCCTAATCAGGGATCATTCAGAAAAACTTCTATACACCAACCAGATTCAGCTCAATCTTTGTAAACCCGTGCTCGCGCGCCCAAAGATCCAAAGGCGCCGAATCAATTTCATCTACGAGCGGGGCAGCGAAGCCGGCACGAGTAAGGTCAACTCCCTTGATGTAGTGCCTGCAGGTGTCGCAAGCTTCGATTCGCACGTGATCGAATTCAGGGGAATGAAAATACGCAAGCTTCGCAGGTCGCTCCTCGCCGCAGTTGGCGCAAACCACGCGTCGAAATTCCCATGACGAGAGACAGGTCGCACACATCAAATCTCGATTACCACTTTCGGCAGTTGTTTCTTTATTTTGCAGGAAACTAACTTGTGGGTTGCCGCCGCAAAAGGGACAATGGCGTTCGCCGATTGAAACCTCTCGCCCGACTGGACTGGCCCCACTCTCACGAACCCATCTGAGGTAAGGCTGCAAAAACGCCTTCTCAAAGAATTGGATTTCCGAGCCGTTGCCCCAGTACATCCTCAACCGCTCAGACTGCACTTGAGGATCTGCCTGTGATAGATCGTGGGCCTCTACGGCGAGAGATTCCGGACCGTGCGACTGAATCACTTCCAAAAACCCTGGTAACGCATCGATCAGCACAGGCAGATCGTTTTCAAGATCTCCTGATGGCAGCCAATCCTTGCAGCCCCGAAGAAAGTCATAAATATCCTTTTGCGCTCGCAGCAGGTGCCCGTAGAACTTGAGCAGGTCTTTGGAGCCGTTAGCCTTCGGCACCAGTTGATCCGCTCTCTGAATTTGTTTGTCCCACCATTCAGTCATCAATACGTTCCGCTCAATTCGATAGGGAACGATCCAAGTCCCCTTGTTGGTAATAAGGATTGATACCGGCGCTGTGATTTGTAAGGTCGACTATCTGGGACACTTCAGGCACCGCTCGCTTTACGATCGTTTCAATGCCCTGCTTCAATGTAAAATCCGCAGCTCCGCATCCCTGACATCCGCCATAAAGTCTCAGATAAAGAATATTGTCTTTAACCGCCACGACTCCTACGGAGCCTCCGTGTTCCGCGACCCCCGGATTGATTTGCCTGTCAATAAGATATTGAATTTTTTCCTTCGTGCTCTTCCCCATCAGCATCATTTTTTCTTCGACGTCAGCGCGGGTTAGCGCCTGACTGGAGATCAAATAGGACCTCAAGATGGATGCTATCTCTTTGTTAAGGTCCTCCCACACACTGTCTGCTATTTTTGTAACCACCAGGAGATGGCCAATCAATTGGATTTTCTCTACGCTGGAAAGACACATTAATCTTTCGGCTAACGGTAATCCTTTCGCGTCATCCATCCCGTGCACATTCCTCGTGCCGACATACAGCGTTCGGCTTGATGTAAATCGGCACACGTTCGGATTTCGCCGATCTACCTCGATGCTGACGTGAATATCGTCTTGCATGAGTCAGTTCACGCGCACGACAAGAGCCGGCCAGTTCCACGACAACTCATTCGCTCTTAAGTCTCTGACACGCGACCTTATGCAGCGCGAATCCGGTTTGGCGCCTCAGCTTTCGGGGCGGCGCCTGGCTGTGCGTTTACCGCAACGCCGTGTCTGAAGACCAGCTCGCCGCCAAGATAGCCAGCGACTGCTAACCCTATGACGCCGACGCAAGAAAGAATGATCGGTAACATCGGCATGCTGACGATCCAGGTGGCGCCGCTCCTGGTACGGAGGTAAAAGCTGGCAATGAAAATCAACAAACCAACGATGTTCACCCGCGCATGCCAGTTGGCAACCTTTACCGCGGCGGGATCAGTCAACGTCGCCCAATCAATCAAACCCGGCACCGCCGCTGCCGCAGCGCCAATGATTCCGCCGAGTAGGGTGTAGAAAGCGATATAGTTTTCCCACATGGGATTGCCGCGCCAGAGATAAATCAAATCAGCGACGAGAGAGAAAACCAAAAGTCCGATAGGAAAAGGTATCAGCATGGGATGAATTGGATGTCCCCCGATGCTTGCTCTGCTGGCCATAAATCACCTCCTGGTTGGAACCACACGACGAAGCAATAACCTCGTCGCCGCTTCGAAACGGGGGTCTTAGCTAACAGGGGAAAATGATATTAGGCTGAACCCTAACAATGAAAAGGTACGGTGTCAGATTGTTGGGGAAACAATTCTGAAATTGTGTTTTTCTTGAGCGTGTTAGATTTTGATAAGGTGCAGGATTTCGCTGCTATAATCCGTGCCGTTCCACTGCCAACACCCCTGACCGAACATTAATTCACTTAAGGATACTGAGAGGATGACTATACCTGCCGGCTTTAAGGGACTACTTTTCCCATGTGAATGCGTTTCGTCGAGGACAGGCGGCTACAGCGATCCCTGGGCCGAGATCACCAGGAACAGACTGCTGCCAAATGGGACCAAAGAGGAAATTCTGAATATCCTGGCCCAGGAGCCCGGTACGATCACTCAGATCGCTGAAGCCCTCGGCCTTGCCGCGCCGAGTGTACATACCCATGTCAGCGAAATGCTCGGTAGTGAACTCTTGCGCGAAGCCATTGACTGGGAAAAAAGCCATCCGGCGGAACGTTACTACGAACCGAACTTTCCGGTGTTCAGGGCGGATGAGTGTGAGGAGTTTCAGGCGCTATGCGAAGAAATGAGTCAAGACCTGGTTAGGCTGTTTGAAAAGCAGCACCAAAAGATGGGGCGAGCCTTTCGCAAGACTGGCCTTGCAGAAAGAGGATGGGAATTATCGGACGTCACCCAGTGCCTGTTCGCAAATATCTACCGCGGCGCGCGCACTCGTCTCGAAGAACAAGGTTTGTTGGCATCTCGTGAGGAACACAAGAACGGTGCGCGCTGGGTCTTCTGGGCAGAAGAAGCTGAAACAAACGGTCGCAAGAAATAACGGACTAACTGAAACGCTAAACATTTGGCTTCTCTGTTTGAGGTACAACCAATGCAGACCGCGAGCGGTAGCGAGCGGATGCAAGCACTCAAGGTTGAACAGCCCGAACGTTCTAGTCATCGTTGACTGTAGCATCCGCTCGCTACCGCTCGCGGGTGGTTGCTGCGCGAAAAGCCGATGCGCGGGCAGGCGAGTCGCATCGGCCCGCAAAATCATCACGTGCCCAAACCGACTTCCCTGCCCGCCTCGGAGAATTCGATGCGACCGCCCTTTTGTCTCGCTATTTCGGCCTGAGCGAATTTTGGTAAGCAGTTTCGAGAACGTCTTTCGCGCCTCCACCGTCGCTTGGTCCGCCTGAAATATTAGAGTTCATGAATAACACGGCGACGAGCCGAGGTCCGGTCACTGGTCCGAAAATGGCCACCGAGGTGCTGATGGTCGCGCAGTTCTTGCCGTTGCTGTCGCAATTCGCGCCATAACCTCCGTTCTTTTCCAGTTCCGTATTCCTGTCTGCGTCCCAACCGAGGTGTCGTGTGCGCATGTCTTCGAACTGATGCTTACTCGCGTTCTCGACCAAGATTCTGCCGTCGCCGGCGTTGATGCTAAGAAGGGCCTGGGCGATGTCTTCAACCGAGAGATACCACGCCGCAGCGCCGCACTTGAGCGACTCATCGCCCCAGTCAACTCCACGAGCCGTGCCCGGATATTTGTATGCGAAAGCATAATTCGAGGCGCCCGGATTTTGTGTAGGAGGTTTGCAGGCGACACCACTTTGGCCTACGAGGTCAAAAACATTTTGTCTCACCAGGGCCTGATATTGCTCGGCGAGCACACTGGCGCGTTTGGTGAGATCGCTTTCCTCGTCATTACCCGCGACTTTGGGTAACAGGATCCTGAAGATGGCAAAGTTGTAGTTGCTGTAACAGCGGCCCAGGTCATTCGGGTTGATCGGATTGCCTGGATCGACGACTGACGAAGGCTGGCAGGTTGTGCTGGTGCTGTTGCTTACACTCTGAGTGAAGAACTGTTTCAACTTTGCATAGTCCGTGTTCACATTGCCATAGTCTTTTATCCCGCTGGTGTGACTTAACAATTGTGCAAAAGTGAGATTTGAGACGTAGCTCCCTACGGACCAGTCGGATGGCAAGTAAGGACCAATCTTGGCATCGAGACTAATATTGTGCTTGTCCAATATGCGGACCGCAGCGATAGTCGTCACCAGTTTGCTGACACTGGCAACCGTTATCTTGGTTTTGGACGTGAAGTTGTGTTCGGTACCATCCGCCGACGTGCGGGCCTTGCCGTAAGCCTCAAATTTCGGGTTCAGACCAACAAAGAATGAGTATCCGACTACATGTCCGTCGAGCCGCCGCTGTATTTCCTTAGCCATCTCACAGGGCTTGACGCAATGCGTGCCATCGCAAATGGCCCGGTTGGGATCGGCGGTCAACTGCAGATCCGAAACAGCCTCGAAGTGGAGTGCGCTTTCGAGGTGACCGTTCCTTGGCGTATGTCCTGGCAGGTGTTCTGGCAGGTGCTCTTGAACGTTGTTCCAATCAAACACACTTACGAACTCAGGACCGCAGTGAGCGCGGTAACGCTCTTTCCAGGCCGTGGTTGCCTGAGGAGTTTGCTCCTGGGGACCGGATAGATCGGCTTCCAGGTCTAAGTCCCGTAGTTCCGACGCACCTGGTTTGAGACTTGGAATACGCAGCGGCTTTGATTGGCGCAGCAGCTGATTGCCGTCCTTGATGGTAAGGGAAATCGGATCAGTGAAGGTTGTTCCGTTGTTCTTGACCCGCAACGTAATTACAGCTTTGGACAGCCGGTTTGAATCTATCTGCTCCTGATACTTCACAATTTCCACTGATGGATAGACGGCCTGAGACCTGGTCGCAGTAGCTGTCTCGCGAATGCCTTTACCTTGCGATCTTGCTTGCTCAGGGTTTTGCGAATTCCGGCTGTGCTTAACTGTTTGAATTTCTTGCGCAATCGCCATCCTGGATGAGGTGGCCCAAAGACCACCAAACACCACGATGGTTGCGGCTATCAAAACCTGGGTAACTCTTTTCATATGCTTCTCCTCGTTAGTTTCTAAAACCATTGACTAAGCTAAATTACGGACCGAACAAAGCTGCTGCAGTATTCACCGGCAATGGCTGAAGTTAGCCGATGGCACCGCAGGCTGGGAACGACTCTTGGCCATGTCGTTTGATTCCCCACCTCCTAATGCGTAGAAGGTCATAAGAAGGGGACACTGACGACAGAAGAATTTTCGGAGGCTGCACGACGGCCCTTGAAGATCTAACTCAAGTCGAAAAGCAGTTGAAGCCCAGGAAGCCGACTCTGACCCTATTTGTACTGATCGCTTGCCGAGCAGGTGGCCGTTATGTGTCAATGTGCTCGCGTGTAATCTGACGTCGAAGGTCTGACCCGAGCCAGCTACACCTCCTTTCATTTCATGCGCAAAAACATTCTTGCCGCCGTAACTCTCGTCACACTGGTTTGCATAACGCTCTTTATTGTCGTCCTTGTAATTCTTAACAAACGTCGTCCACCCACTCAGTTTGGCTGGCGCGCCCACGTGACCACTCTGGCTGGAGACGGTTCTCCCTCCTTTCGGGACGCCACAAAATCGGCACCCTCCGCTTTTTCCGATCCGTTCGGGATTGCTATCAATGACGATGGCGTCATCTTTATTGCAGACGCCGGCGACAGCAATCGCATTCGAAAACTTACGCCGGACGGATCCGTCACGACGGTTGCCGGCAGTGTGGAAGGATACGCGGATGGTCCCGGCACTCAAGCGGCGTTCAATACGCCGTCAGGTATTGCGCTTGATTCAGAGGGAAATCTCTTCGTTGCCGACACTGGCAATAATCGCATTCGGAAACTCAGTCCAGCAGGTTTGGTGTCGACGGTGGCGGGCGACGGAACCGGCGGATACGTCGATGGTCCAGGGACCCAGGCCCGGTTTGATGGCCCAATCGGACTCGCGGTTGATACCAATGGAAATATTTACGTCGCCGACACTTATAACGATCGCATTCGAAAGATTACGTCTGATGGAGTTGTCACCACTGTTGCCGGGGCGGGGCTTGGATACGCCGACGGGCCGGCTGGCAGTGCGCTATTTGATACGCCGTGCGGCATCGTGGTGTCGCCTGACGGAACTCTGATCGTTGCTGACACTGGCAACCACCGTTTACGCAAAATAGCGAACGGCCAGGTAGCCACGCTGCAGTTTTCCTTTCCCGATGAGGTCAATCCGGCCGACCTGAGAAAGCCCATCGGACTGACGCTGACCCACGACGGCTTTCTTTATGTCACTGAGCTGGACCGCGCAAGAGTGGTTCAGATCGCGCCCGATGGCCGGGCCCGGGTGATCGCCGGAGAGGAGCCGGAGAGTGCTGACAATCCATCCTTCAACCAGATTACGGGAGTGACCCTTGATCGACACGGCGATCTCTACCTTGCAGACAGTGGTGATTACCTGGTGCGGAAGTTAAGTGCAGCGGCGGGCCCGGCAACAACAGACCCTGGTGCGCCGCCGCCTCGCCTCACCTCGCAGACCCTTGGCGAAGAATCCCTGCTCTGGCCACTTCTTCCGCAGCACAAGCCGCACGAAGTGATCGCAACTGTCGGCGAAGTGCGCGGCAGTTTCGACTCAACCGACAGCCGCGATCACTTGCACAGCGGGCTGGACGTAGGCGGCGCCTTTGGCGAGGTGGTGCGTGCCGTACGCTCCGAGAAAGTGACTGGTCCGCTCGCAAACTGGGGCTTTGACAATCTAAGTGAAGGGATGCGGGTTGGAGTAGTCTCCTACATTCACATGCATGTTGGCCGCGATCAGGACGGAAAAGTCTTCGACGAGGCTCGTTTCATGCAAGTGAAAGGGGCGGACGACAAACTTGTGAGGATGCGAGTCCGTCGAGGCACACGCTTTCACCCCGGTGATGCCCTCGGCACGATAAATCGGATGTACCACGTGCACCTGAACGTCGGCCCGCCAGGTCATGAAATCAATCCGCTCTCGCTTTCACCAATCGGATTCAACGATAGAGTCGAACCAGTAATTGAAAAAGATGGCGTGCAACTGTTTGACGAAGCCGGCCAACGGCTGACCGAGAAGGCGGCGGGACGCCTGATTATCCAAGGTCGTGTGAGCATCGTAGTCAACGCGTATGATCGCAATGACATGAACGCAAGCCGGAGGCGCCTTGGTCTCTATAGTCTTGGCTATCAGATCTTGCGATCAGACGGCAGTCCTGCTGCCGGATTCGAGCAGCCGCGCATCAATCTCGTGTTCAATCGTCTTCCCACCCAGAGCGATGCTCCAAAGATCGCGTACGCAGAACAAAGCGGCATCACGGTCTATGGCAGCGCTACTACCACATTTCTTTACAATGTTACCAACACCGTGAAAGACGGAAGGGCAGAGGCCGGAACGTTCGACACTTCTCAGTTGCCCGCCGGTAACTACATCTTGCGAATCATCGCGGCCGATTACTCTGGCAACGAAGCGCATGATAACCGCGACGTAATGTTGACGGTAAAATAGCTTGATGTCGGTTTCACTTTCGGAGCGCAAGACCTGCGTCCTGTTTTTCAAAACTTCGAAGCATCACTCATCATGTCCTGAAAAATGGACCGTGAAGGGTGAAGGGGATGTGAACGCGGAGAAAACGCTTAGTGGCAATTTCGCGCAGCCCGATATCCTGCCTTCTCCGCGTCCTCACGCGTTTGAAAAGGAACGCGGTTGTCAGGGGCGATGTCATCGTAATTCGGGCAGCCGGGCCAATGGTGATCATGCTACGTTTGTTTCCGCGAATCGAGCCCGACATGGACGTCGCGGCTTCGCGAGCGCAGGCTCCAAAGATGCTCAGCGAGATCAGACCTAGCACCAGGACGCGTTTTCTGAGGGTAACCGACATACGCAAGCTCTCCGTGGCGGCTTATATCAGGCACAGAACTCTTACGGCTTTGTGCCGCTCATGACGTCTCGCCGCGACATCGTCATCTTGATGGAAACGACTTCCCGATTTCTTTCGACCGACATAGTCTGTATTGCGCGCGCGGGGTCACGATCAGGTTGGGGTGCCTGGTTTTTCGAAACCATAACTCCCAGACCCCTGAGCAGATTTAGCGCGCCCGAGACAAATTTGGCTGACTCTTCGTCTCTCATAACAGCCGACAGGGCGACGGGAAAATATTCGTCTTCGTGAGAAATAGCGCAGGCCAACCCTTGGGCGTAACCGATCTTATCGAGTAGATCGCCTAATGGGCCAACGCCCGCAAGATTCATCGCGGCAGAGGTTAGTTGTACGGCTGCCTTGGCCATGTCTTGTGATGCTTGAGGCAGCGCAACCATCATCAAGATGGGATATTGCTTCCCTTCGAAGCGCGGAGACAGGGCCTTGTAAGCAGGGTGGAGAGTAAACCGCTTGTCCTGGCTCGTTCTGGCGCCGATCGCGTCCTTTACCGCGGATTCGGTTCCCAGAACGAAGACGTTTTTATCAAATGTCGTCAGCCAGGATGCATCCTTTGGATTGACATAGACTCGTCGTTCTTCGAGTTCCTGTTCGGCCCAGCCGGTCTTTAGGAGCTGCTTAACAAGTTCAGAGGTGTCAAAACTTCCTTTCGCAATCAGTCCCTTGCTGCTGGCGGCTGCCGCTCTGGGATCGCCATAGACAACGAATTCCGAAACAGTCTCTTGGGCAAGACCCAGTTGTGCGAACAACTTCTCAATCTCTGCGCCTTTGCAGATTCGTTTTAAATCCGGGTCCTTGCTCACAGTCTTCCAATTTACAGCGAGCACCGCATAACTACTTGAAGGAACATAACTCAACAGAGTTCGCTGATGGTTGGATCCCGTGCAGGCTGCCAGACATGAAATCAAGAGACCACCAGCGAGCAAGGAAAGAGAAAACTTAAAGTTTGAGTTTTTCATATAGAACCTCGTGTGAATCCGAGGCAGCATTACTTGAGGGCTTGCTTGATCCGCCCGAGGCGCAGTTGTATCGCACCCTTCATAACTTCATCCAACTCAGGTCCACCTAACGCGATTGCCTGGTTGAATTCTTTAAGCGAGTTTCGATATCCAGATTTTCCCTTCTCAAAGTAAGCGTAGCCAAGGGCGAAATGAGCATATGCGCTTTGAGGATCCACAGCCACCGCCTGTAACCCCGCCGCGATGGAGTCCTCATCCTTCTTCAACTGACTGTAAATTATGCTCTTCAGCGCGTAAGCGGTGGCGAAGTCATGTTTCAGGTTAATAGCTTGGTTGAAATTCTCAAGGGCTTGACCGTAGCCCGCAACCCTTGCAGATTTCGATCTTTGGTTCTCAGCCGCATCCATTGTGAGGAACCCCAGGGCGAAATAAGAGTAAGCCCAATCGGGTTTTACTTCTTGTGCTGCCTTAAATTGTTTTTCTGCAGCGGCTCTTTCCTTTAGCTTCCACCAACTCCAGCCAAGGTCAAGATTCAGATAAGGATTGCGCAGATTTCGCTCACTAAGTTCTGAGAGTAGCGTGCGAGCACCACGTTGCAGGCTCTCCTTTTCAGCCAACGTACCGGCGCGATCGGCTTTGAGCAACGCCAGCCTTACCCCCCAATATTTACGCAGGTTCTCAATCGCTTCGTCACCAGGACGCCAACTCCGAGTTTCCAGATACAGGCTGTTCATTTCCTCTGAATTGGTGAAGTCTATCGCCAGGCCAAATGGCTCGACCCGTTTCAACAAATCAGCGCTGCGTGACTGGAGACTCAGGAGAATACTCTCCGACAGGCGCGGTAGCTCCTGATGGTCCGGTGTGCCTTTAGCCAACTGATTGAAAAATGCAACGGCTTCTGGCAAACGGTTCTCGGCCACACTGAGCTTAATTCCCCGCACCATCAGAACGATCGGATCTGGGGAGAGCTTGATAGTTATCTGAGAACTGCCCGGAGCCAGTGGCGCCGACTGCTGACGATACCCTTCTTTCTTGGCGCGCACCGTATGACTTTGATTTGGGTTCACTTGTTCAACTATCAGCGTTCCATCGGGAGTGCTTGTGCCTTTGTAGACCTCATCAAGATAAACTTCAGCCTCAGGCGGGTCAGTTATCAATTTCAAGGGCATCGAATCCGGCACGAGTTTTATGGATATCTGGCCGATGTTGGCAGTGACCGGAGTCGACTGCTGCAAGTAACCGTCTTTCCGAGCCCGAAGAGTATGAGGTTGAGAGGGAGTTACTTTTTCCAATACCAGGATACCGTTGAGACCAGTAGCCCCTCGATAAACGTCGTCAAGATAAACCTCGGCCCCGGCGGGGTCGGTTACCACGTTGACTGAGACGAGAGCTGTCGGAAGTGTAAACTCAACTTGTTGCGCCTCGGGCGTTGGTAACACGTCCACGTCGGCCTCTCGGGTTATGTAGCCGTCGCGGCTGACTCGAACGGTGTAGGTACCGGGATTCATTTTTAGTTCTATTTCACCGTCGGCATCTGTTGAGCCGACGGACTCTCCATTTACGAAAACCAAACTGCCCGGCGGGTTCGAAACCAACCAGAGGCTGATAAGGGTTGAAGTCGTTTGTTTCCTGACCAGCTTTCGGCTGGGCCTTCGACTGGTTTCGCGCGGATGAGTCGTAATACTTGGACGAGCACCGGGTTGGGCGGACACAGAAACGGACTGTAGAAAGCAGCCGATGAATAGCAGCAGGTAAATCGAGACCCATTGGCTCGATCCTATGCTTTGTCGGATTTCTTTTTGGCCCGAACGCATAAATGGTTACCTCTTGGCTTAGAGCCCATGCGGACGAAGTTAGGCCGATGCAAAACGTCCGTGGTCTCCTGAAATGACGGTCTGTTCATTCGAGCTGGTAAGTTGAGAAGCTGCATTCCGGTCCACCCAGATGTCGAAATGTAAATTGTTTGCGGGTCAACCTCACACTGCTAGTCTGCCGCTCGGAGAATCGTCGCAAAAGGAGTGGTTCGTTATGCCTTTGCAAACAACTTTGTAGGTCCTTCTCAATACTCACGGGAAAGGTTCACTGTTGGCTCACTATCTGATTAACCCAGCTCCTCAGCCCCGCA
>Ga0134126_10004449_pt1 | contig 17526 bp, 20 predicted proteins | sample KB31752_FD_96881 | JGI IMG/M metagenome (GOLD analysis project Ga0134126, IMG submission 96881) | Terrestrial soil microbial communities with excess Nitrogen fertilizer from Kellogg Biological Station, Michigan, USA - KB3-175-2 | ecosystem: Environmental > Terrestrial > Soil > Unclassified ...
GAAGAGCCTCTTTTTTTGTTCTCACCCCCCCACACCCCCCCCCCCCCGGGGGAAAAAGTAGGTTTGGGGGCCCCCCCCCCCCCCCCCCCCCCAGTTGGGGGGATTATCCAGATAATTGTTTAAAAGGGTGCCTAGGGGGATTGCGCCACAGATATAAAAAAGGGTAGAGTCCACGCGTCAACCCAGCGTCGCACGACAACCTCAAACGAGGTGGCAACCACCAAGAGCCGTCGGTTTTTATAAATAGGAGGGCGACTATGTACAGCCTATGGCCGTGGGTGAAGTGCCCAGTAGGAGTGGCAACGGTAACGCTTGTGCTTGGATCAGCGGGAGTCATTTCCAATATTGCCACTGACAGAAGTTACGCCGAAGATACTGCCCCACCGCCAGGCGTCGTGGCAACAGACATCGAATATAATGGTCGCATTGCCGTCAACGGGGACCCAGTCACGGTGAAGATCGCCACTCCGAATAAGAACGGCGTGATGGTTTTCGACGGCACGGCTGGCCAGCGGATCAATATCGGCTTCAATGGTGTCATGCTCACACAGTTTTACGTTTCAGTCTATCGGCCGGATGGCGGGGTGATGCCCAGACATGTCTCCGCAGTGAGGAACTATTATGCAACTATGGGCGAGCGGCCAGTCTCCTCACTGACACAGGTGCATACATCCATGGCAGCCTACCAGTTTTCAACCGATTCGGCGGCCACGATCTCTTCCAGCGAGATGAACGGCGCTAGCGTTGATCTTGAGGAATTGCCGGTGTCAGGGACCTATACAATTTTCTTCGACCCGCTCAGTACGTATACCGGGAGTTTCAAGGTCACGGTTTCAAGTGAACTGGGTGGCGACATCACCCCTCACGGTGCGGCGGTCCCGGTCAATATCAGCCGCACCGGGCAGAAGGCCCGCTATACATTCTCGGGAGAAAGCGGCCAAACGGTGAGTTTGCAATTGAGCGATGTGACAATCCGGAGCGGGTACGTCTCTATTGTTAATCCGGATGGAAGTTTGTTAGGCAAGCCGATCTCGTTTGTCTCTGGGGGTGCTGGGGGTGCTATGATTCCGGGACAAGTCCTTCCGGCTTCCGGAACCTACGCTGTCCTTATTGAATCGGATCTGAGTTACACCGGAAGGCTCAAGCTTGCGCTTTATAACGCCCCGGAACAGACCGGAACCATCATGATCGACCAAGGGACGGTGACACCGACCCTGACAGTGCCGGGTCAACGGGCACGCTATACATTTAATGGGACGGAGGGGCAATGGGTGAATCTCGGTCTTTCGGGAGTGTCAATTCCCATGACTACGGTGGCCATACTGAAACCGGATGGCAGTAAGTGGGAATCGACCACAGTTGGTCCAAGTGGCGGCAGTCTCGATCCTTTGACGGCTCTGCCGGCGACGGGGACTTACGCCATCGCGGTAGAGCCGTTTAGTAACTATACCGGCAGTATGACGCTCGTCCTTTCTTCTCCCGTCACTGGTACGATTGCAATCGATGGAGCTTCAGTGCCGGTCAATCTGAACAAGGTGGGTCAGACGGTGCGCTATACGTTCAATGGCAACGCTGGGCAATGGGTCAACCTGGGACTTTCGTCAGTGAGTATTACATCCAGCGCGGTCACGCTTATGGCATCGGATGGGACCATCCTCGCCTCAACAAGTGTGGGTACGGCTGGCGGAGGTCTTGAAGATCAAAACCCATTGCCGACCACCGGCACTTATACTGTTCTCATCAACCCTGTCGGCAGCTACACCGGCAAAATGACCTTGACTCTCTCAACGGAGGTTTCGGATTCGCTAAAAATGAATGCGGCCCCCAGGCCGATCACGGTCAGCCGCGCGGGCCAAAATGGGCGCTATACGTTTACCGGCACCGCGAATCAACAGGCCACGATCAAGGTCACCAACAATAAGCTCGGCAGCGTGACCGTGAATCTGTATGGTCCGAATGGCATCCTGCAAGCTGGGATGACAAGTTCAGCATCGAGCTTTAACCTCAACCCTGTCACACTGGCTTCAACAGACACATACACAGTCACAATCAATCCTGCGATGACTGAGACGGGGAGTATTCACCTGCAAGTGGCAAACTAATAGGAGCGGAGCTTCAGCAGTGGCGGGTCATCCTCTCTGCTGAATGCTACAGGTCGAAGGAGGGTGGGGAGACAACTTCCCACCCTCTTTTTTTATCGCGAAGCGACGATAGATTCGAATGAGGGCCAGACGTCAGGGCATCGTGGGCCGCACGGATGCTGGCGGAGCAGGAGAGTGGCGGGTGTGGTTGCTGCTGGCCAGCGGAGGAAAAACGTGGTCCGCCGTGTTCTTCTCAGCGGTAGGCTTCTTTGCGGTTGCCGATCTTGACGACGAGGACGATGAGCTCCTTGTCTTGAATCGTATAGATGATCCGGTAATCACCTCTCGGATTCGATAGAGGACCTCTTCTCCGGCCAGTTTCTTCACGCCCTGCGGTCGCGGATTCTCACGGAGTGACTTGAGCCGTTTGACGATCCGTTTTCGAACCGACTCGGTCAGAGACTTGAATTGACGTTCAGCAGGCGGGGCGAGAAGGATTGAGTAGGTCATCGGGAAGGACTAAAGGCCAAGGTCTTTCAGAATCACATCGAGTGATTTTGCCCCCTTTTTCTTTGTCTCAGCCAGAGAGGCCCGCGCGTCGGCGAGGTCGATCCGATCTTCCAATTCTTCGAGTAGCCGCAAATCGTCAATCGGTACCACTGCAGCGATGTCTTTTCCCCTTCGACGCACCACCACACGCTCTTTACCGTATGCTGCACGGTTGATCGTATCCGCAAATCCCTGTCTCGCTTTACTGGCGGGCAGATGGGCCATGGTCCTCTCCTTAAATAAGGGGCTCGGAAGGCTCTAACTAAACAAATTGTACAAATAGTACAACAGGCCTTTTAGGAGGTCAAACGTGAGGAGTCAGGTTCCAACGTATGAAGAGCTTATATGAAAGTGACGCGGATCTCTCAGCTGATGGCAACGGAGAACTGCGGCCGGTGGGCGTGGCGACTGCTGGGGTGCGGATGGCAAAGCCGAATCTGTGTTCCTGTGTCATGCACGATACAAGGTCCGACCTCAAATGGACCTCCGGATGGGGCAGTGAGCTTGTATTGGGGTTGGCTTAAACTTACAAGATCTGATTAGCCGCTGTCCCGCCCCTCACATACAACTCGCAAGGGTTGTGATCGGCTGGGACGCCCACGCCGCGAGCCATACAGGGGTTGGACCCGAAAGGGAGCCAGTGGATCTGTGAATCCGCTCCCGTTGGAGGCGACGTGGTACCGACAGTTTTCTGGGGCACGTAAGGTTGCCAGGGCGGAAAGAATTCTCGAGGAAGATTTCTTCCGATGCCTTGATCCTGATGGGTGACTGGTGCGGACCAACGGTCTGACATCGTATGAAACGAAAACAGGGGTGCGTTCCCGAACGATCATCGCCGCTGCGAGAAGATTGACGAGGGGAAAGAAGAACATTCTTTTCACGGGAACGTCTGTGCCTACTTGACTACCGGCTAATGAGTGACCCTTTTCAACTCTGCATGCGAAAGCTGCTCATCAGTCTCGACGCCATGGCATCACGAGATGGAACCGGCGAGTGCCGAAGCATAGAAGGGTCCGGGCTCCATGGTGATCGTCGTTCTTACGACAATTGCGTGCGACACATTTTCATGCTGAATGGGGAAATACCCAGTTTGACTCTTGACAGCACAGACAGGTGCTGATCCTCAGTTGCAATCGCACAATGCTTCCTATGGCGACTCAAACCCACACTCGATCGGCTGAAGTCGCTGGGTTGTCCCAATCTTCTCCCAGGGGTTCTACCGGTTGGCACCTCCGCTCAAACGGTGAGTAGAATGATCTACATCACTTCACCAGGGGAGGTGGGTTATGAAACAACTCTCTCGGAGTGTTTTCTTGCAAGTGGGAACGGGCGTTGTGATGGCGTGGCTGGTGACAGGCTGTGCCACGTCCTGGGATTTGGAGACGATGAGTCTGAACCTGACCAAGAAACTGGACGACCAGACCAAAATCATCAGGGTGGAGACCGGCGGCCTGTTCGAGCAGGCCAAATCCTCCAAGACCGAGTTGGAAAACCTCCGTGCCCAGGTCCGCACCTTCCAATCGGCGCTGGACCAGGTCGGCGGCTTCCAATCGGCGCTGGAATTGTTGAACTTGACATTCCCCGTAGCTCGCTACGGGGTTGGCCTCTCCTTCCGAGAAGTCTTCGGAATTGAGTTCTGTGATACCCCGCAGCTTGCTGCGGGGAGCTTCATAGCGCAGGAGGTGATGAATACGCAAATTTTGCGTGAGCTCAGCACCATCACCACCAACACGAAGCAGAGGGTGGAGGGTTCCGACATAAAGGATCAAGAACGGTTCCGCAGGATTGAGATGATGACAGGGGAGGCCACGAAACAACTCCAGACCGTCCAGCAGGCATTCTCCGACTTAAGCGGTAAGATCGAGAACGTCCCTTCCCGGGTCACGGCACTGGGGACGGAGGTGCGATCGCTCACGGAGACGCTGAGGGAAAATTATGAACTGGAGGAGGCGGTGCTCAAGGACCGCCTCCGGCTCATCAAGGAAATGCAGAAGCAAGTCAGACCGCTTCACGCCTACGAGACGGGTGGGACGAGTCCGGAGAAGTGAGCCCGGCGGTAGTCTGAAAGCGGTGAGGAGTGCGGTGGGGGCATCGGCAGACAGTGAGCAGAGCGGCGGCTCGTGAGGTGACGTTCAACGAGACGATGAGCCCATCGCCTCCCATTCCTCTTGGCTGATCGGCCTTCTCGGCTTCAACGTGCCACTCCCACAGGCTAAATAAAGCGGACAGGAAGTTGGGGTCGGATCTTGAATTGTGCATTGCGAGAGTCGGTTCCATTCTCGACGTAACTGAGAAGTACAAAAGGAATGGTTCAAGCAGTCGTAAGTTGGTCTGCTGAGGACGGGAAGGGCAGTGAACGAGCTGCGGGCGTGATGATGGTTGTGAACTTGCAGCTTAGGGGGTATGAATTTCGATGCCGTCCAGACGAAAGCTCAGAAAGTCCCGCGTGTTGAAAGTGAGTAAGGTTTTAACGTGCGCGGTCCTAGCGCAAGCCGCGATCACCCAATCATAGGTCCGACCGCCTGCTATGTTATGGTCGACAGCCTCTCGGAGCAACGGCCGAAAGGCTTTGTTGTCCAGGCCTGCGAGTGTTCCTTCGGTGAGAAAGTTGGTCTCGATGAGAACGATCGCGTCCTGCGGCGAAAGTCGATGGAGCGGCGGGAGTCTGGTGAGCACTGCATAAGCCTCAATCAGGGCAGGCATGGCGATGACCAAGGATTCCCGCCCTGCAAGTCGGCGTTCCATCTCCGTAATGGCCCGCTCATGGTGCTCATGCCACATACACACCGTGGCGACCATGACACTGGTGTCGGGGAGAAAACTATCCATACGGGGCTAGGAGGAGGCTGCTCTGTCGCGGGTGAGCTGCCGGCGTGTCCGCTCGATGGCCTCGCTCGTGAGTTGCTCGATCGGCTGATCCGGCGTTGCGACCAGGAACCGGCCACGTTTCTTCAGCTTGACGGGAAGCGGTGCCAGCTCGATTTCAATCAGTCCCTGTCTCCAGCGGATCTCCAGCTCGGTACCCGGCTGGAGTCCTGCTTCCCGCCGCAGTTCCTTGGGAATTACCAAACGGCCGGCAGTATCGATGGTTGTCTTCATGGTATAGAACATACCATCACATTCCCCATCCTGCAAGCATGCCTTGGGGACGATGGCTATTGCTTGAACATGTGCCGAGACGATCGGCCTATCGAGCATGAGGCAGCGAACGATGCCGGTGAGTCACTTGCCTGGGAACAATCTGGAATTGTACGGATTAAGGCGCTTCGGAAGAGGTGAGTGAAGGAAGTACGGCCAGTACGAGCGAGGTGGCCGTGTCATTCGGATTGAGCGACGGAAACAGCAAGGGCCGTTGTTCTTGGTTGAACTGAGTCTTTGCCGCCCAGGCGACTTTTTGACGCACATAGCCAGCCAGTTCTCCGAATGTGATGGTCCCATTTCGATTGGTATCGGCTTCTCCTCGTAGTCCTTTCAAGAGATAGTAGGTGAACAGGCCGTGGCGATGCTGGTCGTCTTCCAGCCCCTTCGTAAGGTCTTCGCCCCCGATCAGTCCGAGCGTATTTCCTCCGTCGAGTTCCCAGCGTGGCGCGCCGGTCTTTCCCTTGGCATCGCCGCTGAGTTTGGACACCATGCCGTCGAACAAGAAGATGATCTGTTTGGCGCTGAGTCTGGCGAAGGCTGACTCGATATCGCTGAGTGGATAAAGTCGCGTCGAGTCCGCGAGGCTCCCGTCATAAGGGATCAGCAAGATATCGCCGGTCGGCGTCACCATCGCCTGTCCAGAAAAATAGACGATCACGACGGCATCCATGGCCGCATGCGATGGGAGCCAGCCGAACAAGGCTTCATTGATATCACCACGGAGCGCCTTCTGGTTTTGTAACAGCCGGATGTTGGACGGGGGGACGCCGCCGAGCGACTGAAAATAGGCGGCGACGGTCTCTGCATCCGTCAGGGCGTAGCGGCGGCGTGCGAGCTTGGGATCGCGGTAGGCGCCGACTCCGATCGAGACGAGGTAGGTCTGAGGCTGGTGAAAACCCGGCGCCGGCGCGGGAATTTGGTTCACGTCATCCGTGCCCGTACCGGCAGGCTGAATGGTCAACGAAAGGGTTTGGGGTAGCGCCGCGATTCGTCCCGATTTGGCGACCGTGACATGGATCACGGCTTGTTGGGCCTGCTTGGCCGTGGGGAGGGTGGCGATGAACTCGAGGGATTTTGTTTGGCCCGCTTGTAGTGACTGGATCGGTAGCATCGCTGCGGGGAATTGCTCGATGATCGACGGAGTTCCAGTGAGAGAAACCAACACATTCTCAACCGAGCGCGTTCCCGCATTGACGACATCCACACGAACCCGCACATGCTCGCCACCTTCAAAGATCAGATTACTGTTCTCGTCGAGGAGCATCGCTTTGAATCGAAGGACCGGCGACGCTGAAGCCGAAGCCGCTTCCAAATCTCCGACCGACGTCCGATTCTGCTCCATCGAAGCAGCGAGTTCCTGTCCACCGGCAGCCAGTCTGGCATTCTGAGAGACACGTGTCGCAAAATCGATGGCGACATCGCGGATGAAGGGCTCGATCACATAATCGCACTTCTTTGCGAGCAGTTCGAGTCGCAACCGTTCCCGGCGGGCGATCTTGATGTCCGTTTGACGGAGCAACGTTCCTGTTCGGTCGCGGATACGAGCGATTGCGTTGAGATGTAAGTCGGCCGGGGCTCGGTCATACAACGCATCCTTATCGAGGTCAAACGACGAATCGACGAGATCAACCTGAACGACATAATCCGGCGTGGAGCTGTCGCTGGCGCCTTCGTCAAACGTCGTGTTGAATGTTCGTTGAATGCCTTCCCGTAAGGCCTCCTGCAGTCGATCTCCCAGCGGAATTTCCTGGAGCTGCCCACAGGAATCGCTGTAGCGAATCGTCAGTTCTTTGATCGACGGGGGAATTTCCAGCTTGACACTGGCGGGTAACGGATCTCCCAGTGGTGGAAATTCCAGGTGTTTGACGCAAGCGGTAAGAAGGAGGAGCGTACACCCTATCCATGCCCTTGCCGCCTTCCCTCTACGATTGAGCGGGTTTCCTGCGATCAATGCCTGGCCTATGATCACAATCTTGCTCGAACGTCCGCCCACCGTACTCGAACGATCAGGTGAAAGCAATCGCCCAGCGGAGGTGGGGCAAGGGCCAATTCGATCGGGAATTATTCAATAGATCTTCCCTATGGCGTAGCCTTGATAGGGGGGAGACTTTTCCTCTTTGAAGCCTGTTGAAAGAGTAGTGTAATATGAAGCGTTCAATCCGAGGAGATGCTCGTTCTCAATAGTACTCTTAGTACTCTCAATGAGAGTCACATCCTGGAGGAATTCAGTTATGGCAAATTGGAGTCAGCAAGCGACGAAGGTATTGATCGGCAGCGGACTGATTGTGTGGGCTCTAGCCAGCAGTGGATGCGTGTCACCCGTATCGGCTGCAGGGGTCCCTCCAGCATGGGCTCAAGGCTTTTCAGACATTGTGAAAAAGACCACCCCAGCCGTTGTGAATATCGCGGTGACGGGCGGAGGAGAAGGCCGGAGGCGAGGAGGGGTTCCTCCTAACCCATTCGGGACCCCGCCCCCTGGGGAAGAACCGGGAGGAGAATCGCCGACCCCGCCGCCGATTCCGCATGGTCCACCCATGCCGCATCGCCCGGATCAGAGCGCGGGTTCCGGAGTCATCTTGGATTCCAACGGGTTCATTGTGACTAATAATCACGTCGTTGAAGGAGCCACTCAGATTACTGTGACCCTCAGTGATCGGCGCGAGTTTACGGCGAAGGTGGTGGGCACAGACCCGAAGACGGATTTGGCGGTGGTCAAGATCGACGCCAAGGATCTTCCGTCATTGAGATGGGCAGAGTACGACAAGTTACAGGTGGGCGATCTTGTGTTGGCGGTTGGAAGCCCGTTCGGCCTGAGTTCAACCGTCACGCTCGGCATCATCAGCGCCCTTGGGCGTGGGAATGTCGGAATTGCGGACTATGAAGATTTCATTCAGACCGATGCGGCGATCAATCCCGGAAATTCCGGCGGAGCGCTCGTCAACATGAGTGGAGATCTGATCGGCATCAACACGGCGATCTTCTCGCGAACCGGCGGATCGGAAGGGATCGGGTTTGCGATTCCCAGCAGCATCGCCCTCGATATCGTGGACAGTCTCCAGAAAACAGGCAAAGTCGTACGCGGGTGGATGGGCGTCGCGATTCAGGAAATTACGCCGGCCTTGGCGAAATCGTTCAAGCTCCCTGAGCAACGGAAGGGTGTGTTGATCAGCGATGTCAATGAAAACGGCCCTTCCCATGCCGCCGGCGTGAAGCGAGGCGATGTCGTTGTGGCGTTTAACGGCAAGGAGGTTCAGAGCGTCAGCCAGCTGCGCAATCTCGTCGCAAGAACGGTGGTAGGCAAAGACGCGCAGGTCAAGGTCCTGCGCGAAGGCAAAGAGCAGCTGATCGTCGTGAAAGTTGCCGAACGACCATCGGATGAAATGCTGGCCAAGAAAGAACCGGCGCCGCCGAAGGAGCCGGGAGAAACGCTGAAGCTTCCGGACAACGTGCTCGCGTCGTTACGTGTCCAAACGCTGGATAATGCGGTGATGAGTCAGTTGAACATTTCCGGGAAGACGGCCGGAGTGGTGATTACGGCGGTGGATCCTGGTGGACCGGCAGAGGCAGCCGGGCTCCAGCGTGGTGACGTGATCCAAGAAGTCAATCATGAGTCGATCAAGTCGCTCAGCGATTATCAAAAGGCCGCGGAAAAAATCAAGAAGGACGAACTGGCCGTGCTGTTAGTCAATCGACAAGGAAACAGCCTGTTTGTGGCGATTAACCCGAAGTAGGAACAGGAACAAGTCGGTTGATCTGTCGATCGGTGGAATGCGTAGCTGTGATCTTCGCCTCGTCGGGGAGTCGGTGTTTCATCGTTGCGAGGGCCTGTGCTGAACAAGCTGAACCGGTGGTTGCAAGATTCGGTGTTCAAGCCGCTGGAAGACAAAAAGATGCCGGTCATGGAGCACCTCGTAGAGTTCCAGGGCCGGCTCACCCGCGCGGTGATCGCTCTGGCGGTCGTGTTCACGGGGACATTTTTTTATGCTGACGCGCTGGTCAAGTGGCTGCGGGTTCCGCTCCAGAACATGTTCGTGCCGAGCACATTAACCTGGGAACCGACCGATTTGCCGACGGTGCCGTTTGTCTTCCTTGCGCCGGCGGAGGCACTCTGGCAGAACGTCAAGGTGGCGGGACTGTTCGCCATCGTGCTCGCCATGCCCTATCTTTTGTTTGAGATTTGGAGGTTCGTCGTTCCGGGGCTGCACGCGCAGGAGCGGCGGTTTGTCGGGCCGTTCGTCTGTGTGAGCACGTTGGCGTTCTACGCGGGGGTCGGGTTCGCATTTTTCTTCGTGCTTCCATTCGCCTTGAACTTTTTGATTTCTTACGGAGTCAATGCCGGATTCGTACCGCAGATTTCGATCGCCCAGTATGTCGGTTTTGCCCTCTGGTTCTTGATGGTCTTTGGGCTGATCTTTGAAGTGCCGTTGGCCATCACACTCACGGCAAAGTTGGGCTGGGTCGATGCGCCGTTTCTGATTCAGTATTGGAAGTGGGCGTTGTTGGGATCGTTTGTCATCGCCGCGATTCTGACTCCCACGCCCGACCCGTTTAATCAGACGCTTATGGCTGGACCCATGTTTCTTCTCTACTGGATCGGCATCTTCGGCGCGAAGATTTTCGGCAAAAAAACACCTGCTGAAAATCATCAATCGGGTGTTCCGACGGTCGCCATGGCTGGGGTAGGGGCCGGGGGGGCTGCCTCCAGCATGTCCATGCCGAAATCTTCCGGGGATGACTATGTCAGCATTCCTGGAGGACGACACCACTAACGACGAGGGCGATCGACAGCAATGATCGCAGAAAAGAAATCCCATGGCACGTGAACTCAACGTCATCAATAACGGAAATGAAAATGGAGATGCCTGCACTTACATGTGGGCTTGTGCCATCTGCGATGAAAACGAACGGTGCCAAAAGGATAAAGAAGGACATAGCCGATGGCTGGTCGCCAAGCGGATGGAGCGCATCGAGCACAAAGTACTCATCATGAGCAATAAAGGAGGAGTGGGAAAAAGCACGTGCACGACCAACATCGCGGTGAGTCTTGCGCTTAAAGGATGGCATGTCGGGATCTGTGACATGGATATTCACGGGCCCAACATTCCGAAAATGGTCGGTGCGGAAGGTCAGAAGCTCAAGATCAGCACGTCCGGCGGGATTATTCCCTTCCAAGCCTACAATTTGAAGATCGCCTCAATGTCGTTTCTGTTGCAGAACTCGGATGACCCCATTATCTGGCGCGATGCCTACAAGTACGAATTCATCAATCAGCTGCTTGGAGGCGTCGATTGGCAGGATTTGAATTTTCTCCTGATCGATCTCCCGCCGGGAACCGGGAATGAGTCGGTCACGACGATCGATCTGCTCGGCCCAGTGAGCGGCGCGGTGATTGTCACCACGCCACAAGAAGTGGCGCTGCTCGATTCCAGAAAGTCGGTCACGTTTTGCAAGGACAGCGAGGTGCCGATCGTCGGGATCGTGGAAAATATGAGCGGGCTCGAGTGTCCGCATTGTCATACCCACATTGATGTATTCCGGAAGGGTGGAGGAGAAGCGTCCGCGCTCGACATGGGAGTCCCGTTTTTGGGGAAGATTCCACTCGACCCGGACGTGGTCACACAGTGCGACGCGGGTGAACCCTTTGCGCTATTCAACTCAGACACGCCGACGGCGGAAGCATACCACCGGATCGCCAATCAGGTTGAAGCCTTCTGTAAAAAAGGCGCATCGTTGCTGAAAATGGGGCGAACGGTCACTGGACTGCTGAAGGGGGGCAGCCAGTGAAAGCTGCGGATGCCATGACCGGATTGACCCAACTCTACGATGCGCAACGGGTTGTACTTGATGCTGCGTCGGTATTGGGTTTTGAAAAAGTCTCGATTCTGGATGCCTTGGGCCGTGTGCTGAGTGAAGACATCGTCGCTGAGCGCGACAATCCGCCATGGGATAACTCAGCCATGGACGGGTTTGCAGTGAGGTGGGAGGATATCAAACAGGAGCAAGCCATCCAGAAACCGGTCACGCTCTCGGTCATTGAGGATGTTCAGGCCGGGATGATGCCCTCGAAAACGGTCGGTTTGGGCCAGGCCATCCGGATCATGACGGGAGCCCCGATCCCCCAAGGGGCGGATACAGTTTTGAAGGTTGAAGACACAGAACATACACCTGATTCAGTCCGCGTGTTTAAGGCGGAACCCAAAGGGGCCAACGTTAGGCCTCAGGGTGAGGACGTCAAAAAAGGGGACCGCATCATCGCAAAAGGGACCAGAATCCGTCCCAGCGAGGTTGGGATGTTGGCGATCCTGGCGAAGTCGTTCGTGTGTGTCTATCAACGGCCTCGGGTGGCGATCCTTGCGACCGGCGACGAGTTGGCTGACTTGGACGAACGGTTCAGCGAGGAGAAGATCATCAATTCGAACAGCTATGGGATGGCCGCGGCTGTGCAGGAAGCGGGGGGCATTCCGTTATTGCTCGGCATCGCGCGTGATACGCCGATGGCGCTCAAAGAAAAGATCTCGCAGGGGTTGAATGCCGACATGGTGGTCTTGTCCGGTGGGGTCTCGATGGGTGACTATGATTTCACCAAAGTGGTGTTCCGTGAGCTCGGCGCCGAGATGAATTTTTGGAAGCTCGCTATCCGACCCGGTCAGCCGCTGGCCTTCGGGAAGATTCAGGGCAAACTCGCGTTCGGTCTCCCAGGGAATCCAGTTTCGTCGATGGTGACCTTCGAGCAATTGGTGCGACCTGCGTTACTAAAAATGGGTGGGTGTCGAAGCTATGGACGCCCGGTGATTCAGGCCATATTCCAGGAACGATTTTCCAAGCGGGGCGATCGGCGGCACTTCCTGCGCGGCATTCTCACCAGGGAAGAAGGTGTTTTCAAGGTTCGAACGACCGGAGACCAGGGGTCTGGTATTCTGACGTCCATGGTCAAGGCGAATTGCCTCATCGATGTGCCGGTAGAAGTTGAGCGGCTCAATCCCGGCGACGAGGTGGCGGTTCAGTTATTAAATGGCGAGGCATGGCCCGCTACTACCGAGCATGAGCATTCCGAGGGCAATCGGCTCTCCTGCTGCTAGATCAAAACACGTAACGGTCACGGTATGTCTATTCCAATTGTCTCTTTTATCGGCCGATCGAACAGCGGTAAGACAACCTTGATTGAACGTATCATCCCCGAGTTGGTCAAGGACAGATACCGCGTGGCGACGGTTAAGCATGCTGGCCATGGGTTTGATCTTGATACGGAAGGGAAGGATAGTTGGCGCCATAAGCGGGCCGGCGCCGGTAGTGTTGTGGTGGTCTCGAAGGGGAGCCTCGCGTTATTTGCCGATGTCTCCGAACAGCTGAAAGTGGAGGAAGTGCGGGATCGTTTCTTGGACGCCTCTTACGACCTCATCATCGCCGAAGGATGGAAAAGCGAAGGGTATCCGAAGATCATCGTCGTTCGTGATCAGCTCGGCGAAATCGCGTACTCTTCCGACGGCCTTCTGGCGGTGGTCACCGACAAGCCGATCGATCTTCCTGTTCCGGTGCTCCACCTCGATGATGTGGCCGGTGTTGCCGCTCTCTTGATCAAACAGTTCCCCCTTAGACGCCGGGAGCATGAGCGGGAAGTCTAAGGCCACATTGTTGCTGGCCATCGTGATCGGAGCTATGGCTCTGGTCGGAACCGCGATACCCTTTACAGATCACCCGACATTCTGCGCAGGATGCCATACGATCGCCCCTGCGTATGAGAGCTGGGCCAAGTCTTCTCATAAGGAAGTCACTTGTGTTGCGTGCCATGTGAGGCCTGGTGTTCAAGGCTGGTTATCCGACAAGGTCTTGGCGGGAGTCAAAGACGCGGCTATCTATGTATTCGGGACGCCGACCGATGCGCACAATCTCAAGGCCAAAGTGGATTCCGGAGTCTGTCTCAGCTGTCATCGGCATATCCTTCGTGTGTCTGAGACAGCGCCACGCGATCTTCCGTCGCCGGTAAAAGAGGTGGGGCTGATCATGAGTCATGGCCGACACATGGAAGCGTTCAGGGTCCGTGGACAGGATGAAGGCTGTACGACTTGTCATTCCGGCGTCGTACATGATGAACCTATCAAGGGGTATCCTATCGTCATTCCACGCGGACATGTATCGGCCGACAGCCAACCCTGGTATCCGCCGCATCCGGAAGGTTCCTCCCTTCGCGCGAGGGCACTCAGTGACTGTTTCCGCTGCCACGATGGGAAGGCACAGCATGGCGGGAAAACGTTAGACCGGAAATGTGAGACCTGCCATATACCGGAGAAGATCAGCGGTACCTTGCTATTCAATTAATCGACCAGAATCCGTCAACGTGATGTCTACCCAAGTCCTGAAAGTGTCGGATCTGACGAAGCGGTTCGGTGACTTTACGGCGGTCAATGGGGTGTCCTTTGAGATCAGACCGGGAGAAATCCTGGGGCTCTTGGGGCCGAACGGAGCCGGGAAGACGACCACCATTCAGATGCTATTGGGACTCGTGACCCCTACGGCCGGCTCTATTCACATGTTCGGTCTGGATCTCTCGACTCATCGAGAGGAGATTCTGCGGCAAGTCAACTTTTCGTCTACCTACATTTCCATGCCCCAGTCGCTCACGGTAGAAGAAAATTTGTGGGTCGTTGCGCGTCTCTACGGGGTTTCGGATATCGCTCGGCGCGTATACGACATCGTCAAAAAACTGGAGATGGAGGAGTTCCGCTGCAAGATCACCCGCAAGCTGTCGTCGGGGCAGATGACAAGACTCACCTTGGCGAAAGCATTTCTGACCGACCCTCGGATCCTCTTTCTTGACGAGCCGACGGCGAGTTTGGACCCAGATATCGCCGACAAGATCAGATCGTTGTTGAAAGAAGAGCGGCGATCATCCGGTCTCAGCATCCTCTACACGTCACATAACATGCGCGAAATGGAAGAAATGTCGGATCGCATCATTTTTCTTCAACGCGGACGTATCGTGGCAGAGGGAACGGCGCAGGAAATTATCGACCGCTTTGGGAAGGCCGATCTGGAAGAGGTCTTCTTGAAGTTTGCACGGGAACAGAGGCAGTCATCACCATGACGGACATCTTGATCGATAGTTGTGCCGGATTCCTTACGGGAGGGCTTGCGCTCAGTGCGGCCTGGGGTCTCTTTTGGTTGGCGATCAGTCTGGTCGGTCTGAGCCGAGGTACCTGCGGCCAGCGTATCATATTCATGAGTTTCGTGGGAGGATCGGTGCCGCTTGCTCTCGCAATCGCTCTTGTGTGGTGGATGGGTGACCTCGAACGTATGACGGCTGCATTCGCAGCCGGGCTCCTAGGGATGCCGACGGTGGTGGCGGGTTTTTGGTTACGGCGGATGCCCGACGGACAGCGGGCAGGGGCGCACCTGGCCGCTGGGGTCCGACATCTCATGGGAGACCTGCTCGGTATGCATCAAGGATGCGAGGGCTGTCACGATCGACAGGATGATAGGACGTGCCGATGAAACTGCACCGCATCACGGCATTGATCGTCAGGCATTTGTACCTCTATCGACGCAGTTTGCCCCGCATTATGGAAATTTTTTATTGGCCTTTCCTGGATCTCGTGATCTGGGGATTTATCACGCTCTATCTCGCTCGATACCAAAGCCAGGTTCCGGGATTCGTCACCTTTTTCTTGGGCGCGTTGATTCTCTGGGACATGCTGTTCCGAGCGCAACAGGGGATCACGATTTCCTTTCTTGAGGAGCTCTGGGCACGGAACTTAATGAATCTGTTCGCCAGCCCGTTGAAACCCAGCGAGTTTTTGACCGCCACGATGGCCATGAGCGTGATGAAGGTGACGATCGTCTCGATTGTCATGGCTGGCTGTGCCCTCCTTTTTTATTCGTATAACATCCTGATCGTCGGGGTATGGCTGATGCCGTTCGTGCTCAATTTGGTCATTACCGGCTGGATTATCGGCGTGTTTACAACCTCACTCATCATGAGGTTCGGACAAGAGGCCGAAGTGCTCGCCTGGAGCATGGTCTTTCTCTTTCAGCCGATCTCCTGTGTCTTCTATCCCATGGAAGTGTTGCCCACGTGGCTGCAGATGATCGCGATGGCGAATCCGGCGGCACATATCTTTGAGGGCATGCGGGCTGTGTTAGGTACAGGCGCACCTCCCATTGGGAACCTCGCCTGGGCGATTTGCCTGAATGGAGCGTTGCTGGTCGGTGTCGTTGCATGGTTCTACCGGACGGTTGCCTATTGTAAGGATCACGGGCTTCTGGTTCGAGTCGGGGAGTGAGGTTGTAATCCAGAGGGCTCTGTGTTAGGGTAGCGAAGGCTCATGTCGCTCTGGGTCTCGGCGGCAGCGAGTGTCTATCAGAGGAGACCCACAATGCCGATGTTGCCTTGTCCGGGAATCTTGTCGGAAGTCAGACCTAAGTCGCTGCATCGATCGCGTCTTCGGCCCGCTCCTTCCCCGTTCCTCGTGTTCAAGACAATGTCACTATTTTAAAGGAGGAACCCCGATGGGTTCGAAGATTTATGTCGGTGGGTTGCCCTATTCGGCGACCGAGCAGCAATTGAGTGACTTATTCGCGGCCCATGGCGCAGTGGCCTCGGCGCGGATCATTACGGACAAGTTCACCGGCCAATCCCGTGGATTCGGCTTTGTGGAGATGTCCTCGGACTCTGAAGCCCAAGCTGCAATCACGGCTCTCAATGGGTCGGATATGGGTGGTCGGACTTTAACAGTCAATGAAGCGCGTCCCCAGGAACCACGCACCGGCGGTGGGGGCCGTGGTGGATTCGGCGGAGGCGGTGGTGGTCGAAGCGGAGGCGGAGGAAAGCGCGATCGCTGGTAATTGATCAACCAATGTGCAAAACGAAGGGGTTGCCATGGAAAGTGGCAGCCCCTTCTTTCTTTGTGAAATGAGCGAGAGAATAATAGATCGGAGCCGATGGTGAGTATGTCCGATCCTTAGGGCCGTGATAAAACATGAATGTTGCCCAATCGACGATAGGGGCGGCCGATTTACCCGCATTCTCATTCCAGAGAAGTCCGGTGCTGGTTGTGGAAAACTTTTGGTCGCCGGACGAGCGACGGTTCTTTCGGGAAAAGATGAACCAGGCATCCTGGAAAAGCCTTTCCGATCTGCCGAATGTTCGGGAAGACTTTCCAAATTCTGGGAACTGGGCAAAAGCTGAAATCGGCCCGGAAGAGGGACAGCGATTTCTATCGCGGCTACAGCTCGCCTGCATTCGGGACCATATCGAATCTTTCCCGAATATCATCGGGCGTCATGTGGGATTCAATTACTATTCGTATTCCGCTGGGGACTGTCTCTTGACTCATGACGACACGGATCAGGGTCGTCTCGTAGAGGGCCGTCGCGCGTTGCAGCGCCGAATCGCGGTCGCCACCTACTTTCATGAGGAATGGCAGCACGATTGGGGTGGGGAATTGATGATCTATGAGCGGCGAGCAGATCATGCCGAGGGGCATATCAATCTTACACCGATCCACTGTATCGAACCTCGCCCTGGGTCGCTTGTCATGTTTACCGTACCCCGGTTCCATCGAGTCTGCCGTGTGGACCCTACAGCTGGTCAGCATCGGCGGTTATCGATCGCCGGATGGTTCATGACGGAACATTTCTAGGGCGTGTCGTCAGTTAAGCCACATGACGGCGGCGGCAAGATACATAGCAGAGAGAAAGTTCCGTGCCGTTTTGTCGTAGCGTGTGGCGATCGCCCTCTATTGCTTGAGTTTACAGAAGA
>Ga0134126_10004450_pt1 | contig 17525 bp, 13 predicted proteins | sample KB31752_FD_96881 | JGI IMG/M metagenome (GOLD analysis project Ga0134126, IMG submission 96881) | Terrestrial soil microbial communities with excess Nitrogen fertilizer from Kellogg Biological Station, Michigan, USA - KB3-175-2 | ecosystem: Environmental > Terrestrial > Soil > Unclassified ...
GACGTAGTCGTCCGACTCGGCCATGTTGTATTGCTTGTCGCCGCGCAGCCCGTGCTGCGGGCCGAGCGCCGCCGTCAGGCGTACGTCGCCGAGTGCCGCCAGGGCGTCGAGCGAGTGCGTCAGGTCGCGCGTCACCGAGGCCGGATGCGCCAGCAGCGCCACGCGGCGCCCGGCGAGCGCGCGCCGCAGCGCGGGCTCCTCCACCAGGCGGTCGATGCCGAACTTCATGGTGCACTGAGCTCGAGGGTGAAGCTGTCCGGGTGGTGGAAGTCGGGATTGCCGGGCGCGTGCCGCAGCGCCCAGTACGAGAGCCTACCACTGTCCTCCTCGACGACCGTGGCGAGAGCGAGCCGCAGGCGCCGCGCGCGCGCCAGCGGCGCAAGACCCGAGAGGTGCACGGTGGCCGACAGCTCGAGGCGCTCGGCGGCGCGGTGCACGCTCAGCCCCGGCGCCTGCGCGAGGTTGGCCGGCGCCATGCCGTCGCGGTAGCCGCTGAAGCGGTAGGCCGCCCAGTCGAGCCCCGGCGAGAAGTTGAACTCGAAGTAGCCGGGGTCGTCATCGCCGGACACGAATGCCTCGAAGCAGGTGTGCTGCCAGAGCCCGTCCGCGCGCCGCCCGGTACGGGCGCCGGGCAGGCGCACGCGCGCCAGCTCGCCGAACAGCGTGTAGCGGCAGGTCAGGTCGGCGGCGCTGAGGCGCACGTCCACCGCGATGTGCCACACCGCCTCGCCCGGGACATCCGGATGCGCGAGGAGCGCGGTGCGCTGCTCTTGTGGTCCGCCCATGTGCACCGTCAGGCGCTGAGCCAGCCGTGCAGTGCCTGCGTCACCTCGTCCGGGCGCTCGAGCGTGGACAGGTGGCCGCAGTCGGCGACGCGTACCAGCCGCGCGCCGGCGATCCCGCTCGCGATCTCGACCGCACGCTCGGGCGGGGTGAGTGCGTCCTGGTCGCCGACCAGCACCAGCGTCGGGCAGCGGATGCCGGCGAGGGTCGGGCGCGAGTCCGGGCGCGAGATGTTGGCGCGCTGCTGGTGCAGGTAGCCCTGGCTGCCGACGTCCGCAGCCATGGCGTCGATGAGCGCGCGCAGCGCGCGGTCGCCCTGGCGGCCGGGGTGCACCAGGCGCGGCCACAGGTTGTCGACCACCTGGTCGAGGCGTCCCGCCTCGGCGAGCGCCATCTGCGTGCGGCGCGCGCTGCTCACCTCCGGCGTGTCCGGCAGCGCCATGGTGTCGAGCAGCGCCAGCCGCGCGACGCGCTGCGGTGCCTGGCGCATGATCTCGAACGAGATGTAGCCGCCCATCGACAGGCCGACGAGCGCAAAGCGCGGCGGCGCGCCGGCGAGGATGCGCTGCGCAATGGCCGCCATGCTGTCATCGCAGTAATGCGCGGCGATGGTCACCGGGCCCCGACGCCACAGTGCGGGGAGTTGCGCCGCGTACAGGGGCGGCGACAGCAGCAGTCCCGGGATCAGCACGATCGGCAGCGGCTCGCTCACGCCAGCCAGCGTAACATGTGCCCATGAAACACCGCATCGCACCCGCCCTCGCCTGCCTGGTCGCGCTCGCCGCAACCGCCACACCCGCCGGCGCCGCGCTGTTAGCGCCGCCGCGCGGCGCGCTGGATGCCGGCGCGGCCGCGCGCTTCGCGGCACTGGCGCTGAAGTGCCTGCACCAGGAGTATCCCAACCACGTCAGCCACACGCTCAACAGTGCCGCCGACGCCCGGCCGCCGCACGAGCTCACGCCGGCGTTCTACGGCTGCCTCGACTGGCACTCGGACGTGCACGGGCACTGGCTGCTGGTGCGGCTGCTGCGCCTGTTCCCGGACGCGCCGTTCGCGGCACAGGCGCGCGCCGAGCTCGGCAAGAGCTTCACCGCCGCCAGCATCGCCCGCGAGGTGAGTTATCTGCGGGCCCCGGGCCGCGCCTCGTTCGAGCGCCCCTACGGGCTGGCGTGGCTGCTGCAGCTGGCGGCGGAGCTGCGCCGCTGGGACGACGCCGACGCGCGGCGCTGGTCGGCGGCGCTGGCGCCGCTCGAGACCGAGGCGGCGGCGCGCCTCAAGAGCTACCTGCCCAAGCTCCACTACCCGATCCGCATCGGCGAGCACGACCAGACGGCGTTCTCACTCGGTCTCGTGTGGGACTGGGCGGCGGTGACGCACGATGAGCACATGCGCGCGCTGCTCAGCGATGCCGCGCAGCGCTTCTACCTGCACGACCGTGCCTGCCCACTCAGCTACGAGCCCTCGGGCGAGGACTTCCTGTCACCGTGCCTGGCTGAGGCGGACTTCATGCGACGCATCCTCGCGCCGCCGGCGTTCGCGCGCTGGCTCAGCGGCTTCCTGCCGCAGATCCCGCGCAGCGCCGGCAGCGGCGCCTGGCTCGCGCCCGGCGTGGTCACCGACCGCGCCGATCCGAAGCTGGCGCACATCGACGGCCTGAACCTGAGCCGCGCCTGGATGCTCGAGGGCATCGCGCACGGACTGCCGGCGGGCGATGCCCGCAGCGCCGCGTTGCGGGCCGCCGCCCGGGCCCACGCCGAGGCGGCGCTGCCCGCGGTGACCGGCGAGCACTACGAGGGCGGCCACTGGCTCGGCACCTACGCGGTGTATCTCACCAGCCACGCCGGGCTCGGCCCCTGAAGGCCGTGCACCCCTTCAGGCGCGTCGCGCGAACCAGGCCTTCAGCACCCCGCACAGCGAGCTGCTCGAGGGTGTTGAGCTGCACGCGGTAGGCGCGCTCGAACAGCGGGTGGCCGCTGGCCGCGGGCGCGCGCATGTTGTGCCGGCCGCGCAGGATGCCGACGCGCATCGTGCAGAACGGGGCGCAGGCGCGGGGCGCGCCTGATCCTAACGCCGTGACCGGCACGCGCCTCAGCCGAGGGCGCGCCGCAACTCCGCGATCAGGTCCTCGACCGCCTCGACCCCCACCGACAGCCGGATGAGCCCGTCGCTGATGCCGAGCGCGGCGCGGGTCGCGGCCGGGAGCGAGGCGTGGGTCATGATGCCGGGATGCTCGATGAGACTCTCCACGCCGCCCAGGCTCTCGGCGAGCGCGAACAGCTGGCAGGCCTCGAGCGCCCGGCGCGCCGCGGGCAGACCGCCGCGCAGCACCGCAGTCACGATGCCGCCGTAGCCCCCGCTCATCTGGCGCCGCGCCAGCGCATGCTGGGCGTGGCTGGGGAGCCCGGGGTAGTAGACACGCTCGACCTGGGGGTGCTGCTCCAGGAACTGCGCGATGGCGAGCGCGTTGGCGCAGTGCCGCTCCATGCGCAGCGCGAGCGTCTTGATGCCGCGCAGCGTCAGGAACGAGTCGAACGGACCGGGCACGCCGCCGATGGCATTCTGCAGGTAGCCGATGCGCTCGGTGAGCTCGGACCCCTGGCGCACGATCGCCGCGCCGCCGATGGCGTCCGAGTGCCCGTTCAGGTACTTGGTGGTCGAGTGCACGACGATGTCGAAGCCGTGCTCGAGCGGGCGCTGGATGAAGGGCGTGGCGAAGGTGTTGTCGCACACGGCGATGATGCCGCGCTCACGCGCCAGCGCGGCCACCGCGCTCAGGTCGACCAGCTTCAGCAGCGGATTGGTCGGGCTCTCGACCCACACCAGGCGCGTGTCGGGGCGCAGCGCCGCCTGCAGCGCGCCCTCCTGCGACAGGTCCACGAACGAGACGCTGTGCCCGGCCGAGCGCTTGCGCACGTTTTCCAGCAGCCGGTAGCTGCCGCCGTACAGGTCGTGCATGGCGACGATGTGCGAGCCGGCATCGAGCAGCTCCAGCAGCGTCGAGGTGGCGGCCATGCCGGAGGCGAAGGCAAAGGCGGCGGCCCCGCCCTCGAGGTTGGCGAGCGAGGCCTGCAGCGCATCGCGCGTCGGGTTGCGGGTGCGCGAGTACTCGAAGCCCTGGTGCACGCCGGGGCTCGACTGCACGTAGGTCGAGGTGGCGTAGATCGGCGGCATCACCGCGCCGGTCAGCGGATCGGGACGCTGCCCGCCGTGGATGACACGGGTGGCGAAGCGCTGCCCGCTGGTGTCCTCACTCATGTTGGGATTGCCTCGTCAGTCACAGCTTGCGGCGCAGCCAGTTGAGCAGGTCGATGCGCGTGATGAGCCCCTGGAACTGACCGTCGTGCATGACGATCGCCACCATGCCGCGGCGGAAGATCTCCACCAGCTGCGCGAACGGGGCATCGACCGGCACGGTCACCAGGTGGCTCGCCATGGCGCTGGTCACCGGCTCGTTGAAGTGCGCCGGATCGGAGACCACGCCGAGCAGGATGTCCTCCTCGTCGACGATGCCGACGATGCGGCCGTCCTGCATGACCGGCACCTGCGACACGTCGTAGAGCTTCATGCGCCGGTAGGCAGCCATCACGGTCTCGGTCGAATTCACCGTCACCGCGGCGCGCTCGGTGTGGCGCCGCGCGATCAGGTCGCGCAGGTCGCCGAGCTGCGAGCGCTCGAGGAAGCCCTGGTCCAGCATCCAGTAGTCGTTGTACACCTTGGACAGGTACTTGTTGCCGCTGTCGCATACGAAGCTGACGACCCGCTTGGGAGTCTTTTGCTCGCGGCAGTAGCGCAGTGCCGCCGCCAGCAGCGTGCCGGTGGAGGTGCCGGCGATGATGCCCTCGCGCGCCAGCAGCTCGCGGCAGGTGCGGAACGCTTCCGCGTCCGGAATGCTGTAGGTGCCGGCGACGCGCGTGAAGTCCCCGACCGGCGGCACCGAGTCCCCGCCGATGCCCTCGACCAGCCACGGCGTCATCTTGTCCGGGAGGCTCCCGGTGCGTGCGTAGTGAGCGAGCCCCGAGCCGACCGGGTCGGCCAGCACCAGCTCGACCTTCGGCGCAGTGCGCGCGAAGAAGTGCGTGAGGCCGGCGAGCGTGCCGCCGGTGCCGGCGCCGCACACCACTGCATCCAGCCGTCCGTCCATCTGGCGCCAGATCTCCGGCGCCGTGGTCTGCTCGTGCGCCAGGGCGTTGGCGGGATTGCCGAACTGGTTGACGAAGTAGGCACCGGGCGTCTCGCGCGCCAGGCGTTCGGCGGTGTCGCGGTAGTACTCGGGATGGCCCTTGCTGACGTCCGAGCGCGTCATCTGCACCTCGGCGCCCATGGCCCTGAGGTGGAAGATCTTCTCCTGGCTCATCTTGTCGGGGATGACCAGCAGCAGGCGGTAGCCCTTCTGCGCCGCGACCAGCGCCAGTCCCAGCCCGGTGTTGCCGGCGGTGGCCTCGATGAGCAGGTTGCCGGGCTTGAGCGCACCGCTGCGCTCGGCGGCTTCGATGAGGTACAGCCCCACGCGGTCCTTGATGGAGCCGCCGGGGTTCTGGTTCTCCAGCTTGAGGAACAGCGCGCACGGGCCGGTGTCGATGCGGCGCACGGCCATGAGCGGCGTGTTGCCGATCATCTCCAGTACGTTGCCGTAAGTCGGAAGCTGCATCAGGAATCCCGCCGCATCTGCAGCGCGGATTGTACGCCATGCAGCGCTGCGCCCGGGCCGCGGGCGCGGACCGGTCAGCTCGTGCCGACGATCAGCCCGGCGGCGAGCCAGCCGCGCAGCAGCTCCGCGGCCTGCGCCGGTGCCTGCGCCTCGCCGACCTCCTCGCACAAGAGCTCGCACAGCTCGGCGAACGGCCAGCCGCTGCGCGCGGCATCGAGGGCTGCGGCCTCGGCGGCCGACAGCGAGCGGAAGTAGGTCGCCAGCTCGCGCCGCCACAGCAGCCACGATGCGGCCTGCAGCGTGGCGGGCGGCCGCGCGGCGTCATCGCTGAGCGCCTGCCACAGCTGCGGCACGTTCCAGGCGAGCTCGAGCCGGTGCACGCTCGGGTGCCAGACGAAGCGCAGCCGTGCCCAGCGCTGCGGCGGGATGCTGGCCAGCTCGGTGTGTGCGAGCGGCGCGGCATCCGCCGCGTCGAACACGCACGTCATGGTCCACTCCCAGCGCGCCAGCTCCGCCAGTACCGGAGCTGCGGTGTAGTCCTCGTGCGCGGCGAGAAACGCCGGCAGCTGGTCGCCGTAGTAGCGGATGGAGAAGAACGGCGAGTCGTGCGCGCGCACGTAATCCACGGCGAGCGTGGCGAAGTCCGCCGCGCCGAGCAGCTTGGCGAGCGCCGGGTAGTTCGCCGCGAGCGCATCGGCCAGGCGGCTGCGGTAGGCGCCGGCGTAGATGCCGAGGCGCGTGGCGACCGGCACGCGCGCGCTGCCCAGGACCTGCGCCTCGACCGCGGGCGCACCGCGCAACAGGTATTCCTGGAACTCGCCCTGCAGGTGCGCGAGCGCGCTCATGTGCCGCCCGCCACCAGGCGCTCCGCCCGGCGCGCCGTGGTCTGCGGCCGCTGCGGCCCGGCGCCGCCGCCGGACAGCGTGCGCGCCGCGAGCGCGCGCGCCTGCTCGAGCTCGGCGACCAGCTCGCCGAGCGGCGGGATGTGGTCATCGCGCTCGATCATGGTGGAGACCGCGCCGCAGCGCTCGAGCGCCGCCGCGTACAGGCGCCACACCGGGTCGGGCACGGGATGATCGTGGGTGTCGATGAGATAGTCGCCGTGATTCTCGTGGCCGGCGAGGTGGATCTGCTGCACGCGCTCGGCCGGAATCGCATTCAGGTATTCGAGCGGGTCGAACTCGTGGTTGACCGAGCTCACGTAGATGTTGTTGACGTCGAGCAGGATCAGGCAGTCGGCGCGCGCGGCGATCTCCGCCAGGAAGCCCCACTCGGTGAGCGGTGAGTCGCGGAACGCCACGTAGCTCGAGACGTTCTCGAGCAGGATGCGCCGCCCGAGAACGTCCTGCACCATGCGCACCCGCTCCACGACGTGCGCGAGCGCCTCCTCGGTGTACGGCAGCGGCAGCAGGTCGTGGGTATTGCGCCCGGCCACTCCGGTCCAGCACAGATGATCGGAGATCCACGCCGGCTCGACGCGCGCGGCGAGTGCCTTCAGCTGGCGCAGGTAGTCGAGGTCGAGCGGCGCGGTGCTGCCGATCGACAGCGAGACGCCGTGCATCACCAGCGGGTAGCGCTCGCGCATGCGCATCAGGTAGCCGAGCGGCTTGCCGCCCGGCACCAGGTAGTTCTCGGTGAGCACCTCGAACCAGTCGACGCGCGGGGACTCCGCGAGAATGGCCTCGTAGTGATCGACCCGCAGGCCGAGTCCGAAACCGAGTGCTGGATACCTGAGCATGGAGGAACCGGGCCGGGCGCATGCCGCGCCCGGCCCGGCGCGCCCTACTTGGTGGCCTTCGCCTTGGCGGCGTCGCACTCCGCCTTGGTCATCTCCAGGAATCCCTTGCCCTTGCAGGAGTTCTGCCCCTTGCAGGCGTTGCTGGCGCTCTTGCAGGCCGAGTGACCCTTGCAGGAGTTGACCCCTTCGCATTTCACCTTGCCCTCATCGGCGCGCGCAGTGCTCACGGCCACGGTGGAGAACATCACCGCCGCGGCGGCGGCCAGGGCCACACTCGACAACACTCTTGAATTCATCTGCAGCTCCTTCAGGAGGTTGAGGTTCAGGCGGCGCCGATTGTACCGCCGCGCAGCGCCCCAAGTGCTTGTCGTTGACGCGCGACGGCACGGGTCAGGCCGGCGGTCGCGCGTCCGGCATACAGTAGACCGGGCTTCGCGGCACTGGATTGCAAACGCCGCGCCATGCCCCCATAAGGGCGGCCGGATCCTTTACAATTTCGCCAGGCTCGCGCCTAGCCTCCAAAGGCGCGCTCCTCGAACCCTGCGACTGCCAACGGTGACGGAATGACCCTCGCCTCCGGTGACGCCATCTGCGTGCGTGGCGCGCGCCAGAACAACCTGAAGGACCTCGATCTCGACCTGCCGCTCAACGAGCTGATCGTCGTCACCGGGGTGTCGGGCTCGGGCAAGTCGTCGCTGGTGTTCGACACCCTGTACGCCGAAGGCCAGCGCCGCTACGTCGAAACCTTCTCGCCCTACGCGCGGCAGTTCCTCGACCGCATGGACAAGCCGCAGGTCGATGCCATCACCGGCATCCCGCCGGCGATCGCCATCGACCAGACCAACCCGGTGCGCACCTCACGCTCGACCGTCGGCACGATGACCGAGCTCAACGATCATCTGAAGCTGCTGTTCGCGCGCGCCGCAGCGCTGTTCTGCCGCCGCTGCGGCCAGCCGGTGCGCCGCGACAGCGCCGAGAGCATCTACGCCGACCTCGGCGCGCGCGCCGCCCGCGCCGGCGATCCGCGCCTGCTCGTCAGCTTCCCGGTGCCGGTGCCGGAGAATTTCACGCCCGAGGAGGTACGCGAGCTGCTCGCCCGCCAGGGCTACACGCGCTTCTGCGACGCCCCGGCCGCGACCGCCGCCGCAGTGCCGGCCGCGCCCGCTGCGCGCGGGCGCAAGCGTACGCGCAGCGCCAAGGCGCGCCCCGCGCTCACGCTGCACGTGGTGCAGGACCGGCTGCGGCTCGGCGGCGCGGAGCGCGGCCGCGTGCTCGAGTCGCTGGAGGCGGCGCTGCGCGTCGGCCGCGGGCGCGTCGACGTGCAGGTGGTGGACGAGGCCGACCCGCCGCAGCAACTGGACACCTGGCGCTACTCGAGCGAGCTGCACTGCGCCCACTGCGACCTGTCGTATCGCGAGCCGAACCCGAGCCAGTTTTCGTTCAACTCGCCGCTCGGCGCCTGCGACACGTGCCGGGGTTTCGGCCGCACCATCGGCATCGACTACGGCCTCGTCATCCCGGACGAGACCAAGTCGCTGCGCGGCGGCGCCATCAAGCCCTGGCAGACCAAGTCCTACGCCGAGTGCCAGGAGGACCTGGAGAAGTTCGCGCAGCTGCGCGGCATCCCGCTGGATGTGCCGTGGCGCGAACTGTCGGCCGAGGCGCGCAACTGGGTGATCGAGGGCGAGGGCGCCTGGTCGCGCAAGGTCTGGTACGGCGTCAAGCGCTTCTTCGCCTGGCTCGAAACGCGCGCCTACAAGATGCACGTGCGCGTGCTGCTGTCGCGCTACCGCGCCTACACGCCCTGCGCCGCCTGCGGTGGCGCGCGCCTCAAGCCCGAGGCACTGCTGTGGCGCTTGGGTAACGCCGCGCTCGCGCAGCAGGCACTGGGCGCGACGCCGCGCTTCGCGCCCGCCGACGTCGCATGGCGGCCGGGCACGCTCGAGGCGCTGCCCGGCCTGTGCATCCACGATCTGGTGCTGCTGCCGGTGGAACGCTCCTACGCCTTCTTCCAGCAGCTCGAGCTGCCGCGGCCGCTCGATGAGGCCACCGAGCTGCTGCTGGCGGAGATCCGCGGCCGCTTCCGCTACCTGGTCGACGTCGGCCTCGGCTACCTGACGCTCGACCGCCAGTCGCGCACCCTGTCGGGGGGCGAGGTGCAGCGCATCAACCTCACCACCGCGCTCGGCACCTCGCTGGTCAACACCCTGTTCGTGCTCGATGAGCCCTCGATCGGGCTGCACCCGCGCGACATGCAGCGCGTCATCGCCGTCATGAAGCGCCTGCGCGATGCCGGCAACTCGCTCATCGTGGTCGAGCACGACCCGCAGATCATGCTCGAGGCCGACCGCATCCTCGATCTGGGGCCCGGCGCGGGCGAGCGTGGCGGCGAGGTGGTGTTCTTCGGCAGCCCGGCCGCGATCCGCGGCAGCAGCACCTCGCTCACCGGCGCCTACCTCGGCGGCCACAAGCGCGTCGCCGGCGGCCCGGAGGCCGTCGCGCCCGCGCCCGCCGCCCACGAGGGCGTGGTGGCGGATGCCGTGTCCAACCGCTGGCTCGAGCTCAAGGGCGCCGCGGAGCACAACCTGAAGAGTCTCGACGTGCGCATCCCGCTCAAGCGCCTGGTGTGCGTCACCGGCGTATCGGGCTCGGGCAAGTCGACCCTCGTCGAGGATGTGCTGTACCCGGCCCTCCTCAAGTACCGCGGCAAGCCCACCGAGGCGCCCGGGCAGTTCGCCGGGCTCACCGGCGCGGAACTCATCGACGATGTGGTGATGGTCGACCAGAATCCGATCGGCCGCACCACGCGCTCCAATCCCGCCAGCTACGTCGGCGCCTTCGACGCCATCCGCGCGCTGTTCGCCGCCGAGCCGGCCGCGCAGGAGCGCAAGTACACCCCCGGCACGTTCAGCTTCAACTCCGGCAACGGCCGCTGCCCGACCTGCAGCGGCAACGGCTTCGAGCACGTGGAGATGCAGTTCCTGTCGGACGTGTACCTGCGCTGCCCGGACTGCGACGGCCGCCGCTACCGCGACGAGATCCTCGAGATCCGCCGCGAGGGCGCCGACCGGCGCCGGCTCAACATCGCCGAGGTGCTCGGGCTGACCGTCACCGAGGCGCGCGCCTTCTTCGCCGACGCCCCCGAGGTGGCCCAGCGGCTCGCGCCGCTCGCCGACGTCGGCCTCGAGTACGTGAAGCTCGGCCAGCCGGTGCCGACGCTCTCGGGCGGCGAGGCGCAGCGCCTGAAGCTCGCCGGGCACCTGGCGGAGGCCGGCTCGGTGCTCTCCAGCACCACCCACAAGGGCAAGCTGTTCCTGTTCGACGAGCCGACCACCGGACTGCACTTCGAGGACGTGGCGAAGCTGCTCAGGGCGTTCCGCAAGCTGCTGGTCGCCGGGCACTCGCTGCTGGTGATCGAGCACAACCTCGACGTCATCCGCGCCGCCGAGTGGATCATCGACTTAGGTCCCGAAGGCGGCGACCGCGGCGGCGAGATCGTGTGCGCCGGCACTCCGGCCGAGGTGCGCGCCACGCCGCGCTCCTTCACCGGCCAGGCGCTCGCCGCCTACGAGCAGGCACTGGTGCCGGCGGCGGCGCCGGTGGCGGTGGCCGAGCCGGCGCCGCACTACGGCAACGGCCGCGACCGGCACGCCGTGGTCATCCACAAGGCGCGCGAGCACAACCTGAAGGACATCGACGTCGAGATCCCGCGCGACCGCTTCACGGTGATCACCGGCGTGTCGGGCTCGGGCAAGTCGACGCTCGCCTTCGACATCCTCTTCAACGAGGGCCAGCGCCGCTACCTCGAGTCGCTCAACGCCTATGCGCGGCAGTTCGTGCAGCCGGCGGCGCGCCCGGACGTGGATGCGATCTTCGGCATCCCGCCGACCGTGGCCATCGAGCAGCGCACCAGCCGCGGCGGCCGGAAGAGCACGGTGGCGACCCTCACCGAGATCTATCACTTCCTGCGCCTGCTGTACGTGAAGCTCGCCACCCAGTACTGCCCCGACTGCGACGTCGCCATCGAGCCGCAGAGCCCGGCGTCCATCGCCGCGCGGCTCATGAAGGACTACCGCGGCCGCCGCATCGCGCTGCTCGCGCCGCTGGTAGTGGCCCGCAAGGGCTACTACACCGATCTGGCCAAGTGGGCCGCCAAGAAGGGCTTCCGGGCGCTGCGCGTCGACGGCGAGCTGCTGCCGACTGCGCCCTGGCCGCGCCTGTCGCGCTTCAAGGAGCACACCATCGAGCTGCCGGTGGCCGAGGTCGACGTGAGCGTCAAGGGCGAGCGCGCGCTGCGTGCCGCGCTCGAGCGGGCGCTCGATTTCGGCAAGGGACTGGTGCACGTGCTGGCGCCGCACGCCAGGCAGGTGACGGTGTTCTCGACCAAGCGCGCCTGCCCGTCCTGCGGCCGCAGCTTCGCCGAGCTCGACCCGCGGCTGTTCTCGTTCAACTCGCGCCACGGCTGGTGCGCGGGCTGCTTCGGCACCGGGGTCGAGATGCCCGGCTTCGACGCCGAGCAGTCGGGCGAGGAGGTGTGGTGGAACGAGTGGTACGGCCGCGAGACGCAACCGTGCGAGACCTGCCAGGGGCGGCGCCTCAACGAGGTGGCGCTGCACGTGCGCTTCCGCGAGCGCTCGATCGCCGAGCTGGCCGCCGCACCGGTGGCCGCCAGCGGCGAGTTCTTCGCGCGCCTGCGCCTCAACCCGCGCGAGCGCGAGATCGCGCGTGACCTCCTGGCCGAGATCCGCGCGCGCCTCAAGTTCCTCGAGCGCGTCGGCCTCGGTTACCTGCAGCTCGATCGCGCCGCCCCCACCCTCTCGGGCGGCGAGGCGCAGCGCATCCGTCTCGCCGCGCAGCTCGGCTCGAACCTGCAGGGGGTGTGCTACGTGCTCGACGAGCCCACCATCGGGCTGCACCCGCGCGACAACCAGATCCTGCTCGATTCACTCACCGAGCTGGCCGGGGCGCGCAATACCCTCGTGGTGGTCGAGCACGACGAGGAGACCATCCGCCGCGCCGACCACGTGCTCGACCTCGGTCCCGGGGCCGGCGTGCGCGGCGGCGAGCTGGTAGCCGCCGGCACCGTCGCCGACCTCGAGCGCAACCCGCGCTCGATCACCGGGCGCTTCCTGCGCGAGCCGCTGCTGCACCCGGCGCAGCCGCAGCGCCCGGTGCAGCCGGGCACGGCGCGCCTGATGCTCGCCCGCGTCGCGCTGCACAACCTGCGCGGCGGCGACGTGCACATCCCGCTCGGGCGGCTGGTGGTGATCACCGGCGTGTCGGGCTCGGGCAAGTCGACGGTGGCGCGCGACGTGCTGTACGCGAACCTCAAGCGCCTGCTGGGCGAGCAGGCGCCGGGGCGGCGGCGGCGCGGCGGCGCGCAGCTCATCGGCTGCGCCGCGCTCACCGGGCTGGAGCACCTCGAGCGGGTGCTGGAAGTCGACCAGACCCCGATCGGCAAGACGCCGCGCTCCTGCCCGGCCACCTACATCGGCTTCTGGGACGAGATCCGCCGCATCTACGCCGGCACCACCGAGGCGCGCATCCGCGGCTACACCACCAGCCGCTTCTCCTTCAACACCGCGGGCGGGCGCTGCGAGGCGTGCGAGGGCCAGGGCGTCAAGACCATCGAGATGAGCTTCCTGCCGGACGTCAAGGTGCTGTGCGACGTGTGCGGCGGGCGGCGCTTCAATGCCGAGACGCTCAGCGTCACCTGGCGCGACAAGAGCATCGGCGACGTGCTGGCGATGAACGTCGAGGATGCGGTCGGCTTCTTCGCCGCACACCCGCGCGTGCACCACGCGCTCAAGCTGCTGCAGGACGTCGGCCTCGGCTACCTGACGCTCGGCCAGCCGAGTCCGACGCTCTCGGGTGGCGAGGCGCAGCGCATCAAGCTGGTGGCCGAGCTGTCCAAGGTGCGCGACGAGGGCTTGCGCGGCCCGCGCCTGAGGCCCAAGCGCACCCTGTACGTGCTCGATGAGCCGACCGTCGGACTGCACATGGCCGACGTCGAGAAGCTGATCCTCGTGCTGCACCGCCTGGTGGCCGCCGGCAACACCGCGGTGGTGGTCGAGCACAACCTCGACATCATGGCCGAGGCCGACTGGATCCTCGACCTCGGGCCGGAGGCCGGCGACGGCGGCGGCCGCATCGTCGCCCAGGGCGCCCCGGCCGCGATCGCGCGCCACCGCAGCAAGTCCCACACCGGGCGCGTGCTGGAGGAGTTCCTGCGCACGCGCACGCGCCCCGCCGCGGCCTGATCCGCGCCCGCGGACGTAGTACGCTAACCGCATGGCCCATGACCTGGTCTGCTGGAAATGTGGCGCGGCGCTGGCCGAGCTCAGCCTGCCGCTGCGGCGGCTGGACGAGTGCCCCAAGTGCCACGCCGAGCTGCACGTGTGCCGCATGTGCGTCGACTACGACACGCGGGTCGCCAAGCACTGCCGCGAGCCGACGGCGGAAGAGGTGAACGACAAGACGCACGCCAATTTCTGCGACCACTTCAAGCCGCGCGCCGGCGCCTACACCCCGCCCAACACCGCGGAGGTCGACCGCTCGCGCGCAGCGCTCGAGCAGCTGTTCGGCAAGGGATCCTGACGCATGATGTTCCGGGAGGCCCAGGGCACGCTGGCGCAGTTCCTGTCGCCGCTCACGATCGAGGATTTCGCCGAGCGCGTGCTGCTCGGCGGCTTCGTGAAGATCGAGGGCGACCCGCGCGCGCCGCGCGCCAGCCTGCTCGGGCCGAGCCCGGAGAACACGCTGCTCGGCGCCTGGCACCTGGCGCCGAAGCTCACCTTCCACTCCGCCAACGCCACCGGCGCTGCCCCCTCGCTCGAGGGCGTGCGCGACGCGGCGGACTTCCAGGCCCGCATCGAGACCTTCCACGCCCGCAACTACTCGGTGCGCTTCCCGGAGCTGCGGCCGCTGTCGAGCGCGCTGGAGCGCGTGGCGCGGGCGCTGGAGGTGGTGCTGCTCAAGCCGGTGACGGCTTCCGCCTTCTGGAGCCGCGGCGGCATGCGCGCCCCGGTGCACTACGATGACCACGACCTGCTGGTGGCACAACTGCAGGGCACCAAGCGCTGGTACGTCTCCAGCAAGCCGTCCGAGCTCAACAACACCTGGAAGATCATTCCCAAGGGCGCGCCCGATCTCGGTCCGCACCAGAGCGTGGACGTGCGGCCGGGCGATCTCATGTACCTGCCGCGCGGCACGCTGCACAGCGTCGACTCCGAGGGCGAGTCGCTGCACGTGTCGATCGGCTTCACGCCGATCACGGTGCGCGAGGCGCTGATCGCCGCCGTCGATCACCTCTCGGACCTCGACCCGGGCCTGCGCACCACGCTGGGCGGCCAGCTCCAGTTCCGGGTGAACGGCACGGGCCTGGAGCGCATGGCGCCGCCGGTGCTGAACGCCGCCGCCGGGGTGCTGCAGATGTGCCGCACGCCCGGGTTCCTCGCGAGCGCGCTGCAATGGCGCGCCGCGCGGGCCGTGGCCGCCCTCGAGGCCCTGCCGCAGCCGGCCCGCCCCGAGGCGGTGCAGCTCGATACCGCGCTGGTGCACGCCGAGGGCGCCTTCTGCAACCTGACCGCCAGCCCCGAGACCATCGACGTCAGCTACCCCGGCGGACACCTCTATATCCACCGCGGCACGCAGCAGTGCGTCGAGTACATCGTCAACACGCCGCGCTTCCGCGTGCGCGACATCCCGGGGAACGTCGGCGATGACATCCGCGTGGCGCTCGCCCAGCAGTTCCTGAACAGCGGCTTCCTCGAGCGCGCCTGACGGGCGCACGCCTCGTCGCAGGGCGGCGGCGCCGTGCCGCAGCCGGGCCGACCTGCGCGGCGCGACCGGCTAGACTGTGCCGCCGCCGCGACTGGCGGTACCTGAGGGAGTCGCCATGTTCCGTCGCCCGTCCTGCGCGTGCCTGCTGGCACTGCTCGCCGCCCCGGCCTTGCTCGCCGCGGCACCGGCCGCCCCACCCGCCCCCGCCGCGACGGACCTGCACGCCTGGGAGGCCGGTGACGATCCGGCCGCGCTCGACACCTGGGTGCACGGGCACCTGACACGCGCCGACGCCGACGTGGCGAAGCTGCTGGCGGCGGGCGGCGCACGCAGCGTCGCCAACACGCTGCGGCCCTACGACGACGCGGTCAACGAGCTCAATCTCGCGGTGTTCCAGGCGAGCGTCCTGTACGGCGTCGGCACCACCAAGGAGCTGCGCGACAAGGCGCAGGCGCTCACCCAGACCGCCAATGCCGCCCTCACCACCCTCAACCTGAACCAGGCGGTCTACCAGGCCCTCGCCACGCTGCCGGCGCCGGACGATGCCGCCACGCGCCACTACCTCGAGCGCACGCTGCTCGAATACCGCCTGGCCGGGGTGGACAAGGACGAGGCGACGCGCAAGAAGATCGTGGCGCTGCAGGACAAGGTCACCGGGTACGGCCTGGCCTTCGAGCGTGCCGTGCACGAGGACCTGCACACCATGCTGGTCCCCAAGGCCGAGCTCGTCGGGATGCCGGCCGACTACCTGGCCGCGCACCCGGCCGATGCCCAGGGACAGGTGAAGATCACCAGCGACTACCCGGACGTGCGCCCGGTGCGGCGCTTCGCCGACAGCACCGACCTGCGTCACAAGGCGTACCTGCTGTACGCGCAGCGCGGCTACCCCGGCAACACCGACACGCTGCGCAAGCTGCTCGCCACACGCGAGGAGCTGGCGCACGTGCTCGGCTATCGCACCTGGGCCGACTTCGCCATGGCCGACCAGATGATGGGCTCGCCGGCGAAGCTGGCCGAGTTCCTCAAGCAGATCGACAGCGCCTCGCGCGAGCCGAGCGAGCGCGAGGACCGCGCGCTGGTGGCGTTCGCCCACGGCCGCGATGCCTCGATCACCAAGCTGTCGGTGGCCGACCAGGCGTACTGGACCGAGCAGTACCGGCGCGCCAAGTTCGACTTCGACTCGCAGAGCGTGCGCCCGTACTTCCCCTACGCGCAGGTCGAGCGCGGCGTCATCGCCACCGCCTCGAAGCTGTTCCACGTCGACATCCGCCCGGTGGCCGGCGCGCGCACCTGGCACCCCTCGGTCACCGTCTACGACGTCTACGACGGCAGCCGGCGCATCGGCCGCATCTACATGGACATGCACCCGCGCGACGGCAAGGACAAGTGGTTCTCAACCCAGGCGCTGACGCCGGGGCGGGGGGCGCGCCAGCTGCCCGAGGCCACGCTGGTGTGCAACTTCCCCGGCGGCAAGGCGGGCGATCCCGGCCTCATGCAGTACGACGACGTGGTCGTGTTCCTGCACGAGTTCGGCCACATGATGCACCACGTGATCGGCGGCCAGCACGACTGGGCCGGCGCCGGCGCCTTCAACGTCGAGGGTGATTTCGTGGAAGCGCCGTCGCAGATGCTCGAGGAGTTCTTCCACGACTACGGCGTGCTCGGCTCGTTCGCGCACCACTACCAGACGGGCGCGGTGCTGCCGCGCGCGCTGTTCGACCGCATGATCAAGAGCGACGCCTTCGGACGCGCCGGGGCCGAGCAGTTCCAGCTGATCTTCGCGGCCGTATCGCTCGACTTCCACACGCTCGACCCGGCGAAGCTCGACTTCGATGCCGTGTACCAGCGCGACTACACGCGCTTCAGCACCGTGACCATGCTGTCGGGGGATCACTTCTGGGCGAGCTTCACGCACCTGAACGGCTACAGCTCGAACTACTACACCTACGTGCTCGACAAGGTGATCGCGCTGGATTTCTTCGCACAGTTCGACCCCAAGCACCTGCTCGACGGGCCGGCCGGCATGCGCTACCGCCGCACGGTGCTCGAGCCGGGCGCGAGCAAGCCCGCCGCGCAGCTGGTGCGCGACTTCCTCGGCCGGGACATGAATCTCGAGGCCTACCGGCGCTGGATGCTGGCGGAGTTCGAGGGCCAGGGCGCGGCTGCGCCGGCGCCGGCTACGGCTTCCGCATCCGCTCGCTGAGGCGCTCGAGGAGCTTGGAGAACGGCGAATTCTTCTGCACTTCGACGCGCAGGTGACGCACGCCTGATTCGTTGAGGGTCTCGCCGGTCCCCTGGTCCATCGAGAGCTGGCTTGCGCCCAGGATCTCGAGGGTCTCCTCGAGGGTCTGCGGGCCGCTCTTGGCGCGTGCCGTGACCTTGCCCGGCGCACGGCGCGGCGCGCCCGGGGGCTGGCGCACCATGCGTCCGACGGCCACTTTCGGCTGCGGACGCGCGCCCGGCTTCGCCGCGGCCGGCGCCGGGGCGGCGGGCGAGGCCGGCGGGGAGCGCGGCGCGTCGTCGATCAGCTTGAATTCGTCCTCGTCCCGCCGCGGCGCGGCCGGGGCTGCCAGC
>Ga0134126_10004452_pt1 | contig 17523 bp, 16 predicted proteins | sample KB31752_FD_96881 | JGI IMG/M metagenome (GOLD analysis project Ga0134126, IMG submission 96881) | Terrestrial soil microbial communities with excess Nitrogen fertilizer from Kellogg Biological Station, Michigan, USA - KB3-175-2 | ecosystem: Environmental > Terrestrial > Soil > Unclassified ...
CCAGCCGATCGCCGTCGCGCCGAAGCACGCGGCGAGCGCGACGATTGCCGTGGCCGGCCAGCCGGGCGTCGACAGCGCCATCGCGATCGCGCAGGCCGCCGCGATCACGCCGATCAGCGCGAGGGTGCGCCGCGGTGCGAGCAGCCGGTCGGCGACGACCCCCCACCCGATGCGGCCGAACGCTCCCGCGATCGTCGTCGCGGTGAGAATCAGCCCTGCCGACACCAGCGAATAGCCGAGTGCGCCCGTCAGATGAACGACGAGGAAACTCGTCAGGCACACCTGCGTCGCCGAGTAGGCGAACGAGACGAGCGCGAGCGCGAGCAGCGCCGGCGATTCGCGCAGGATCGCGAGTGGACCGACGATCGCGGCGAGCGAGAGCGAGCGGTTCGGGCGCCGCTCGACGTCGAGTCCGGCGCGAATCGGCTGCGCGAAGGCCACGACGACGGCGCCGAGGAGCGCGACGATTACGAATGTCGTCCGCCAGCCGAACGCCAACGCGAGTCCGGGAAGGATCGCTCCCGACAGCGCCACGCCTGCCGGCACCCCGGTCTGCTTGATCGAGAACGTCAGCGCCATCCGCGACGGCGCGGCCGTGCGTTGCAGCAGCTGCGACGACGCCGGCGTGATCGGCCCGTAACCGAGGCCGATCACCAGCGCGGCGACTGCCAGCGCGACGGGCAGGTGCTGCGGGGCCACGGCGATGACGAGTGTCGCCACCGCGCACAGTGCGACGGCACCCTGCGAGACGCGGATCGACCCGAACCGTTCGATGAACCCTCCGCTCGCGAGACCGGCGAGCATCGCGCCTGCGTAGACAATGCCGACGAAGAGACCGATCCAGCGCGCATCGATGCCGAACGCCTGCGCCATTTCCGGCGCCAGCACCGCCGTCGCGGTGGCAGCGAACGACGTGTAGATCTGGATCGCGAGCGTCGCGACGAGCGCGATGCGCGCCGTGCGTGCGGACGTCATGGCGCGTCCGGGCGCGCCGCGATCCGCCGCGATTCGGTGACGATGGTGTCGACCGGCAGATCGTGTCTCGCGTGCGGGACGGCATCGACGATCTGCAGGTCGAATGCGCCTGCGACTTTCGCTGCCCGGGGAGCGAGCAGCGGGAGCAGCCGATCGTAGTAGCCCCCGCCGTACCCCAGCCGATGACCGTGGGCGTCGAACGCGACGCCAGGGATCAGCACCCAGTCGACAACGGCCGGGGCGACACGTTCGCAGTCGGCGCGCGGCTCGGGAATTCCATGACGGCCGGCAATGACGTCGCCTGCGAGATCGGCGACCCGGTGGAGGTCGAGCATCCGCCGCGGAGCGTCGATCCGCGGCAGAATCAAGGCCTTGCCCGATGCGAGCGCGGCGCGCGCGACGATACCCGCGTCCCACTCGCTGCGTACCGGGAGCGTCAGGAGCACCGCGCGCGCGTTCTGCCACGAGGCCAGCGCGACGAGGCGCCGGGCGATCGCCTCCGATCGCGCCGCGTGCTCGCGCGCCGGCAGCGCGACACGCTCGGCGATGAGCCGCGCGCGCAGCGCTTCCTTGGCGGCGCGCAGCGGCGCCGGCTGTCGGGGTGCCATCGCGCCGGGCGCATCGCCGCCCGCCGATCCGGTTCGCTCTCCGCTTTGCACGACGTAACTATAATGCGAGCTTCCCCGATTCAAGCGAGAGTGAGCGATGGATCACGCCCACCAGGTCTACCGATCGCGCCGCGCCGCGCTGATCGAAGCGATGCGGAGCAAGAGCGGCGGCGGACTCGCGATCGTGCCCACCGCGCCCGAGGTCGCGCGCAACCGCGATTCGCTCTACCCATACCGCCACGACAGCTACCTGTATTACCTGGCCGGATTTCCTGAGCCCGACGCCGTCGTCGCGCTCGTCGCGGCGGACGACGGCGACCGTCAAGTGCTGTTCTGCCGCGAGCGCAACGAGGAGCGCGAGACCTGGGACGGTTTTCGCTATGGCCCCGAGGCAGCGCGCGAGGTCTTCGGCTTCGACGAGGCGCACCCGATCTCGGAGCTCGCGACGCGCTTTCCCGAATTCGCCTCGAACCGGCCGGCGCTCTACACGCCGGTCGGTCTCTACGCCGACTGGGATCGCACGACGGTCGACGTGCTGAACGAGGTGCGCGCGCGAGCGCGCAGCGGCGTCTCGGCTCCGGCCGAGCTTGTCGACGTGCGCTCGATCCTCGATCGGATGCGCCTCGTCAAGGATGCGCACGAGCTCGCACTGATCCGCCGGGCGTGCGCAATCTCGGGCGGCGCGCACCGGCGCGCGATGGAATGTGCGCGGGCAGGCGAGCACGAGTACGCGGTCGAAGCCGAACTCGCGCACGAATTCCTCGTGCACGGCGCGCAGGCGGTCGCCTACTCGTCGATCGTCGCGTCGGGGCCCAATGCCTGCGTCCTGCACTACCGCGACAACAACCGGCAGATGCAGCCCGGCGATCTCCTGCTGATCGACGCCGGTTGCGAGTATCAGGGCTATGCGTCGGACATCACGCGCACCTTCCCCGTCGACGGCGTCTTCTCCGGACCACAGCGCGCGGTCTACGAGCTGGTGCTCGCCGCCCAGCTCGCCTGCATCGACGCGTTGAAACCGGGTGTGCCGTTCCACGACTACCACGCGGTCGCCGAGAAGGTCCTCGCGCAGGGCTTCATCGACCTCGGGCTCATCGGGGGCTCGCTCGACGCAGTCCTCGAGCAGGGCACCTACAAGCGTTTCTACATGCACCGTGCCGGGCATTGGCTCGGCATGGACGTGCACGACGCCGGACCGTATCGCGAAGGAGGCGAGTCGGTGCGCCTCGCTCCCGGAATGGTGCTGACCGTCGAGCCGGGAGCCTACATTCGTCCCGCCGACGACGTCCCCGAGCGCTTCTGGAACATTGGCGTGCGGATCGAGGACGACGTTCTCGTGACCGCCGACGGCGTCGAGAATCTGACCGGCACGACGCCGAAGAGCGTCGCCGACGTCGAGGCAGCCTGCGGTGCGCGTACCCGGCGCGCGGCCTGACATCGCGATCGTCGGCGCCGGGCCGGTCGGCGCGACGCTGGCGCTCGCGCTCGCGCGCGCGGGCGACGATCTCGACATCGTCGCGATCGATCCGCGCGCTCCTGGCGAGGCAGGACGCGCCGACCGCTCGCTCGCCCTGTCGCACGGCGCGCGGCTCATCTTCGAGCGACTCGGCGTCTGGTCGCGAGTGGCCGGCACCGAGGGCGCCGTCACGCCGATCGTCGCCATCGACGTGTCGCAGGCGCGGGGCTTCGGCGCTGCGAGGCTCGACGCGCGCGAGGTGGGGCTTCCGGCGCTGGGTTATGTCGTCTCCTATCGTGCGCTTTCGGCGGCCCTCGACGACGCGCTCGCGGCGACCGCGGTCGAGCTTTGCTACGGCACCGAGGTGAGCCGCGTCGAAGGAGCGACCGACTTCGCGGCGCTCGAGCTCGCGGGGCCGGCTGCGGGGTCGATCGAAGCGAGACTCGCCGTCGTTGCCGATGGCGTCGGGGCCGCGGTCACCGGAGTCACGCGGCGACGCCGCGACTACGGGCAGGTTGCGCTGATCGCTACACTCGCGCTGGCGACTCCGCATCGCGGCGTCGCCTACGAGCGCTTCACCGTCGATGGCCCGGTTGCGCTGCTCCCCGAGCGCGACCACTACGCGCTCGTCTGGACGCAGTCACCCGCCGAGGCCGAGCGTTCGAAAGCGTTGTCCGAATCCGAGTTTCTGGATGCGCTCGCTCGCCATTTCGGTCCGCGCGTCGATCGTTTCGCCGGAGTCGGCGCGCGCCGCAGCTTTCCGCTCGCGCTCGACGTCGCCGCGGCGACCACTTCACGCCGCGTTGTCGTAATCGGCAATGCGGCACAGTCGTTGCATCCGATCGCCGGCCAGGGATTCAACCTGGGCCTGCGCGACGCGTGGGAGCTCGCGCGAACGATCGAGCGGACGCCGAAGAGCGAGATGGGAGGCGACGCGATGCTTGCGGCGTACCGGCGCAGCAGGCGAGTCGATCGCAACGCGGGCATCCTCTTCACCGACGGACTCGTACGACTGTTCGGCAGCGGCGTGCCGCTCGCATCGGCAGCACGCGGCGCCGGGCTCGCGCTTCTGGATCTCGTCGCTCCCGCGCGGCGCATGTTCACCCGCGCGATGCTGTTCGGATTGCACTGAGCGGATTGCACCGATCGCGCCCGCGCGGATGGTGCTCACTCGCGCTCGAATGCCGGTATAATTCGACCCCTTTCCCGAAGTAGTTCCTCGACGTCGTGCGCATCGGTGATCATCTGCTGCCGAATAATCTCGCCGTTGCACCGATGGCGGGCGTGACCGATCGCCCGTTCCGCATGCTGTGCAAGCGGCTCGGTGCCGGCTATGCGGTCTCGGAGATGGTCGCGGCCAATCCGCGACTGTGGGCGACCGACCGGACGCGCCGACGCACCGATCACGAAGGCGAGGTCGCTCCGGTCGCGGTGCAGATCGCCGGAGCCGACCCGAGCCTCGTCGCCGACGCAGCGCGCTACAACGTCGACCGCGGCGCCGAGATCATCGACATCAACATGGGTTGCCCGGCGAAGAAGGTCTGCAATGCCGCGGCGGGATCCGCGCTGCTCGGCAACGAGCCGCTGGTCGCGGCGATCCTCGATGCCGTGGTTGCCGCGGTCGACGTCCCGGTGACGCTGAAGATCCGCACCGGGCCGTCGCCGCAGGCGAAGAACGCCGTCGCGGTCGCGCGCATCGCCGAACAGGCCGGCATCGCCGCGCTGGCGGTGCATGGCCGCACGCGAGCATGCATGTTCGCCGGTCCGGTTGAATTCGACACGGTGCGCGCGGTCAAGCGTGCCGTGTCGATCCCGGTCTTCGCGAACGGCGACATCGCGACCCCCGAGCGTGCGCGCGAGGTGCTCGCGACGACCGGCGCTGACGGCGTGATGATCGGGCGCGCTGCGCAGGGGCGACCCTGGATCTTCCGCGAAATCGCGCATTACCTCGCGACCGGCGCGCAGCTTGCACCGCCGTCGCTGGACGAGGTTCGGACGCTGATCGTCGAGCACCTCACCGACCATTACGCGTTCTACGGAGACGAGCTCGGCGTGCGCATCGCGCGCAAGCATCTGCACTGGTACCTGGGCGGATTGGGGCTTGGCGACGCGTTCCGCGACCGGATCAATGCCGGCGCGACACCAGCCGAGCAGCTCGTGGCGGTCGACCGCTGCTTCGATGAAGCCTCGCGGCCGAGACCGAGCGCAAACCGCGACGACGCACCCGGGTCCCGCCATGCGTCGCATCGATGGGAGGAGGAGGCCCTCGCCGCGTGAAGAAGAGCCTGCGTTTCAACGGCCGCAACGAGATCGGCAGGAGTGTCGAGAAGTCGCTCGACGACTATTTCCGGCACCTCGACGGAGAGCCGCCGCACGGCGTCTACGACATGGTGATCGGCCAGGTCGAGCGCGTACTGCTGACGACGATGCTCGAGCGCTCGAACGGCAATCAGACCCACGCCGCCGACATGCTCGGGCTCAACCGCAACACGCTGCGCGCGAAGCTCGCGAAGCACAAGCTTCTCTGACGACGGGCACCGATGCCGGGGACCGTCGCGCAGGCGCTCCTGTCGGTTTCCGACAAGACCGGCATCGTCGAGTTCGCGCGGGCGCTCGCGGCGCGTGGCGTGACGCTGCTGTCCACCGGCGGCACGGCGAAGGCGCTCGCCGCCGCGGGCATTCGTGTCGTCGAGATCGGCGACTACACCGGATTTCCGGAGATGCTCGATGGCCGCGTGAAGACGCTGCACCCGAGGGTGCACGCAGGGATCCTTGCGCGCCGCGACGTCGCTGCGCATCGCGACGCCCTCGCCGGAGCGGGCATTCGGGGCATCGACCTCGTCGTCGTCAATCTCTACCCGTTTCGGGAGACCATCGCGAATCCGGCGTGCACGCTCGACGACGCGATCGAGAACATCGACATCGGCGGCCCGGCGCTGGTGCGCGCGGCGGCGAAGAACTGGGCGCACGTCGGCGTGGTCGTCGACCCCGCCGAGTACGCGCGGGTGCTCGCCGACCTCGACGCGAACGGCGGCGCGTTGTCGCAGGGGTTGCGCTTTCGCCTGATGCAGTGCGCCTTCGCCCACACCGCCGCGTATGACGACGCGATCGCGAACTGGGTGACCGCGCGCTCGAGCGACGGCAGCGTGCGGGGAATGCCGCAGTCGTTCCACCTCGCCGGTGAGCTCGTGCAGGCGATGCGCTACGGCGAAAACCCGCATCAGCAGGCAGCGCTTTACCGCGAGGCCGGTGCCGCCGCCTCGGCGATCGCGTCGGCGCGTCAACTGCAGGGCAAGGAGCTCTCGTACAACAATGTCGCCGACTCCGACGCCGCCTGGCAGTGCGTGACGCGCTTCGACGCCCCCGCCTGTGTCATCGTCAAGCACGCCAATCCCTGCGGCGTCGCCTGTGCCGAGGTGCCGGCCGAAGCGTACCGGCGCGCGGTCGCGACCGACCCGACGTCGGCGTTCGGCGGCATCATCGCGTTCAATCGTGACGTCGATGCGGCGACGGTCGAAGCGGTCGCCGGCCAGTTCGCCGAGGTGCTGATCGCGCCGGGGTTCACTCGTGAGGCGCGGACGCTCGCCGCGTCGAAGAAGAATCTGCGCGTGCTCGAGCTCCCCCTTCCGGAGCAGGCCGATGCCGCAACACCGTCGCCCGATCTGAAGCGCATCGGCGGCGGTTTCCTCGTCCAGACCGCCGACACGCACGACGTCGGCGCTGTCGATCTCACCGTCGTCACCCGCAAGGCGCCGACCGGCGAAGAGATCGCCGACCTGCTTTTCGCGTGGCGCGTCGCGTGGTTCGTGAAGTCGAATGCGATCGTGTTCTGCCGAGGGGCGCGCACGCTCGGCGTCGGTGCCGGTCAGATGAGCCGCGTCGATTCGACGCGGATTGCCGCGATCAAGGCGGGCAATGCCGGCTTGTCGCTCGCCGGTTCGGTCGTCGCCTCGGACGCATTCTTCCCGTTCCGCGATGGTCTCGACGTGGTCGCCGACCACGGCGCCGTGGCGGTGATCCAGCCCGGCGGAAGCGTCCGCGATCCCGAGGTGATCGCCGCCGCGGACGAGCGCGGCATCGCCATGGTGTTCACCGGCGTCCGCCACTTCAGGCATTGACGGAGATGAGCTACCGCCCCCGACGATTCGCGAGCGCGCTCGGCTGCGTCGCCGGCGCGCTCGCGATGCTCGGCACTTCGGCGCCGGTGCACGCTGGCTGCACCGACCTGCCGGCGTGGCTCGCGACGGGGTGCGACCGTCTCGTCGACACCTGGGAGAATGGCCGGTCCGGCGTGTTCATCTCCGGCTACGCGTGGCACCTTCCGTTCACCTGGACGCCCGAGCGCCGCCGCGAGCTCAATTCGATCGCGTGGGGAACCGGCTACACACGCGTCACCGAGGATGCCGACGGCGACGAGCACTCGGTCTACGCGCTGGTGTTTTCCGACTCGCACAAGCACGCGCAGTTCAACGTCGGCTACGAGTATTCGACCTTCTGGGGTCCGCGCAACGGCGTGCAGCCCGGACTCGGCTTCACCGCGTTCGTGATGCAGCGGCCCGACATCGCGAGCGGAATCCCGGTACCGGTGCTGCTGCCGGTCGTGGCGCTGCGCTATCGCGACGCGACGCTGTTCACCACCTACATTCCGACGTTGAACGGCGGCATCAACCACGGCAGCACGCTGTACGTGTTCGGGCGCATCCTGCTCGAGTGACCGGGGTGCATCGGTGAAGATCCTGGTGGTCGGCGGTGGAGGCCGCGAGCACGCGCTCGCGTGGAAGCTCGCGCAGTCGCCGCGTGTCGCGAAGGTGTTCGTTGCGCCAGGCAACGCGGGTACCGCCCTCGATCCGGCGCTCGCGAACGTCCCGTTCGACAGCGTGCCCGCGCTGGTCGAGTTCGCGCGCACCGAGTCGATTCGGCTCACCGTCGTCGGTCCCGAGGCCCCGCTTGCCGAAGGCATCGTCGACGCGTTCCGCGCCGCCGGCCTTCCGATCTTCGGGCCGACGCAGGCCGCGGCGCAGCTCGAAAGCTCGAAGCGATTCGCCAAGGAATTCATGCGGCGCCACGGCATCCCCACCGCCGATTGGGGAAGCTTCGACGACGCGCGCGAGGCACACTGCTGGATCGATTCGCGCGAAGGGCGGGTCGTCGTAAAGGCCGACGGCCTCGCAGCGGGCAAGGGCGTCGTCGTTGCAGAGACGACCGCCGACGCGCATGCTGCGGTCGATGCGATGCTGTCGGGCAACGCCGTCGGCAGCGCGGGCGCGCGAGTCGTCGTCGAGGATTGTCTGGAAGGCGAGGAGGCGAGCTTCATCGTGATGGCCGACGGCGCGCACGTACTCCCGCTCGCGTCGTCGCAGGACCACAAGCGCCTCGGCGACGCCGACGCAGGTCCCAACACCGGCGGCATGGGTGCCTATTCGCCGGCCCCGGTGGTGACGCCGGCAGTCCATGCGCGAATCATGCGCGAAATCATTCAGCCCGCCGTCGCCGGCATGGCCGCGGAGGGGACGCCGTACACCGGCTTCCTCTACGCCGGCGTCATGATCGATGCGGCGGGAAATCCGCGCGTGCTCGAATTCAACTGCCGGCTCGGCGACCCCGAGACGCAGCCGATCATGGTCCGCCTGACGAGCGACCTCGTGACGCTGCTCGAGCACGCGATCAGCGCGACGCTCGACACCGTCGCAGCCGAATGGGACCGGCGCGCTGCGTTGACTGTGGTGCTGGCCGCGGCGGGATACCCGGGAGCTCCGCGCAAGGGCGACGCAATCAGCGGACTCCCGGCCGCCGCCGCGCATCCCGATGTCGTCGTGTTCCACGCGGCCACCGCGCGGGATGGCGATCTTGTGCGCACCGCCGGCGGACGAGTGCTCGGCGTCACCGCAATCGGCGACTCGATCCGCCAGGCGCAGCGCGCGGCGTATGCGGCGGTGGCATCGATTCACTTCGATGGCATGCAGTATCGCAGCGACATCGGGCACCGCGCACTCGCGCGCCGCGGCTGAGATCGCGTTCGGAAATGCAGCTCGTCTCGGTCGCTGCGTGGTTCGGCTCACTGCAGGACGAGATCGTCGCCGCGCTGCAGCGGGTCGATGCGACGCCGTTCGTGCGCGACGAGTGGCAGCGCCCGGAGGGGGGCGGTGGTATCACCCAGGTGATCGAGAACGGCGAGGTCTTCGAGCGCGCCGCCGTACTCTATTCGAGCGTCACCGGTGCGAGTCTTCCGGCATCGGCCACCGCGCATCGGCCGCAGCTCGCCGGACGCCCGTGGCACGCGGTTGGGGTCTCGCTGGTGATCCATCCGCGCAATCCGTATGTCCCGACCGTGCATTTCAACGGGCGTTTCTTCGTCGCCCCGCAGCCGCCCGGCGGCGCGGGCGGCGACGTCTGGTGGTTCGGCGGCGGCATGGACCTGACGCCGTACTATGGTTTCGTCGACGACGCGCGTCATTTTCACCTCGCCTGCCGCGATGCGCTGACGCCGTTCGGAGCAGCACTCCACCCGCGATTCAAGGCGGCGTGCGACGCGTATTTCTTCCTGCGGCATCGCAACGAGGCGCGCGGCATCGGCGGCATCTTCTACGACGATTTCGACGAAGGCGGATTCGAGCGCGCGTTCGCACTGACGAAGAGCGTCGGCGCGCATTTCGTGCCGGCGTACCTGCCGATCGTCGAGCGCCGCCGCGACCACCCCTTCGGCCAGCGCGAGCGCGATTTCCAGGCCCTGCGGCGCGGCCGCTACGTCGAATTCAACCTCGTCTGGGACCGCGGGACGCTGTTCGGACTGCAATCGGGCGGGCGCACCGAGGCGATCCTGCTGTCGATGCCGCCGCAGGCGACCTGGCGCTACGCGTGGAATCCGCCGGCCGGAAGCGACGAGGCGCGCCTCTTCACCGACTTCCTGCCGGTCCGCGACTGGCTTGCATGAGCCGCAACGACGATCGGCCGCGACGCACGGAGGCGGTGGCCGGTGCCGGCGATCCGCTGCGCGAGTCGCGCATCGGCGGCACGCGGGTGTACGCCGGCGCGCTGCTCGATGTCAGGCGCGACGAGATCCTGCTGCCCGACGGCAAGCAGTCGGTGCGCGAGTACATCGTCCATCCGGGCGCGGTACTCGTCGTTCCCGAGCGTGACGACGGCATGCTCGTCGTCGAGCGCCAGTTCCGCTACCCGCTCGACCGCGCGTTTCTCGAGTTTCCGGCGGGCAAGCTCGATGCAGGCGAGTCGGCGCTCGCCTGTGCGCGCCGCGAGCTCATCGAGGAGACGGGCTGGACGGCAGTCGAATGGACGCATCTCGGCGCGATCCATCCGTCGATCGCCTATTCGACCGAGACGATCGAGATCTATCTCGCGCGCGGCATGCATCACGTCGGCGCGAGGCTCGATGCCGGAGAGTTCCTCGACGTCGTCGAGTTCGCCGAGGCGGCGCTGCTCGAGGCGCAGGACGAAGGACGCCTGACCGACGCGAAGACCGTTGCAGCCCTCGCGCATTACGCGCGCTGGCGCAGCGCGCCGGCGCGGTGCTGCCGGCTTCGCATCGCCGGTCGCGTGCAGGGGGTGGGCTTTCGCGACTGGATCGCCCGCACCGCAGAGGCCGCGCAAATTGCCGGCTGGGTGCGCAACCGCCGCGATGGCGACGTCGAGGTCCACCTCGAAGGCCCGCGCGAGAGGTGCGACACGGTGATCACGCGCTGCCGCCGTGGCCCGCGAGGAGCCGCGGTCGAGCTCGTCGAGGTGATGCGCGACACCGGCTCGCACGAGCTGTCGGATTTCGCGATGCTGCCGACGAGTTGATCCGGCCCGGCGACGCGCCACGACATTGATGCCTAGCGGACGCCGAAGATGTCCTTCCACGCGGCGTAGGACGCCGCCGCCGTCCAGGGTAGTGCGAGCAGCAGCCCGACTCCGCTGCTCAGCAGTCCGACGATCAGCAGCGCGAACGACAGCGCGCCCCACGCGACGAGCGGTAGCGCATTGCGCGTGAAGGCCTCGAAGCTCGCCGCAAACGCGTCGCGGAAGCCGAGGCCGTCGAAGAGCGCGGCGAACGGCACGAAGGTAAGCGGCAACGACGTCAGCATGCCGGCCGCGTAGATGACGAGGAGCGACCCCGGCGCGATCTCGGAAGCGCTCGATCCCGGGGCGAGCAGGTCGACGCCGCCCGCCTCGAGCGCGACGATCGCCTCGGCGGCGAAGACCAGCGATCCCGCGACGACGACCGCCGCAATGGCCGCTGGGCGGGCGCCGACGATTGCGACGAGGTGGCGAAGGCGCGGGCGGTCACCGCGATCGGCGGCGAGGCTCGCGTAGAGGAGCCCGCATTCGAGGAGCGGCAGGACCAACTGCGCGGCGACGACTCCGGCGCGCGGCAAGAGCTCGAGCGCGACGTTCGCAGCGAGGATCGCCAGCGCCAGAGCCGAGAAGGTGAGCGGGCCGCGCCGCCACAGGCGCATCGCTTCCGCGTACCACTCGAACGCGCGCGCCAGACCGACGGTGCGCGCGTCGCGCCCGCGCGGGGGTCGCTCGGGCGGACTGCCCGGATCGGCGGACATCGGTTTGCGTCGGACGAGGGAGCCTGCGGCCGCAAGTCCTCAGAGCGCTTCGCCGAGGTACGCGCTGCGAACCTTTGGATTGTGCAGCAGTGCGGCGGCCTCGCCGTCGAGCGTGATCTCGCCCGACTCCATCACGTAGCCGCGATGGCTGACCTCGAGCGCGAGCTTCGCGTTCTGCTCGATCAGCAGGATCGTGACGCCTTCTCCCGACACCGCGATGATCGTCTCGAACACCTTGTGCACCATCAGCGGAGCGAGGCCCATCGACGGCTCGTCGAGCAGAAGGAGGCGTGGACGCGACATCAGCGCGCGTCCCATCGCGAGCATCTGCTGCTCGCCGCCGGAGAGGGTTCCCGCCGTCTGGCGGCGCCGTTCCTTCAGGCGCGGGAACAGCGTGAACACGCGCTCGACGTCGTCGCGGATCGCCGCGCGATCGTCGCGGATGTATGCGCCCATCGCGAGGTTCTCCTCGATCGTCAGCGCACCGAACATCCCCCGCCCCTCGGGCACCATGACGAGACCGCGGCGGACCAGCCTGAACGAGCGCATGCCGGTCACGTCGCGGCCGTCGTAGCGGACGTGTCCCGACTTGAGCGGGAGCAGTCCGCATATGCCCTTCAGCGTCGTCGTCTTGCCGGCGCCGTTGGCACCGATCAGGCACACGAGCTCGCCCTTTCTCACGACGACGTCGATGCCCTTGACCGCCTGGATGCCACCGTAGGAAACGGCAACGCGCTCGAGCGCGAGCAGCGGGGCCTCGTCTGCGCTCACGCGCTCATGCCCCCTTGAGGTTCAGCGACACGTCGCCGCCGAGATAGGCGGCGATCACGCGCTCGTTCTTCTGCACCTCGGCAGCGGGACCTTCGGCGAGCTTCCTCCCGTAGTCGAGCACGAGCACGCGGTCGCACACCGACATGACGAGCTTCATGTCGTGCTCGATCAGGAGAATCGTCGTGCCGTCCCCGCGGATGCTTTCGAGGAGGCTGCGCAGGCCGGCCGTCTCGGTCGCGTTCATCCCCGCGGCCGGCTCGTCGAGCGCGAGCAGCCGCGGCTCGGTGGCGAGTGCGCGCGCGATCTCGAGCCGGCGCTGGTCGCCGTAGGCGAGGTGCTTGGCGAGGTCGTTCGCGCGCCGCTTGACGCCGACGTAGTCGAGGAGCTCGATCGACCGGCGCCGGATCGCCCGCTCCTCTTCGCGCGTGCGCGGGCCGCGGAAGATCGCGCCGACGACCGTCGCCTTCGTGCGCACGTGGCGCCCGACCATGACGTTCTCGAGCGCGGAGAGGTTCGCGAACAGGCGGATGTTCTGGAACGTGCGGGCGATGCCGCGCTCGGCGACCTCGTTCGGCTTGAGATCGTCGAGCGGCGAGCCGTCGAAGACGAATGTGCCGCTGTCCTTCGTGTAGATGCCGGTCAGCACGTTGAAGAGCGAAGTCTTGCCCGCTCCGTTGGGGCCGATCAGGCCGTAGATCTCGCCGCGGCGAATCGAGAACGACACGTCAGTGAGCGCGGCGACCCCACCGAAGCGCTTGCCGATGTCGCGCGCGACGAGGAGCTCGCCCGCCGCACCCGTATCACCCGACATCGGCGGCTACCTGCTCGAGCTCGCGCTTGCGCAGGGCGGAAGGAACGATGCCTGCCGGACGGAACAGCATCATCAGCACCAGTGCGAGCCCGAACAGCAGCATGCGAAACACCTCGGGGTCGATCAGCGTGCGCCCGAACACCGCCATTTGCGCGGGCCCGACGGTGTAGCGGAGCACCTCGGGAATGTAGGAAAGCATCAGCGCGCCGACGACGACCCCGAATACGTTGCCCATCCCGCCCAGCACGACCATCGACAGCACCATGATCGATTCGACCAGCACGAAGCTCTCCGGGCTGATGAAGCCCTGCATCGCCGAGAACATGCCGCCGGCGATGCCGCCGAACGAGGCGCCCATCGCGTAGGCCAGGAGTTTCATGTTGCGCGTATTGATTCCCATCGCGCGCGCAGCGACCTCGTCCTCGCGAATCGCCTCCCACGCGCGGCCGATACGCGAATTCTGCAGCCGGACGTTGACGACGATGACGAGGAGCAGCACGATGACCAGGAAGTAGTAGTACTTGATCGGGGAGGTCAGCGCCTGGCCGAACACGTGCTGCGTGCCTGCGAAGCTGAATCCGTCGAGTCGGAATGGGTCGATCAACGTGATCCCCTGCGGCCCGTTGGTAAGGTTGAACGGGGTCGACAGGTTGTTGAGGAAGATGCGGACGATCTCGCCGAAGCCGAGCGTGACGATCGCCAGGTAATCGCCGCGGAGCTTGAGCGTCGGTGCGCCGAGGAGCATGCCGAAGATGCACGCGAGGAATGCGCCCAGCGGCAGGATCACCCAGAACGGCAGGTGGATGCCGAATTGCGGACTCGCGAGCAGTGCGTAGACGTACGCACCGACGCCGTAAAACGCGATGTAGCCGAGATCGAGGAGTCCGGCAAAGCCGACGACGATGTTGAGGCCGAGCGCGAGAAAGCAGTAGAGGACCGCCAGGTTGGTGATCCGCACCCACGCGGTGCCGATACCGGCCAAAACCCATGGCAGCGCGATCAGTGCGGCGGCGACGAGCGTCAGTCCGGCCCAGACGAGCGCGGGGCGGTCGCGGGTGTCGAAGAACGCGTGCATCGGTCGGGGGTATTACGCGCGGTCCGAGACCCGCTCGCCGAGCAGTCCGGACGGGCGGAACACCAGCACCAGGATCAGGACGACGAACGCGAACACGTCCTGATAGTTGGAGCCGAACAGCGCAAGATGCGGATCGCTGGCGCAGCGCAGCGCGAGCGCATGTGACCAGCCCGACAGATGACAGAGGTTGGTGAACTCGCCGACGTACCCGGCGCCGAGGGACTCGATGACTCCCAGTAGGAGGCCTCCCAGCATCGCGCCTCCCAGATTGCCGATGCCGCCCAGCACCGCTGCGGTGAACGCCTTGAGCCCGAGGATGAATCCCATCTGGTAGTGCGCGACACCGTAATAGCTGCCATCCATCACGCCGGCGACGGCCGCGAGCCCGGAACCGATGATGAACGTGATCGAGATCACGCGGTTGACGTCGATTCCCATCAGACCCGCGACCTGCGCGTTCTGCGCGGTGGCGCGCATGGCGACGCCGATCTTCGTGCGGTAGATCAGGACCAGCAACCCGACCATCATGACGATCGATATGCCGATGATGGCGACCTGCACGTTGGTGATCGTCGCGCCGTCGGGATGCGATGTCAGCCGGTAGGTAACCGTCTCGATGATCTGCGGGTACGGCAGCGGTGCCCGCCCCCAGATGATCAGCGCGATGTTCTCGAGGACGATCGACAGCCCGATCGCGGTGATCAGCGGCGCAAGGCGGGGCGCGTTGCGCAGCGGGCGGTAGGCGACTCGCTCGAGCGCGTAGCCGACGGCCATGCAGACCGGGATCGCGCACAGCGTCGCGATGACGACGATCGCGAGCGGGGGCAGCGATACGCGGGCTCCGACCAGCACCGCGATGACCGAATAGGCGACCATCGCGCCGATCATCACGACGTCGCCGTGCGCGAAGTTGATCAGCTGGATGATCCCGTAGACCATCGTATAGCCGAGCGCGACGATCGCGTACACGCTTCCGAGCGTGACGCCATTGACCAGCTGCTGGATGAAGGTGTCCACGCGGGAGGGGGTGCGATCGACCCCGCGATTGTCCGGATTTGGCTCCCTGCCGGCAAGAGCCGCCGGGGCGTCAGACGAGCGTGGGCTCGTGTACGAAAAGGGACGGCGCCCCGCGGGGCGCCGTCGTGTCGTGCGGGTGCTGCGAACGTGCCTACTTCTTCGGCTCTTCCTTCATCGACCCGGCAGGAGCTGCGGCAGCGGGCGCCGCCTCGGCGGGAGCCGGTGCAGCGGCGAGTTTCATGAAGTCGGCAAACTTCACGCTCTTGCCGCCTTTCACGACCGCGATCGGGTCGAGCTTGTCGTTGACCATTCTGAAGATCGTGATTTCGGCGTTCTTGCGATCGCCCTTGTCGTCGAACTCGATGTGACCGGTTGCGCCGTCGTAGCTGATCTTCTGCAGGTCCGGCAGGTACTTCGCCGGATCGGTGGAGTCGGCCTTCACCATCGCGGCGATCAGCAGGTTCGCCGCGTCGTAGGTGAACGGCGCGTAGATGATCGGATCGACGTTGTACTTGGCCTTGTAGGCATCGAGGAAGCTCTTCGAGGCAGCCACCACCGGTAGCCCGGCCTGCGAGCAGATCATGCCCTCGACGTTCTTGTCGCCGCCGAGTTTCGGCATCGTGTCGGTGCACGCGCCGTCGCCAAACGCGAACACCGCCTTGATGCCCAGCTCGCGTGCCTGTCTCAGCATCGGGCCACCGGTCGCGTCCATGCCACCGTAGAACACCGCGTCGGGGGCGCGCCCCTTGATCTTGGTGAGGATCGCCTTGAAGTCGGTCGCCTTGTCGGTCGTTTTCTCGCGCGCGTCGACAGTGATGCCCTGGGCCTTGAGCGTGTCCGCGACCGCATTCGCGAGTCCTTCGCCGTACGCCGTCGCGTCATCGACGACCGCGACCTTCTTGACGTTGAGCGACTTCAGGTATTCGGCAACGGCGGGACCCTGCTGATCGTCGCGACCGACCACGCGGAAGATGTCGTTGAAGCCCTGCTCGGTCAGCTTCGGGTTGGTTGCCGAGCCCGAGATCATCGGGAGGCCGCATTGGTGATAGACGGCCGACGCGGGAATGGTCACGCCCGAATTCAGGTGACCGACGACGCCCGCCGCCTTCTCGTCACAGTACTTCTGGGCGATCGTGGGGCCGAGCTTGGGATCGGCCTGGTCGTCCTGGCTGTCCACGGTGAACTTGACCAGCTTTCCGCCGATCTTGAGGTGCTTGTCGTTGGCCTGGTCGATCGCGAGGCGGACGCCGTTGTCGTTGTCCTTGCCGAGGTGCGCGATTTCGCCGGTCAGGGGTCCCGCCGAGCCGATCGTGACGGTGACCGCTTCGTCCGCCGGGGCGGCGGGCGCTGCCGCGGGAGCAACCGCTTCGGCTGCTTTCTTCGGTTCTTCCTTCTGACCACAACCGTACATCGCGACGACCGACGCTGCGATCAGCGTCAGGCCGATCCTGTGTCCAACACGCATTGGGTTCCTCCGGATGGAGTGACGGGAAAGGGAAACGGAGTATTATGATTCGTTTCGAAAAGACGTGTCAATCCGGGGTCAGCTTGACCCCGTTGAATCCGAGGTGCGGGCGCGCCGCATCCAATGCGCGTCCGGGTCCGCCGGGCGGCGCCCACCGGAGCCGTTTCGCGACCGATCGGGCATTTCGAGCGCGTCCTATCGGGCGCGGAGGGGCTTCGCGTGTTCAATCGGATTTCGCGCCGGCGCGTCGTGACGATCGTCGTCGTTGCGACCGTCGTCGCCGCGCTCGGCGGCACCGCGGCGCTGCGTGCTGCGCGCAAGGCGTCCGATGCGGCGCGCGACAAGGCGGCTTCTGCCGCCGTCGTGCTCGAGTTCTCGCCCGCCGATCTCACGCACGTCGCGAACGCCCCGATCGCGCGCTGGCTGCAGGTCTCCGGATCGCTCGAACCGGTCCGCCAGGCGGTGGTCAAGGCGAAGGTGACCGGTGACGTCGCGGCGTTCACGCTGCGCGAGGGTGACGCGGTGCGCGCCGGGCAGCTCCTGATGCGTATCGACTCGCCCGATCTCGCCGCGCGTCTCGCCGACCGTGAGGGCGCGCTCGAGAGCGCGCATGCGCAGCTCGCGCTCGCGACCAAGACGCGGGCGATGAACCTGCGCCTCTTGCGCGACAAGTTCATCTCGCAGAATGCGTTCGACAACGCCGAGTCGACCTTCGACGTCGCGCGCGGGAACGTGCGCTCGGCCGAGGCCCAGGTGCAGCTCGCCCGCAACGCGCTGCGCGACGCCGAGGTGA
>Ga0134126_10004453_pt1 | contig 17523 bp, 12 predicted proteins | sample KB31752_FD_96881 | JGI IMG/M metagenome (GOLD analysis project Ga0134126, IMG submission 96881) | Terrestrial soil microbial communities with excess Nitrogen fertilizer from Kellogg Biological Station, Michigan, USA - KB3-175-2 | ecosystem: Environmental > Terrestrial > Soil > Unclassified ...
ACGCCCGAAGTGCACGCCAAAGCTGAGGGATTCATCGCGAACGGTTACCAGCGGCTGCTCACGTTCGAAGTACCGGGCGGCGGTTTTTCGTGGTTCGGTCAGGCGCCCGCGAATAAGATTCTGACGTCATATGGGCTGATGGAATTCAGTGACATGAGTAAGGTGCATGACGTGGATGAGCGCCTGATTCAACGTACGCAGCAATGGCTCGCCGCGCAGCAGCAGCCCGACGGGAGTTGGAAGCCGGACATCAACTTTATCAATGAAGGTGCGACGAATCGTTATAACGCGGACGTGCTGCGCATCACGGCGTACATTGCGTGGGCGCTGGAGAACACAGGGTATCGCGGACCGGCCGCGGATCGGGCGCGCGGCTACATCGAAAAGCACATGGGCGAAAAGGCGGACCCATACACGCTGGCTGTAATTGCCAACTTCGCAGCCGATTCCTCGGCCGATCGCGCGTTCAAGAGCCAGGCCATTCAACAACTGCTTGCCGCGCGCACAGAGAAGGACGACCAGGCTTGGTGGACCTCCGCCGAAACCGGCATGTACGCCACCGGAGCGAGCGCCGCGGTGGAGACAACCGGGCTCGCAGTGCAGGCGCTGTTGAAGATCGGCGAAGGCTCGGCGACGGCGCGCAAAGCGCTCAACTATATCGCCGCGAAGAAGGATGCTTCGGGCACCTGGGGCACGACGCAAGCGACGATCATGGCGCTGCGCGCGCTTTTGCTCTCGACTGAGAAGGGCGCTTCGGACGTGCGCGGCAATGTCGAGATCACGCTGAACGGCAAGGCTGTCGACCACTTCACACTGACGGCCGAGAACAACGACCTCTACCGGCAGTTCGTCCTCGGCAGCGTCAATGCGCGGGGCGCGAATGACGTCGGCATCCGCTTTGAAGGCAGCGGAGGTCTCGCGTATCAAGTGGCGGGCCGGTATTTCGTTCCGTGGGCGGCGCAGCCGGCGGCGGAGCCGCTCTCCATAGACGTAGAGTATGACAGAACGCGACTGACGCAGGACGATATCGCCACCGCCACCGCGAAAGTAACGAGCCACTTGCCGCAATCCGCGAAGATGCTGATGGTGGATCTCGGTATCCCTCCCGGCTTCGACCTGCTGAGCGAAGATCTGCAGGCTTATCAGGAGAAGTCCGGCCGGCTGAAGAAATTCAGTCTCACGGCGACGCAAGCGATTTTGTACTTCGATGCGATCGGGCCGAACGAGACCATTACGCTGCATTACCGGCTGCGGGCCAAATACCCGATCCGCGTAAAGACATTCGCATCGCACGCCTATGAGTATTACGCGCCGGAAATTCGGGCCACTGCCCGACCCGTGCAGCTCGAAGTTTCGGCCCGGCGCTAACCAAATTCGCGAGCCGCCCGTTAAACTTCCAGAACAATGCCTCTTGCGCTCAGGCCAGTGAGTCGCTTGAGCGCCAGGGCATACAGCCTCACCTGATCGAGATTGCGCGCTGCGCGACGGTCGGTTTTGTAATCCACCACAGTCCACATCCGGCCGTCATTCCAGGCGAGGTCGATGCGGCCATCCACGAGCGTGCCGTCGCGCAGACGCACCATGACGGGAAGTTCGCGAAATACTTCGGCGCCGGCGGGAATGGCGGCAGCAGCCCAGGCGAGCGCTCCACGGGCAGCTTCCGCGGCGAGAGGAACTTCTTCCGCGGGCCTGCCATGTGCCCGTGCCCAGAGTTCCGCTAGCGCCGGGACATCTTCCACGGATCGCGCGTACTGCAACACGTCATGCACCACACGGCCGAATCTCCGGCCGCCGGGCCGCGTGCCTTCCACCGGCAGAGTGACCGTCTCAACCGCGATATCCGCCGCTTCCTCCGCCTCGCCGAATGTCTCCGCCGCCGCGACGTTGAAGCGCGGCGCCGCCCCGCGCTCCACGCGCTCCGCACGACTCGCTTTCCAGTGCTCGTACGCCTGAAGGCCGGCGACCGCCTGGTCCGCGCTGCCGCTCAGCACGTCTTCATGCTCCACACCCTCAGCCTTATCGACATTGAGCTGCAGCAGCGCCGGGTCAAACCACACTACGTCGTGAGCGCCGGTGCGCGCGCGGTGCAGTCCCGGCCGCACGCTCACTTCATCGGGATAGTCGGGCGGCCGGTTCAACACGGTCGTGCTGCCGAATTTCGGGCAGCCCGGCGCCGCTGCCGCCGTGCGCCACTCTCCCTCGCGCGGGTAAAGGGCCGCGTGAAGGGGAGTGAGCCACCCGCCCTGCCGGTCCTCTTCGCCGATCACGTTTACAACCAGCAGGTCGCGCGCGCGTGTCGCCGCGACGTACGCCACGCGCACAGCTTCTTCGCGATCAGCCGCACTCTCATCCTCCGTGGCATCGAGCAATTCCCACGGGGCACAGCCCAGCAAGCGTTGCGCACATAGCCCGCGATCCGCATCGACGAAGCGATCGCCGCCCTCCCGCCCGGTCAGCTTGGCAGTGAGGTCGGCGAGAATCACGACGGGGAACTCCAGACCCTTGGCTTTGTGCACTGTCATCAACTGCACGCCGCCGCCTTCCTGTTCCAGTACCGGAGCCTCGCTCGCATCGCTGCTCTCATACTCCGCGTCTAAATACTCGACGAAGGCGCGGAAACTGGTGGCTTGGCCGGACGCTTCGAATCCGCGCGCGAGATCCGTCAGGCGATAGACATTCGCCAGGACGCGCCGGCCTCCTTTGCGGAACGCGAAGCCGGCGTGTGCCCGCGTAGCTTCCAGCAGTTCGTGAATGGTGTCCGCGATCGGCTGATAGTTCCGCCTTCGATGCAGGTCGCGGAGTAGCGCAAACGCCTGCCGGATGGGTTCGAATTCGGGATCAATATCCTCCGGTAGGGGGCGCATTGGATGAAAGCGCCCGTGCTGGTTACGAAATTTCAGCAGAGTCTCATCCAACACCGCGAACAAGCTGTCGCGCAAAACCGCGAAGACGCTCAGCTCATCCTCAGGCCATTCCACCGCGTGCAGAGCCGACCGCAGCGTGCCCACTTCTTCCCGACGGTGAAAGCTCTTGGACCCGACCAGCAAGTGCGCAATGCCGCGAGCCTCCAGAGCACGCACGTATTCCTGCGTCAGGTCCGTACCGAAATTCGTGAAGCGCCGGAAGAGAATGCAAACGTGCTCGGGCTGTAAGGCGGTCAGTTCGCCTGTGGATCGGTCGCGCACCTTCCACCCGCTTTCCGTACACAGCCACTGAATGAACGCGGCGACTGTGCCCGGCGAACATTCCTCAATTTTGACGTTGGAGAGATTTCGTGACCCATACGGCTTCGGAATCGGGAGCGCCACGACTCCTGGCTGATTGCCGATATCCGGCGCTCCGCCTTCGAGCGGCAGATAGTCCGGTATGGCCTCTGCGAACGCGGCGTTCACGAAGGTTTGAAGCGTGCGAGTGCTCGGCGTGCTGCGAGTCAACTCCTCTTTAGCGACGCCGCGCGATTCCAGATCGCGGCAAATCCGGCTGAAGAGGCGCGCATCGGCACGGCGGAAGCGGTAAATGGATTGCTTCGGATCACCGACCACGTACAGCTTGCCCGGCGCGGGAGTCGCCTTCTGCCAGTCGCGCTCCGCGGGATCTTGCGCGGCCAGAAGCAGCAGTATTTCGGCCTGCAACGGATCGGTATCCTGAAACTCGTCGACAAAGATGCGGTCATAGCTCCGCTGCAGATCGCGCCGCGCCGCATCGTTGCGCAGCAGGTTGCGAGCGTAGAGCAGCAGGTCCATAAAATCGAGCTGGCCGGCCGCGCGCTTCTCGGCCTGGTATAGGTCCACCACCGGCCACAATTCCTCGCGCAGATGCGCGGCGAGATCCGCATCGGCGCCACGCCGGAACTTCTCGATCGGGTCGCGCACGGCGTCCCATAACTGCGCCTTGGCGAACCGCAGCTTCCACGGCAGGCGCAGAACTTCGTCCTCTGCGGCGTTGGCATCGAAGCGTCCGGCTTCGCGGCCACGCTGAAGGCGCTCCAACAATTCCTTCACGGGCGGCAGCCCTTTGACTGCTTCGCAGCGGCCCAACACGGAATTCAGTGAGGCCTCGAGATCGAAGTTGCGCTTGTCCCACGGCGCATCGAAGTCGCGCCACTCGGTCAACGCCCAAGCCGCCATGCGAAGGCGATCCAGGGGCTCGCCGCTATCCGAGTCGGTCACCCATGAAAGCCGCGCAAAGGCACGCTCCAGCGTCGGCGACGGTGTGGCAAGGCGCGCCTCAATCCAACGCTGAAATACGCGCGCGAATACGGCGAGCGCTTCCGGCTGCGCAAGCTCCTGAAAAACCGGGTCGACACCGGCTTCCACCGGACGCCGCCGCAGCAATTGCGCGCAAAACGCGTGAATGGTGCCGATAAACGCGCGGTCGAGTGTGCGCGCCGAGCCGGGCCGCCGCTGCTCCAACTCGTGACGGACGCGCAGCTTCATGTTGCCCGCGGCGGCATGCGTAAACGTGACGGCGACCATGCGGTCCACCGGCGTACCCGAGGCGATCGAATCGGCGATTCGCCGCACCAGCGCGGTGGTCTTGCCGGTGCCCGCCGACGCAACTGCCGCGCAACTCCGGTCCAGCCCAGGCGCCGCGCCTGCTCCCGTTATTTCCACGATCGCAGCTCCTTCAACGGCTTCAGGTCCGGCTGCAATTTCGAAGCGACTCGCTCCTCTTCATACGGTCCGCACACGGCCAAAAACTCGCAGCGCTTGCATGCGTCTTTGCGCGGCGCTGCCGGCAGGAAACCATCGCGCACGGCGTCATCGATAATGCGCAGCACCTGCGCACCGCGGTTGCGCATCCAATCATTCACTTTGACGTCGATAGCGGCATAGTTTTGCGCGATTGTGGAGTAGAACAGGCGCCCGGACGACACCGGTTCGCCGAGCATCTTTTCGGCGGCAAGTGCATAGAGCACGGGCTGCAGGAGTTCACCGTGACCGAGCACTTCCGGCCGGGGATCCGGCACGCGGCCGGTTTTGTGATCCACCACGCGCAGCATGCCACTGGCGTGGCGCTCCACCAGATCGATGGAGCCCTGCAGCAGGAAGCCTTCGATTTCGACCGGCTCCTTGCGGCTGCGCGGATCGCGTCCCGCCGGGTCTTTCAGACCGAAACTCAGCTCGTAGTACTCGGGTGTCCACAGCGGCTCATTGAGCGCCTTCTGCTGCAGCCAGCCGCGCAAATCAGCGCGGATCGCGGCAATATCCGCTTGCCAGAGCTGCGGAATCGCAGGCGCGAGGTCCGCCTCGAATCGCTGAACGACAGCTTCCAGTACTGCATCGAGTTGATCCAGCGCGACGTGCCCGTTCTCCGGCGTGACAGGCAGGCCGCCGGTATCTTTGAGCCCGCGCAGCAGTTCGAATTGCGCGGAATGATAGATATCGCCGCGAGTCGCCGGGTCCATCTTCTGAATTTGCGCCGGGCGTTCCGCGGGTCGAAGGCCGAAGATGCCGCGCAGCGCGAAGCGATACGGGCACCGCGCATATTGCTGCAACACAGACGGCGACCAGGCGCGCGCACTGAGCCGGTGAGGCGCGAGCGTATCGCTGCCGATCTGCTCCACCACAAGTCCATCGGCCGCCTTCCATGCCTTGTGCCAGCGGGTCCAGCGTGCGCGCAGCGAAGCCACACTCCGGCCCGGAAGCGATTTTAGATACTGCCCCGATCCCTTGGCCAGCGGTGCGAGAGTCGCGAGGTCGAACTCCGCATCGTCGATCGCATCGGCGGCATCGGGCGGCGCGGGCCAGCCGATTTGCGTCTGAATGGCAGCAGCGGCGCGCGCATCGAACTCACGTACGTCGATCTCCGCTCCGCCCGCGGCACGGTGCGCTTCGAAAGCGTAGAAGGACGGCACGCGTTCGCGGCCGGTCAGCAGATCCAGGCGTGAAAAGGAAAGCGTGAGCCTCTCCGAAGCGCATGCCGCCGCGATTCGGAACAGCTCCACATCGTCGCCGCGCAACTCCATCCCCAGTTCGCGGCGTTGCGGATCGAGCAACAGCGGATCTTCCGCCGCGGGACGCGGAAACAATCCTTCGTTGACGCCGGGCACGAAAACGCGCCGGAATCCCATGCCGCGGCTGTCTTCGATACCGCCCACCCACACGCGACCGAAGCGGGCCCGCTTGGGCGCCGCCGCGAGCGTGTGCAGCCGCGGAGCGATGACGAGCAGAACATCGTTGAGCGACACCGGCCCGATGCCGGACATCGGTTCGAGTTCGTCGAGCAATTCCAAAATATGGTCTGCATCGCGGAGCGTAAACTCGGCGAGCGAGGAAAGCGCGGCGATCCATTCACCCCAAGTCGCGCGGCCCGGTAATGCGGCGAGACGTTCAATCAGAGGCAATGCCAGGCGCGTGAGGTGTTCGACGGACTCAATGCGGCGAGCGAGTGCGGCGCGCGCTTCTTCATCGTCAGCCAAACCGTACTGGCGGTGAAGTTCCGCGCCAAGGCCGGCCAGCCGCGTGCGCCACCGTTCGACACCGCCGCCGATTACCGAAGCGTCCACGAGAAAGCGCTCCCAGAACGTGGGACATGCATTCTCGTGCTCCCAATCCTCCTCTTGCGGAAACTGGCCGAGAGACAGGTATTCGGCGAAGCGGGACGCGGAGAGACCTTCCAGCGAGCAGTGCAAGAGTGCGAGAAACGCGCGGCCGGCGGGGTCGGGCCGGCGCGCGGCGGCAGTGCAGTAATACGGAATGCCGGCCCGGCGCAGCGCTTCAACGATCAGCGACTGGTGGCGCGTGGGGGAACGAAGCAGAATGCCAATCTCGTCAAACGCAACTCCCGCGGCCGCGGCGGAATGAATGGCGCGCGCGATCTCCACGGCCTCGAGCGCTTCGCCGGAAGTGGAGAAGATGGTAACTGTGCCGTCGTCCTGACGAAGGGGCACTTCGGCGGCCGAAGAAAACAGATTCTGCTGTAGCGACGCGAGGCAGGTAGTGGCCGCGGGCTCGTCGCGATCGAGTTCGAGCCGGTGAGCCACGCGCGCTTTGGCGAGTATCGTCTCCAGAAGCCGGCGCTCCAGGCGGCTGCGAGGAGCAAGATCCAACGTGACGACGGCGGTATCGATGAGTTGCGCGGCATCGATTGCGAGCCGCACGCGGACGGAGTAATCGGCGAGAGCGCGCGTGGTCAGTTCGGCGGAATACGCGGAGAGGAGCGTCGCAAGGTCGGCACCCGAAGCGCCGCAGTGCTGCAGGTCGCCGGGCGCCACGTCGTCCAGGCGAAGTTCCTCCAGAGTGGCGGCGAGAGCGCGGGGAAAGCCGGGGAAGTTCGCGACCGGCGCGAGGTAGTTAAGGCCATGGCGGGTCAGTGCTTCCGCGGCGACGCGCGCGGCCAGCGCTTCGCGAACGAATCGGCCCACCGGCGCCAGACCGCGGCGATTCATTTCCGGCGCAGCGGCTTCCGCCGCGAACTCGCGCAAAGCGAAGCGGCGAACGCCGGCCAACGCTTCCCCGCATGCCGAGAATGCGACCTCATCGGCCGCGGCTCGAATGGGAGCGAGAATGAGCACGGGTCCGGCGAGGGACAGGTCGGCAACCAGGGTCGAGGCTCGCTGGATCAGGTCCGAGTAACAGCACACGAAACGTCGATGGTATCAAGTCGCGGACGCCGGCAAATCCTGCGCTGAGCGTGTGAAGGCCCTATCGCACGCGGCGGCGAACGATCGAGAGTCCGGCAATGGCCATACCGAGGAGCAGGGACATCGAGGGCTCAGGCACAGTTTCACCGGAAAGCGTGAATGCGCCGTTGAAGGTGGGCGCAGGGCTGCCGCCGACGATATCGGTTCCGACGCGAAGCCAGTCGGGCGCCAGACCGTCGTTTCGGATCCACGCTTGCAGATCGGTAACGCCGGAAGGAAAAGGCGTGCCCGGCGAGGTGATCGGCCGCGATCCCGACAGCCAGTAGAAGTCGCCGTTTGCGAGTTCGACTTGCGGGACAAAAAAGTAATGGCCGGCGGCCAGATTGAGCGGATCCACGAAATTCACGTTGAAGGTAACCTCCGAGCCTCTCACCGCACCATCGCCGCCCGTTGTCTGCAAGGGTTTCGGATTGATGCCGTTCAAAACGCTGTTCGAGGCTGAGATGGAACCAAGATTCGCCGAAGTGAATGTCAGGCTGAGCGGATTGCTGGAATCGCGCGAATCGAACTGCACGTCGGAAGGCGAGTTGACACGCGTTGGAACTGCGGCGGTTGAGAACGTCGGCGGACCTGACGTACGCCCTACGTCCGAGTCCAACGGGAACACCTGATAGATCTCGATAATGACCCGGCTAATGTCCGAGGTGCTCGCATTCGAAAGCAAGCCAGTGAACATGGCCGACGTGAGAAGAGTCGGATCGGTGAGAAAGAAGTCGTCTGCCGCTTCGATTTCGACCTTGCCCGAACTGGCGGGCCGCGAAGCCATGGCCATGTTGCCATTCGCCGTGCCGGTGCTGAAAAAGTACGTCGATGCGCTCGCGGTGAGCGTCGCCGATAGGACAAACAAAGAGAGTTTTGCAGCCTTCACTTCGATCCTCCGCTACTCTAACCTCGGATCATCATAGGGGTGCCGCGGGCGAGCCGCAAGAGTGGAAAACCGCGAATCGGCGCGGTCGTGGAACACCTTCGTCAGGAAAGGCACGACCTGGTGATCTGAATTGTATCTGTTCGTCAGGATTGGTCGATCGCAATGCGGAGCCTAATGAATGGTGGGTATTCATCGTATAAAACGCCGATTTTCGCCCAACGGACCGCCCAACGGATTTTGGGCCGAAGGGGCTAGGAGGCTTACCCTCGATGCGTTTCCTCCAGGTACCCTCAGGCACTCTTTAGGACGGCCCGCGAAACCCACGCAGCAACGCGAGACTCGGGGCTGGACGGACTTCAACGATAGCGGCTTTCCCCCCGTCCTCGCTGACGGTCGCTGGGACGATTCAGGTCAAGTAAATACTCTTCGCATCCTTCGGTCCCGGTTGCACCTCACTACCTGGCGAGGGCAAGGCGGGACTGAAGGTTCTTCCGATATCCTTCACTGACTCGTAACCTTGTGCCGCCGCTCATCATCACTTCGCAGCTACCGGAACGATTCATACCAAGACCTTCCACCCGCTTGAGATTGACGATGGTGGAGCGATGAATCCGACAAAACGTTTCTGGACTTAGGTCCCGTTCCAATTCGGCGATGCTGCGGCGCAATAAATAGCTTTTGGTGCCGGCATGAAGGCACGTGTAGTAATCGGCAGCCTCGATCCAATCGATATCCGCCGTATCCACGAACAACAATTGGCGTTGAAACTTTACGGCGATGCGGCTTGGCTTGCGAGAAGCACACTGTGAGATCCTCTCCTTTGCGCGGCCGAGCGCGAGCTCAAATCGGGCATCGTTGAACGGCTTCAACAGGTAGTCGATTGCGCCTGCCTCGAAGGCGCGTACGGCATAGTCATCGTAAGCGGTGACGAAGATTATGACCGGCGGATCGGCGATGCCAAGAGACTCCACGACGTCGAACCCGTCACATTCCGGCATCTGAACATCCAGGAATATGAGGTCCGGGTTGGATTTCCGGATCCGTCCGATTGCTTCGGCTCCGCCGTCGCATTCGGCGATGATTTCGATTTCCGGGTCCCGCCGCAATGAGATCGTGAGATTGCTTCGAGCCAGCGGCTCATCGTCCACTACGATTGTGCGGATTTTCCGAGTCATGTTTCGCGCAAGGGCAGAGAAATACACACTTCGACACCGCATGGTTGCTGGTTCCGAATGCTGAAGCTGTGCGCCTCGCCGTAAAGCATCAGCAGACGGCGCCGAAGATTCGAAAGCCCGACGCCGTGTTGGCATCCGAGTTCCCAGTCGGCGGCCAATGCCGGACCGTCATTATAGATACTCAAATTCAGAAACCCGCCCGAGGGAACTGCTTTAATCCGAACTGCGCCGCCGTGCACCTGCCTGGAAATACCATGCCGTACGGCGTTTTCTGCGATCGGTTGCAGCAGCAAACTGGGAACCATGGCGGACGAGAGTTCCTGCGGTATCTGAAGATCGACCTGCAGCTTCGCGCCGTAACGCGCCTGCTCGATGACAAAGTACTTGTTGAGGATCTCGATTTCCTCGCTCAAAGGCACCTCAGGGCGGCTGGAGTCGCGGATTGCCGCTCGGAGCACGTCGCTGAGAGCGGCGATCATCTCGACCGCCGCGTCATTCCTGTTTTCCCGGACCTGGCCCGCGATGGCATTGAGTGCATTGAACAGAAAGTGCGGCTCCACCTGGCTGCGCAGCGCCTGGAGTTGAGCGCTTGTCAGTTGCTCGCTCAAACTCAGCTTCTCCATGTGCTGTTGTTGCAGGCGCTCACGCGAATATAGAACATAACCGGCGCCGAGAATCGCGACATACAGCAGAAGAGATTGAAGAAGAGTCCGGTAAATCCGATCGATCCAAAGCCTGAGAAATACACTGGAGCCGGCAGTGGACCACGGGTCCAGCAGTTTCTCGAGCCCGGCGGTCCAGGCGGCCGTGATGCCCACGATCGCGCTAAACGCCAGCAAGTGCACTACCCACGCAGGAGCGGAGGAGACGGACGCGGGAGTAGAGCGCTTCCCCAGGCGCAGCAACATCGGGCTGAGGAACGCCCAGGGCAGCCAAGAGAGCAGGAGGGTGGCAGAAAGCCTGGGCCAGTTGTGCTGCATGCCGGCCGCCCGCAACCCGACCAAAGTTTGGGTGGCTGACAGAATGCCAACCGTGAGCCAGATCACGCCACTCCAAATCCATTCGAGAGCTCGCGGCCGGCCGTTAAGCCCGCTCATGTCTCGATGTTACCGCCCTCCGTGGGAACGAGCAGGGCTTTGCAGCGAATCAGGCGTTTTCGGCAGCGAACGATCTTGTTTCGCGATCATCGCCGGACCATTCTGGAAGGGTAACGCGCCGGCAATGGAGGGGAGATGACACGGAGACGCGAGTTTTTGCATAGGACGGCCGCCTTCGGATTTACGGCGGCGTTGGCACGTGCCCAGAGCCAGCCGGGGAGTTCGCACGCACTCGTCCCCCCGGCCGACGGAAAGAAGATTCCTGTCGCGTTCGCTCTTTCCGAAGGCGCCGTGATGATCGACTTCGCCGGTCCATGGGAAGTGTTTCAAGACGTGCGGTTCCCGGACAAGCTCGCGGCTTTCGAGCTTTTCACTGTTGCCGAGACGACTCAACCCATCCGCGCGAGTGCCGGGATGCGAATCACTCCGGACTACTCATTCGATACGGCTCCCTTGCCCAAGGTGATCATTATTCCCGCTCAAAGAGGCAATGCGGCGATGCTGGAGTGGATTCGTGGCAAATCGAGGACCGCAGACATCACTGCTTCGGTTTGCACCGGCGCGTTCGTGCTTGCCAAAACGGGCCTGCTCGCGGGGAAATCCGCAACCACGCACCACGGCGCTTATCAGCAGTTCGCCACCCAATTTCCCGATGTGCGCATCGTGCGCGGCGCTCGATTTGTGGATGAAGGGAATCTCGCCTCGTCGGGCGGCCTTTCCAGCGGTATCGACCTCGCCCTGCACATCGTGGAACGCTACTTCGGCCGCGATGTTGCGGCACGGACAGCGGACCAGATGGAATACCAGGGGTTAGGCTGGACTGACCCAGGCGCGAACCGGAAATACGATGTGGCGCCAAAATCGTCGAGGTGACCAAATGATTCGATTCTTTGCGGTCCTGGCAATCAGCGCAATCGTAGGATCCGCCGGAAGGGCGCAAAGTCCATCGCCGAATGACCTGAGGAATATCCAAGTCTTGAAGGGCTTGTCGCGAGATCAGGTAATCTACGCAATGGGATTCATCAGCCAATCCCTTGGTGTGACCTGCGACTACTGCCACGTTCGGGTGGATCGAGGATTGCGCGCGGATCTGGATGACAAGAAGGAGAAACAGACCGCGCGGGCGATGCTCTCGATGACGAAGGCCATCAACGACCGGGATTTCGGCGGCCGGCAAAGGATCACCTGCGCAACCTGTCACGATGGCCATACGCAACCGGCGGCCTCCAATCCGGTAGTCGATCTGGAAACGCTCAAAACGCGCCTGGCTCTCGGCCGGCCGGGCGGAAGCTACCCGGCCGCCGCTGCCCTACTCGCAAAGTACGAGCGGGCGATCGGAGGCAGCAGTGTTCTTGCCGGGCTGAAAACCCGCATCGACAAATACACCGTCGCTGAGCCGGGTGGAACCTGGACGGCCGAAACGTTCCGGCAAGCGCCCAACAAGTGGGCGGAAGCCACAACGCGGGGTCAGAATACGGTGACCACCTGGGTTTTCGATGGCGCGGGGGCGAAAATCGTTTCTCCCGCCGGCAGTCGCTCCGTCACTGGACTGGACCGTGATGACATGGCCTTCACCGCCGATTTTTGGCGCGATCTGAAGCTGAGTGAACGCTACTCCAGCGCGGAAACCATCGAAAGAGCACGAATCGACGGAGGTGATATGTACGTCGTTCGGGGACACGTAAAAGGATCGGCAATCGAAGAGCAACTCTGGCTGGATGCCGAGTCCGGCCTGCTTCGCCGGAGAATGACATACAAGCCAACAGCTCTTGGGTCGCTGGCTGATCAGACCGACTTCGAAGATTACCGGGTTGTCGACGGTGTCAAGGTTCCATTTCTTGTGAAGACCGCGACAGGCGCTTTCGCCACGATAAGAACCTATACCGAGATCCGGTTCAACGCTCGCATCGACGATACGAGGTTTGACGCTGGCGGCAACCCGCGAGGCCGGTGAATCGCGGTCGATCGCGGAAACCCAAACAGATTTGAAAAAACGACGAATGCTCGAACGGTACAGCCACGTTCGCAGGGGCCGCGAAGCGCTCAGCCCTGGAAAAACCCAAAGCGGGCTGATGGGCGGGTCCATCCATGCCAACAGCCGGGCGGCGGTTTCATGTGGATCGGCACATTTGCCAGGAATTCCGTCTTATCGGTGCCGCGAAAGCGTGCCATTCTCAATTCGCACTGCGCAGAATGCGGCAAGGCCCGGCGTCCAAAAAGTACCACCGCGGCATTCAGAACCTGGCCTTCGACGCGTAGTCCAAGACCATCCAGTACGTCCGTTACGTCGTGGGACGCGGAAGGCGCCATCCGTCCGGCTGTGACCCCGAGTCTTACGATGCTGGCAAATTATCCCAGCGTTGTGACCGTCTTAAGCCATAGCGCGACGTCCTGCAATGTGCCGTCACTGGCGGTCTGGCCGACGATCCCTTTATCGGGTGTCACTCCAAACAGTACGATGCCACCACGACCATTGAGAAAGCCGCAAATAGTCGGTTCTCAATCCCTCATCAATTCACAATTGGGGGACGCCGAAGCGAGCGGCAGACCGGACTTTGTATTTCATTGTGATTTTGAGGTTCAGGGACGGTAACCGCCCCCATTAATGGCGTAGAGCCTAACCGCCCCCATTAATGGCGTAGAGCCAGAGCCCGTAGAGCCTATCCTTCCTCGTACAATGGTGGGCGCGACAGGACTCGAACCTGTGACCTCCTGCGTGTGAAGCAGAAAACGCCGCTTTTCGAAGTCGTTGAAAATGCGGCTTATCTATTTGGCGCGAAAGGGCTTATTGCAATTTCCAGCTACTCTAAAATACCCGCATTTACCCTTGTTTTTGATTCCTACTCCCCAAAGTTTCCCCCAAAGTTGACGGGATGGGCGCGATGCTGTTAGGCATTTAACGGATGCGATCTGATGGAGTCGCAATCGCGTTTATATCGCTCATAGACGGGGCGGTGCCGTGCAAATTCGGGCGTTGAGACGAATTCCAAGAAGACATCAAACGGGGCGGATTCTTCGGAAAATCGGTTCACGAGTCCTTCCAGCACGGCGTCCAGCGCTTCGCCTCGCTCATTTGCTTCGACGGTTTCTTTTGCGAGTTCGTAGACGTCTCGATTTGCCATCAGGAGGATAACCTCGTTTGCCGTCAAAAACATGTCAACAGCCATCACTGCGGTGCGCTTGTTGCCGTTTAAAAAGCAGTGATTACACGCGAGCGAATGAAACAGCGCAGCCGCCTTGTGGTAGGTAGTCGGGTGGAGGTCGGCTCCGTCGAATGTCTGAAAGGGGCGGTGGACCGCGGAGTCCAGCGCGCCCCAATCTCGATGCGACTTCGGATCGATAGGCTCGTCGAACGGCATAGTTTCCGCAACGAGAACGTCGTGCACGTGTTCTACGTATCGGGCCGTGAGGAGGAAGGGCAACTACTCTTTCGCGAGTAATTCCAGCGCTTCGTGATACTTAGCTGCCGAAGTGACGATCGCGGGATCGGCCTCTCCGCCGTTGCTGGACAGTTTGTTTTCCACGCGGGCAGAGTTCCGACGAATGCTGTCGCTCAGTTCATTGAGATTGCGAATCAGTTTGTCGCTCATAGGATGCCTCGTGGCGTGATCGTACTTGCATACTTTAGGGCGTAGCAGCCAGAATGTCAATCCCCCGACAGGGAACAGTAACCACCATCCAAACGGCGATTTCCTGGCCACGTAGGTTTGGACGCAACTGGATCTCCATTTGTTGCAGAGGGGCTCCCATTTTCCGTATGACAACAGCGGTTTTCCACACAACAAAATAACCCCTCGCCGACGCAGAACCTCCATTCGACCGACTCCCGTACGTTGACGTACACTATTCAGCGGCTAAATCTCCCCCGCCTCCGCCCCGTTAAATGGCTATAGCGTGGCGTGGATTGTGATTTACGCTACACTGAAATCAGCCGCCTAGCTCCTGCAGGGCGACAAGCGGGAATACCTCACCGCGGCGGCTTCCCCTTTGGGGAATGAGGTTCGCTGGGAGGTAGAGCGATGCCGTCATTACGGGCCGAAACTGCGCAGCCAGAGTTATCCGATGGCCACGAAGGAGCTTTTCTTTTTGAATCTCGGGGAGCATTCCGAAAAGGCATCGAGCTCAACATTGGCGCACTGCCGTTCCTAGACACAACGCTCTCGATCGCGCTTGAGTTCGGAGCCGAGTGCATTCTCAATATGCCGACGTCCACGTCACCGAATGAGGCGGTTGGGCCGGTCATGGCAGTAATTCGCGAAGACATCGATGCGATAGATCCTCGGCCGCCTGATTTTTATGCCGAGATTGAATGGCGGCTCTTCAGATGGCTGTCAATGATCGATCGGAGCACCGGCGAAGTACGGCCAGCGCTCCGCCGCTTGGCAACATGGCGCAATCCGATCTATCCGAATACGGCAATCCCGACCGCTATCTTTGAGGCGTCCCCCGAAGAGATCTATCGTTTCCGGATGGGTATTGCGGAAACGCGCTTTCACGATTATGCCTATCGGTGGGACGAAATCTGCGAGCGCGCGCCTGTGGTCGCCGGCGCGAATGGAGAGGTGATCCCCGACGAGGCATGGATCGCCGATAGTCTCTATAGAGAGATTCGGTTTAACTTCTTGCCCGATGCGCTCGATGCCATAGGCGATTTGATTTTGGATTCAGGCGCCCGCGGCGCGGAGGCTCTACGACAATTCGACGAGCGCGCGAACTCCCTAATGCATGACACTTGGGAGCACAAATGGGACCGCTATCTTTCGCGGGTCGCGATCCGCTCCGAAGAGTTCGATGAAACTCGTCACGCGGCTACCCGAGTCCGGGAGGAGCTGGAGCGAATTGTCTGGGCAATTGAGGTGGAGGAGGCGACACCCAAGCAGGCCGACGCACTCAACTCCGCCGCGGTGCTCGAGGATGTGAGCGAAACCGAAAGACAGACGCCTCCAAACGCAGCATCACCGAAGGAGCCCTGTTACACCCCGCGCCGCGGTCCAGAGAGGGATTACGCCCGCGCGGCGACGATCGTCAGGATAGCGGACGAGACCTTTCAGGGCACCGCCATCGGCGCCGCGCGCTTCGACGATTTCTGCGAAGCCCTAGACCGCCAAGGCGTCCGGCCACCTCGTGGATGGCGCAGTTGGACGGATAAGCTTTATGGAGACGACGGCGCGGAAGCCGTGCGAAAGGCTCTGTATGATGCGCGCCGAAGTACCAGGAATCGGAAATAGTTAATCCGACGGCGCTATTCACGCGAACTCACGCGAACTCACGCGAACCAAATTTTTCCTTTCGGCCACTCCAAATACCCGCTTTTCCGCACTTCTCGCGGAAATAGTTTCCCAGCAAACTCACGCGATTTATCGTAAAACTTGAGCCGATCAAGTTCGGCTCGATGATTTGTCGATCCAGGCGGCCTGGTTGAAGTAAAGCCGAAATAGGGCCTTGTGCCCGCTAAAGGTTGCAACGTCGCGAGACGTGGGAGCCCAATGAATATCGCTGCGTCTACCGGACCTCAGCCGGGCGCAGTGACCGGCAAAAGAAATTTCAGCCGAAGCAGTCCGGCTCACCGCATCCTCCCGGTTAAGCGAGGGCCACGAAGAAAGGAGATAAGTGTGTTTGCTGATTTTGGCGCGACGTCCGTCTGTGATCTTGGTGATACTCGCTACCTCGTTCGTGACATTCACGGCACCGCAATAACTACGACGTGTGAGTGTGTCTGTCAGGGCTTGCTGGCGCGTGGATGCCAGCTCGTTGGGTACGGCCGACGGCGATATGTGAGCGTGCCGCTGGTGTGGCGCGATGTCCTGGCAGACAGCGCGAGGCGCGAGGCGCAGCAAGCCTACATCGAGAGTCTACGGCCAGACCGTGACGTAGCGCCTCGCGCCTGTAAGAGTGTTGATCCACCGCGCCGATTAGCGCCTGCCTTCGGCGGCAAGCGACTTGTAGAGCGTGATCGGCTGCTGCACAAGTCCGATTCCGTGATCGAGATGGTTATAAGCGCCATGGGTGAGACGCAGCAGCAAGTATCCACACGGCAGCGCACCAAGCCAAAGTCCACCACCGGGCGGTGCCACTCTCCACTAGATTCCAACACGACGGCAACGCAGACCGCCGGTACAGATCTCCAAGGGTACGCAGTGATGAACGTCGTCACGGGCGAAACGGTTGCGGCTGAGCTCTGCGGAAAGGAAGCCTATAGGGTACGCGATGCACGCCAAGCTGAGGCGCTCAGTGGTGATCTTGATCTGAATGCGGCGCGCTTCGCCGTGCGTTGCGCTGTATAGCTGAGCAAGTACACAGGGGAGTGAAACGGCGCTGAAGGGGCACGGAAAAGTTAGCGCCAATTCACTGGCGGACGAAGTTGACCAACAGTCTTCATTTTCGGAAGATTCCGCAGTTAAAAAAAACGTGCGCACCCCTTGACGGGTGCCGTCAATTTCTCGAACAAGCGATGTAAGACAAGAGCGAGCAACCATGAACACGCAAAATCCACAAATGACAAACGCAAAGACCATCATGCGCTTTCTCACGGAGCGCGAAGTGGCCGCGGCCACCGGCATCAGCGTGAAAACGCTGCAACGTTGGCGTTTGTTGAGTACCGGCCCCGTCTACCGAAAACTCGGCGGCGCTGTGCGCTATGCGGAAACCGACCTCACCTCTTGGATCGAGCGCGCGCCCATTGGTGGCGGCGGAACTCGGCCGGCGGCGTAATTAACCTGCGTGGCGGGCGAACGAACA
>Ga0134126_10004454_pt1 | contig 17521 bp, 15 predicted proteins | sample KB31752_FD_96881 | JGI IMG/M metagenome (GOLD analysis project Ga0134126, IMG submission 96881) | Terrestrial soil microbial communities with excess Nitrogen fertilizer from Kellogg Biological Station, Michigan, USA - KB3-175-2 | ecosystem: Environmental > Terrestrial > Soil > Unclassified ...
CGCCGGCGCTGCTCGACACCTGGCGGAGCGAACTTCCCTCCGACACGCCGAACTGGTTCGTGGTCAATGTGCAGACCGCGCAGCGCGCGGGCGTGCGCGACGCGCTGGACAAACTCGGCGCCATGCGCTTCAACGACATGCCGGTCGCGGTCGGCAAACTGGTCGCGATCGACGGCGTGGACGTCGAACGCGTGCCGTTCCGCGGCCACGACGTCAGCCAGGATGCCGCGCAGCAACTGCGCCTTTCGTGGAGCCGCGTGCTGCCGCCGGCCAACCGCGTGATCGCAGGCCAGTGGTTCGCGCCGGATGCGCGCGACGCGCAGGTTTCGCTGGACGTCGCGTGGGTGCGCCGCTTCGATCTCAAGCTCGGCGATACGCTGGAATTTCTCGTGGGCAACCAGCGCATCGATGCGCGGCTCACCAGCATCCGCGAAGTGGACTGGAGCCGATTCAACGTCAATTTCTTCGTGATGCTCGATCCCGCCCACGGCGAAGCGCTGCCGCATACCTGGATCGCGAGCTTTTATCTTCCGCCCGGCCATGCCGGCGCGCTCGCTGCGTTCTCGCGCGACAACCCTAGCCTGTCGCTGATCGATGTCGACGAACTGCTCGATCGCGCGCGCCAGATCGTCGGGCAAGTGACCGCCGCCGCACGTTGGGTGCTGGCCTTCAGCCTGCTCGCGGGCGCGCTGGTGTTGGCCGCAGCACTCACGATGAGCGCCGCCGAACGCCGCCACGAAGCCGCGCTGCTGCGCACCCTCGGCGCGCGCCGCGCGCAGTTGCGGATGGCCGCGCTGTGCGAATTCGGATTGCTGGGCCTGATCTCGGGAGTGACCGCGCTGCTCGCCTCTGCGGCAGCCGGCGCGTGGCTGGCGCGTGCGGTGTTCCGCATCCACGCGTTCCTACCGCCGTGGGCGCCGTTAATCATTTCGGCCGTGATCGCGGCGGTCGTCGTGGCTGCGCTGGGTTTGGCCGGAACGCGAAAAGTGCTGCACACATCGCCGTTGCTATTGCTGCGGCGTTGAGGCTATGCGGAGTGTCTTGCACCACTCCTCGCCCTGACGCATGACGAGCGGTCCACAACCCTTCGGCATGTGCGGCGGTATGGGCAATGCATCGCCGGGCTTCCAGAGGCCCAACCGCTCCATGATTTCCGGCATGTCGGAATCTGCGACGGGCAGAGGGTTGCCGTCGCCGTAGCGGGTGATGCTGCGATAGCGCAGGATCCGCGCATAGTGGCCTGACTTGCCGGGCGCGAAGACTTCGATCCAGTACTTGTAGGGCGGATGGCTGGTTGGGGTATCGATGATCACGTCACCCTGCAATGGTCCGCGCTCGACGAAACGTGTCGCCGCGTTGTTGTTGGGGCCGCCATTGACGTTGACGAAAATCCGCCTAAACGAGTCCACATCGCGAGCATATTGGTACAAGGCGGTGTGGATGCTGCAGTTGCCGTTGATACCCGGCGCGGAACACGTTTGCACCAGCAGCAACGGCTGCCCGTCGTTCCGAGCGGCGTACACCACCCGTGCGGCAAGAAGGCTATATGGCCAGCCGAAGCCTTCGTCATTGTGCCAATAAGTTCCGGCGGCGCATTGGGAGTGCATCGGATGGAGCTTCGCCATCAGACACACGGCTATCGGACCGTGATCGTTCCATTCCGGGGCTGGTGTCGGACCCGCGCCCTGTGCAACCACCAACGCCCACGGGGTCGTCGTGGCAAGGGGCTGGGTCAAATCCAGATAGTCGATGATTTGCGCCTTCCTGCCCTGCCAAGCGGGCAATGCATCGATGACAGCCTGTTCGACTTCCGTCTGCGGCAAAGGCGTAACGGCGGCTGCCGCAGGGTTCGAGGCCGAGCAGACTACAAGCAGCGCAAAGCATTCGATCGCAAAATTGGTGCGCATTCCCGTTGACCATGCACCTGAAGCGAAGACCATTAAACGCCGTCAGCTTGCCGCCGGCAACGTCCAGATCAGACTGACCATCCGCCCGCTGTGCGCGCCGTCGCGCCGGTAGGAATGCAGGCGCGGATCGGTGAAGGTATCGAAGCCGCCGCCGAAGATGCGGGTGACGCCCGCGCGTTGCAGGCGCTGGCGCGCAAGTGCGTACAGGTCGCACGACCAATGGCCGGGGCGCGTAGCAGAGAACGCCGAGGTCGCGGCGGAATCGTGCGCAAGGAATGCTTCGCGCACTTCCTCGCCGACTTCGTAGGACTTGGCGGCGATCGCGGGTCCGAGCCAGGCGATGATGTTCGCGCGTGGGGCCTGCATTGCGGCCAGCGTGTTTTCCAGCACGCCCGCCGACAAACCGCGCCAGCCGGCGTGCGCGGCGGCGACTTCCGAGCCGTCGTCGATACACAAGAATACCGGCAGGCAATCGGCGGTCTGGATCGCCAATACGATGCCGGGAGTGCGTGTGACAGCGGCGTCGGCTTCGGGTTCGACGGGATGTTCAGTCGCAGCGTTCCCCCCATCCGCCCTTCGGGCACCTTCCCCCGCAAGCGGGGGAAGGGAAAAACGTACAACGGCGGTTCCGTGCACCTGCCGCAACCAGCGTGGTTCCGACGGCAGCGACAGGGCTTCGTGCAGGAACGCGCGGTTTTTTGCGACCGCATTTTGGTCATCCCCGCAGCGCGTACTGACATTGAATCCGTACGGCGACTGGCGCGCGCGTTCCGGTCCCTCGCGCGTGGCAACCGTGGCACGCACGACCGCCGGCGCGGGCCAGTCGGGAATGATCCAGTCGGCTTCCATCAGTGTTCGCTGTGCACTCGCTTCAAGCTCTTGCATCCTCGCGCAACGCATCCAGCAGATGGAGGAAATCGCGCGGCGGTTCGGCGTTGAAGGCCAGTGCTTCGCGCGTGACCGGATGCGCGAATGCGAGGTGTTCGGCGTGCAGCGCCTGGCGCTTGAACCCGCGCAGCGCATCCGCCAAGACCGTCGTCGCGCCGCGCGGCAGTTTCAGCCCCTTTCCATAGAGCGGATCGCCCACCAGCGGCCAACCCGCATGCGCCATGTGCACGCGGATCTGGTGGGTGCGGCCGGATTCAAGTTCGCAGGCGAGCAGCGCGTGCGCGCGGAATTTCTCGCGCACGCGGTAATGGGTGACGGCGGGACGCCCGCCTTCGCGCACGGCGCGGCGCAGGCGATCGGTCGGGTGCCGATCGAGCGGCGCGTCCACCGTGCCGCCGGCAACCGGCACGCCATTGGCGACGGCGGCATAACGACGGTGCACGTCGCGCGCGGCGAGCATCGCCACCAGCGCGGTTTGCGCGGGCAGCGTGCGCGCGACCACCAGCAGGCCCGAAGTGTCTTTGTCGAGGCGATGCACGATGCCGGCGCGCGGAAGCTGCGCGAGCAGCGGGTCATGGCTCAGCAGCGCGTTCAACAGCGTGCCATCGCGATTGCCGGCGCCCGGATGCACCACCAGGCCGGCGGGCTTGTCGATGACCAGCAGGTCGGCGTCCTCGAACACGATGTCGAGGTCCATCGATTGTGGTTTGTCGCCCAGCACCGGCGCCTCGGCGCGATTCCACTCCACTACTTCGCCGCCGCGAACCCGCGTACGCGGCGCGACTTCGTGGCCATCCAGCCGGATGCGCCCCGTCTTCACTTCGGCCGCCAGGTGCGCGCGCGAATAGCCCCGGAACATTCCGGGCAGGATCTGGTCGAAACGCTGGCCGGCGCCCTCGGCCGGAACTTCCGCGCGCAGCCGCTCAGCCATGCCGGTCTCCATGCCGGTTGGACCGGGCGGATTCCGCTATCATGCCAAATCCAGCCCGCTGCCTTCGCAAAGACTTGCCCAATGCCATTCCGACGCTCCGCACCGCTGCTGAAATTCGCCCTGTTCCTGCCGCTGCTGGTTGGCCTCGGAGCATGCTCCATCTTCCATCATGGCAAGCGCGACACGCTCAACACCATGAGCGTGGAGCAGTTGTACCAGCGCGGACACGAATTGTCGCAGAACAGCAACTGGGACCAAGCCGAAACGGTGTACCAGAAGTTGATTTCGCGTTTCCCGTACGGCGCCTACAACGAGCAGGCGCAGATCGAGCTGGCCTATGCGCAGTACAAGGACGACAAGTTCGAGGACGCGTATTCGACCATCAACGAATTCATCAAGACCTATCCGACCCAGAAGCACGTCGCCTACGCGTACTACCTGCGCGGGCTGATCAACTTCGACCGCACCGAAACCGGCATGCAGAAGCTGGCCAAGATCAGTCCATCGCGCTTCGACCAGGGTTACGTGCTGCAGTCGTTCGATGATTTCAACACGCTGATCGCGCGCTTCCCGAACACGCGTTACGCCGCCGACGCGCGCCAGCGGATGATCTACCTGCGCAACCAGCTGGCGCAATCCGAATTGAACGTCGCCGAGTACTACCTGCAGCGCAAGGCCTACATCGCCTCGGCCGACCGCGCCAAGTACATCGTCGAGCACTACCAGCGCTCGCCGGAATCGGCCGACGCACTGGCGGTGCTGGCCAAGAGCTACCACCTGCTGGGACAGCAGAGGCTGGCCGACCAGACCACCGACGTGCTGAAGCTCAATTACCCGAACCACCCGTACCTGCGCAACCCGAACAAGTGGCCCAACCATCACTCGTGGGCGTGGCGCCTGATTCCGTTGACGAGCGCGCATTGAAGCGCCTTGCGCAGGCTCCCACGATCGTTTGACATCCTGCCGTTCCGCCCGCCGGCTGGCGGGTGGAATCAGCGCCAGCCGTTCGAGATGGGGTAGCGTCGCTCGCGCCCGAACGCGCACGTTGATACGCGGGGCCCCGGAGCGGACTGCCGGCGCTTGAATTCACTGACGTAGAGCATGCGCACCACGCGCTGTACATCATCCGGGTCGTAGCCCGCAGCAACGATTTCGGACTGCGATTCGGCGCCCTCGATGCAGCGTTGCAGGATGCCGTCCAGTACGTCGTACGGCGGCAGCGAATCCTGATCGGTCTGATCGGCGCGCAGTTCGGCCGACGGCGGACGTTCGATCACCGCAAGCGGAATGACCTCGCCGCTCGTGACTTGCCCGAGTCGCGCTTGATTGCGCCACCTCGCCAACGCGTACACCTCGGTTTTGTACACATCCTTCAGCGGCGCATAGCCGCCGCACATGTCGCCATACAACGTCGCGTAACCGACCGCCATCTCGCTCTTGTTGCCGGTGGTGAGCAGCAGCTTGCCGGTCTGGTTGGACAGCGCCATTAGCAGCAGGCCGCGGCTGCGCGATTGCAGGTTCTGGGTGGTCAGGTCGGCGAGTTCGCCGCACGCCGGTTCGAGCGCCGCGGCGGCCGCATCGACCATGCCGGCAATCGACACGTCGAGGTATTCGGCGCCGAGCGTGCGCGCCTGCGCTTGCGCTTCGCGCAACGAAAGGTCTGATGTGTAGCGCGAAGGCAGCATCACCGCGGTGACCTTGTCCGCACCCAGTGCATCGACCGCGATCGCCAGCGTCAACGCAGAATCGATGCCGCCGGACAACCCCAGCAGCACGCCGTCGAAACCATTCTTGCCGACATAGTCGCGCACGCCGCGCACCAGCGCCGCGTACAGCGTGGCTTCGGACGAAGCATCGGCCATGATCGGCCAGTCGCGCGCCGTCCATCGGCGCGAATCCGGATCGAACTCCGCCCACAACAGCGCATCGACGAAAGCCGGCGCACGCGCCGCGACGGAACCATCGCCGTTCACCAGCAGCGAAGCGCCGTCGTACACCACTTCGTCCTGACCACCGACCATGTTGAGATAGACAAAGGCGCAGCCGGTTTCCTTCGCGCGTGCGGCAAGTACCGCTTCGCGCTGCGCCTGTTTTTCGATATCGAACGGCGACGCGTTGATCACGACGATCACTTCCGCGCCGGCCTTGGCTGCGGCCGCCGCGGGTTCCGGCTGCCACACGTCCTCGCAGATCAGCAGGCCGACGCGGACACCGTTGAGCACTGTCACCGCCACGGCGTGGCCAGGTTCGAACCAGCGCTTGTCGTCGAACACGCCGTAATTGGGCAGCGCGATCTTGTGCGCGACCTGCGCCACGCGTCCGTCGCGCAACAGCGCGGCCGCGTTGTACACCACGCCTTCGCTGTGCGGAAAGCCCACCACCGCGAGGAGACCCTCGGATTCCGCCGCCAGCGCATCGATTTCGGCTTGGCACGCGGCCAGGAAACTGGGCCGCAACAGCAGGTCTTCGGGCGGATAACCGCTCAAGGCGAGTTCGGGGCAAACCAGCAGATCAGCGTCGCCTGCGCGCGCGTCGCGCATAAAGGTGCGCACGCGATCGGCATTGGCCGCGACCGCGCCGACCGGGAAATCGTGCTGGGCAAGCGCCAACCGCAGAGTGGTCATGGATTTTCTCCTTCCCCCGCTTGCGGGGGAAGGTCGGGATGGGGGCCTGCCGGACCGAGCGCGTCATGAATGGTTGCAAGCACCTGGTGCGTGCGTATCAACACGTCGTCATTCCAGAACCGCAGCACTTGATAGCCATGTTCGTGCAGCCGCTGCGTGCGCGCAACATCACCTGCGGCATCGAAGTGCTGGCTGCCGTCAACTTCGACGATCAGTTTGGCTTCGAGGCAAGCGAAATCGGCGATGTACGGGCCAATCGGAAACTGGCGCCGAAACCGAAAGCCACGAAGTTGCCGCCGCCGCAGATGATGCCAGAGCCTGTGTTCGGCATCGGTCATGTCACGGCGCAGGTGTCGCGCGAATCTTTTCTTGGCACCTGCGCGCATGATGTGCCTACCCCTTCCGCCCAAGCCGCCCCCATCCGCCCTTCGGGCACCTTCCCCCGCGAGCGGGGGAAGGAACAACTCAAGACCATCCTGGGGCACCTTCCCCCGCGGGCGGGGGAAGGGAAGCGCGCTATTTCATCTTCGCCGCGAGCGTCGCACCCAGATCCGCGGGCGACTTCACGGTGGTGACGCCGGCCTTCTCCAGCGCGGCGAACTTGGCGGCCGCGGTGCCCTTGCCGCCCGAGATGATCGCGCCGGCATGGCCCATGCGCTTGCCCGGAGGCGCCGACGCGCCGGCGATGAACGCGACCACCGGCTTGGTGACGTGTTCCTCGATGAACTCGGCCGCCTCTTCCTCGGCGCTGCCGCCGATCTCGCCGACCATGATGATGCCCTCGGTCTGCTTGTCGTCCTGGAACAACTTCAGGCAGTCGATGAAGTTCATGCCGTTGATCGGGTCGCCGCCGATGCCGATGACGGTCGATTGGCCGAGCCCGACATTGGTGGTCTGGAACACGGCTTCGTAGGTCAGCGTGCCCGAGCGCGACACGATGGCAACCTTGCCGGGTTGGTGGATGTGGCCGGGCATGATGCCAATCTTGCACTCGCCGGGCGTGATGATGCCGGGGCAGTTCGGGCCGATCAGCACGCTGTCGGGATAATCCTTCAGCACGTTCTTGACGCGCAGCATGTCGAGCACCGGGATGCCCTCGGTGATCGCGACGATCACCTTGATGCCGCCGGCCGCGGCTTCCATGATCGCGTCGGCCGCGAACGGCGGCGGCACGAAGATCACCGAAGCGTCGGCGCCCGTTTCATCGACTGCATCGCGCACGGTGTTGAACACCGGCAAGCCGATGTGTTCGCTGCCACCCTTGCCGGGCGTGACGCCGCCGACCAGCTTGGTGCCGTAATCCAGCGCCTGCTGCGAATGGAAGGTGCCCTGCTGGCCGGTGAAGCCCTGGCAGATGACTTTGGTGTTTTTGTTGACTAAAACGGACATGGAGATTCCCGCAAGTTCAATAATGAGTCCCGGATCGGCGTACGTCCCTGTACTGTCCGGGACTCGAACATCCTGTTCTCGGCCATTGCTCCGAATAATGTTCTGCGGCTACGCGGCTTTTGCCGCCGCGACGGCTTTCTGCGCAGCGTCGTTCAGATCGTTCGCGGGCGTGATCTTGAGACCGGAATGGCTCAGCAATTCGCGGCCCTTCTCGACGTTGGTGCCCTCGAGACGCACCACCACCGGAATCTTCAAACCGACTTCCTTCACCGCCGCAATGATGCCTTCGGCGATCAAATCGCAACGCACGATCCCGCCGAAAATGTTGACGAGGATGCAGTTCACCTTGTCCGAGGACAGGATCAGCTTGAACGCCGCGGTCACGCGCTCTTTCGTCGCGCCGCCGCCGACGTCGAGGAAGTTGGCGGGTTCGCCGCCGGCCAGCTTGATCACATCCATGGTCGCCATCGCGAGGCCCGCGCCATTGACCATGCAGCCGATGTTGCCGTCCATCGTGACGTAGTTGAGGTGCTCGGCCGCGGCTTCGGCCTCGGCCTTGTCTTCCTGCGACACGTCGCGCATCGCGGCCAGTTCCGGATGGCGGAACTCGGCGTTGTCGTCGGAATTGACCTTGCCGTCCAGCGCCATCAGGTCGCCGGACGCAACGATCGCCAGCGGATTCAATTCGACCAACGACAGGTCTTTCGCGTTGAAGAGTTTGTACAGACCCAGCATGATCTTCGAAAGCTGGTTGACCTGCTTGGCGTTCAAGCCCAGCGCGAAACCCAGTTCGCGGCATTGATAGGGCTGCAGGCCTTCGGTGAAGTTCACCGTCACGGTGTGGATTTCGTCCGGCGTTTCGCGCGCGACCTGTTCGATGTCGACGCCGCCGCGCGCGGAAGCGATGAAGGTGACGGCCTTCTCGCCGCGGTCGACCAGCACGGAAAGGTACAGTTCCTTGGCGATGTCGGTGGCTTCGGTGACCAGCACCAGGTTCACCGGCAGCGCGCGGCCGCCCGACTGGTAGGTTTCCATGCTCTTGCCGAGCATGCCTTCGGCGGCAGATTTCACTTTGTCGAGCGAGTCGCAGAACTTCACGCCACCGGACTTGCCGCGTCCGCCCGCGTGGATCTGCGCCTTCACCATCCACTGCTCGCCGCCCAGCGTGCGCGCGGCTTCCACCGCTTCCGCCGGCGTCGAGGCGACCTTGCCCGGCGGCACCGCGATGCCGAATTCGGCAAACAGCTGCTTGGCCTGATATTCGTGAAAATTCATGCAGGAGCCTCGTGGTTCACGTGGTTCAAAGGATTGCCGGCGGCGACCTGGGCGCCGTCCCGTGCCGCGGGCATCGATCACGCAGACACGACAGCCGCCTATTGTTGCGGCGCACGGCGGTCATGTCCACCGCCGAAAAGTCCGAAAGCGACTAGCAACACCGCGCCCACAGTGATCGCGGAGTCGGCCACGTTGAATGCGGGAAACGACCACGCGTGCCAATACACCTGGACGAAGTCGGTGACCTGGCCATGGATCAGGCGGTCGATGAGATTGCCAAGCGCGCCGCCGACGATCAGTGCCACCGGCAATGCGGTGCGCCAGTCCCGACGCGGCGTGCGCGCCAGCCACACGGCCAGGCCGGTGCACACGACTACCGCAAGAATGCCGAACAGCCACGTCTGCCATCCCGATGCATCTTGCAGAAAGCTGAAAGCCGCGCCGCGGTTGAAGGCCAGCGTCCAGTTCAGCACGTGCGGGATCACCTGGTGCGGCATGAACGGCACCAGCCAATGGCGCGCCATCGCCTTGGTGACCTGGTCCAGGTCGATCACCAGGAACGAGACGATCAACCACGGCAGCGCGTTGGGTTTGGGCAAGTTGCTCAAGCGGGTTCCTCGGACGTGACGCACACGAAAACGCGCATGATAGCCGCGCCTGCGCGTCAATCTTCCTGCATGACTTTTCGCGCAACCGGCAGGATCGCCGCGGTCCAGCGCGCGTACTGCGCGCCGGAGGGATGCAGGCCGTCGGCGACGAGTTCATCGCGCGATCCGGTTGCGCGAGAAAGCGTGGTCACATCGATCCAGTGCGCGCCGACGCCACCGGTTTCCGCGCACGCAACGGCGTTGAACGCGTCGATCTCGCGCGCAACGCGCGCAGCGTCCCGACCTTCGCGCGCGGCGAACGGCGTGACGCCCCAATCGGGAATAGACACCACGATCACGTGCGCGGCAGTCCCGCCGGCGAATTCGATCGCGCGTAGCAGCAGATCGCGGAACTGCGCGCGGTATTCGTCGACCGATCTTCCGCGGTACTGGTTGTTGACGCCGATCAGCAGCGTCACCAAGTCGTACGGCCGCGCGGACGACGCCGCGTCCATGGCCTCCGCCAGCTCGTCTGTTGTCCAGCCGGTCATCGCGATGATTCGCGGATCGGCAATGTCGATGCCGTCCTTGTGCAGCCGCGCAACCAGTTGCGCGGGCCAGCGTTCGCCGGGCGCGACGCCTTCTCCGATGGTGTAGGAATCGCCCAGTGCAAGAAAAGTTGCCGGCACGCTCAAGCCACTCGCACTTTCGGCTGTTCGTCGGCCATGCGTTCCAGTACCCGCTCGGTGCGCGCGAACACGTCTGCGATTTCGAACGCCTCCGGCAGCAGCGTGATCCGGAAATGCCGGCTCGCCTGCAGGTTGAAGCTGGTCCCGGGCACGACCAGCGCGTGTTCCTCGTCCAGCAGCCGCATCGCGAAGGTGTTGTCGTCGAAACCGGGCAATGCATCGGCGCGTACCGCAGGGAATGCGTACAGCGCACCTTCCGGCGCAACGCATTCGAGAAACGCGCTGCGGGCGATGCATTCCAGCACCGCGCGACGCGATTCGTACAAGCGTCCACCTGGCACGGTCAGCGCGGCGATCGTGCCCGGCCCGGTCAGCGCAGGCTCGATCGCCCATTGCGCGGGCACGTTCGCGCACAGCCGCAGCGCGGCCAGCAACTGCAGGGCGTCGCGGTAGGCTTCGACCCGCTCGCCCGGGCCCGACAACGTCGCCCAACCGATCCGGAAACCGCAAGCGCGGTGCACCTTCGACAAACCCGCGAACGTCATGCATGGCGCGTCGCCGGCCAGCGAGGCCAACGGCGTGAACGGTGCGCCGTCGTAGCGGATGTCGTCGTAGATCTCGTCGGACAGCAGCAGCAAACCGTGCCGTTCGGCGATCGCGACGATCCGCTCCAGCAGTTCACGCGGATAGCACGCGCCGGTCGGATTGTTCGGATTGATCAGCACGATCGCGCGCGTGCGCGGACCGCACAGCGCCTCGAGTTCGTCCGGATCGGCCAGGTGCGCGCGCGATGCGAGGCACGCGTAATAGCGCGGCGTGCCGTCGTTGAGGATGGTCGCAGCGCTCCACAGCGGATAGTCGGGCGCGGGCAGCAGCACCTCGTCGCCACCGTTCAACAGCGCGCGCAGGGCGAGGTCGATCAGCTCGCTGACACCATTGCCGATGAACACGCGTTCGATGCCGGGCACGTCGATGCCGCGTTGTCGCTGTTGCGCGACGATCGCCTCGCGCGCGGATTCCAGGCCCTGCTCGTGGCCATACGCATCGCTGTCGGCCAGGTGTTCGGCGACCGCCGCAGTGAGGTGCGCGGGCGCGCGGAAACCGAAGCGGCCCGGATTGCCGATGTTGAGCTTCAGCACCTCGTGCCCGGCGGCTTCCAGCGCGCGCGCGTGGCGCGTGAGCGCGCCGCGGATCTCGTAACGGACCTGGGCGAGATGGAAGCCGGGATGAACGGAGGATGTGCGCATGGCTGCAAACGATCGAGGGATCGGGCATGCTAGCGCCGATTCAGGCGTCCGCAAACACCCAAACCGACTCATTGGACGGGCAATCCCCGCCATGGCAACCGCATCCACGCAATCCCTTCCGGCGCTGCAACGCATCGGCTGGCAGGGTGCCCTTCCGCCTCTGCCGCCGGGACACGTGCTGGCCCGCGTGTCGGCGCAACACCGCGCCGGCTACGAAGTGCATGACGGCGAACACGCGTTCAACGTGCAACCGGCGCCGAAATTCCTGAAGCGCAAACTCGATCCGGCCGAGCGGCCCGCGGTCGGCGACTTCGTGGCCATCGAAACCGGCACGCCGCCGCACATCGTGGAAGTGCTGCCGCGCCGCGGCGTGTTCGAGCGCGCGGCCGCCGGCGAAAAATACCAGCGCCAGATCATCGCCACCAACATCGACGTGGTGTGCGTGCTGACCGGGCTCGACGGCGACTTCAATCCCGCGCGCATCGAACGCTATCTCGCGCTCGTCGAAGGCTCGGGGGCGCGCCCGGTGGTGGTGTTGACCAAGCGCGACACGGTGGACGATGCCGAAGCCGACGCGGCCATCGATGCGCTGCGCAAGCGCCTGCCCGCCGCCACGCCCGTGATCGCGATCAACGGCAAGGATGCGACGAGCGTCGCCGCACTCGAACCGTATCTCGCGCCCGCGAGCACCGTTGTGCTGGCGGGCTCATCCGGCGCCGGCAAATCCACCCTCACCAACACCTTGCTGGGCGAAGACCGCATGGCCACCGCGGCGACCCGCGCCGGCGACGATCGCGGCCGCCACACCACCAGCCATCGCGCGCTGCTGCCGTTGCCCGGCGGCGCCTGCCTGATCGACACGCCCGGCATGCGCGAACTGAAACTGACCGGTGACGAAGACCTGGAACTGTTCGACGACATCGACGCGCTGACCGAGCAATGCCGCTTCGCCGACTGCGGCCACGGCAACGAGCCCGGTTGTGCGGTGCGCGAGGCGCTGGAGGCGGGTGAACTCGATCACGAACGCTGGCGGCATTACCTGAAACTGCGCGACCAGCGCGCGGAACAGGCGACCCGCTTCGAGGAGCGCCTGCGCGGCAACCACGAACCGATCCGCTCGCAGCGGCACCGCGGCTGGCAGGAACGCGAGTAGAAGAAGATGCCGGCAGAGCGTTGAAAAACACCCTGTCCACGCGCTTCACCGATGACCCGCCGCGGATCAGGCGCTGCAAGCGTATAGCCTGGCGAAGCCGAGCACGGGCATGTGCCGCCTCGGCGCACTGAAAAAATCGCAGGGCGGCACCTTTTCAACCATCTGCTAGGGCGCAGAACCTCGGATTGCTTCTCGCAAGTTCTTTTCGTAGTCCTTGAATGCGCGGTCGTAAGCCAACTGCCAGTTTGCCTCGCGCCCCGTCTGGATTTGATTGCGCCCGTAGCCCCTCACCTCGACAGACTTGTCGCCATTGTGGCCTGTAAACCGAAGCTGGGTGCCGAGCTTGGCCTCAATGGTCGCGGTCCAGAAGCCGGGAGTAACCCAAGCCCAGAATTGATGGATAGTGACGCTGACGTGCTCGGCATCCGGCGCGCTGTCGGCAGTCCTCTCGACTCTGTATCCCAAGCTGCCCAATGTCGCCGCAACAAGATCGCGCGTAAGCGACTCGACCGTTTGGCCGTTCTTCAGCATGTAATCGCCCAGCGCCATGCCGTATCCATTGCGCTTGCGCCCGATCGCGCTTTTGCGCTGATTCGCATCGAGCGCGTACTCCTTGCCGGATTTCAGCGATGGAACGCTCGGATCACGCGGATCCACTTGGAATTCCCGCGCGTCTTGTACGGCATCGATCACGATCACCTTGGGCGTATTGGTCGCAATGGTTGCAGCAGGCGACGGCACGGTCAAAGTGGTGTAGCTTCGGGTCATCGCGCAGCCGCCGAGCAAGCCAAGCGCAACGAGACCTATCACCGCACTGATGATTCGTTTCATGATTTCCCCTGTTGTTGGTTTCCCCGCAGTCGTTTTACCAGAGCCGCGAGCCGAGTGACAACCCGTCCGGGCCACTTGACATGATCGAATACAAATCAGCGCCGGAATTGCGTCGCTGCGCTGCGCTGGACAAGCGATTGGTGAAAGCGGTGCGCGACATCCGGGTGCTCGACACCGTGGCGTGGCCGGTGGCCGTGGAACGGCGTTTCCTCGAAGACCTGCACCACGGCCGCGAAACGCTGCCACGTTTCGAATACCGCGCGCCGGATTTTTCCGCGCAGCGCGCGGAACTCGATGCCATCGCATCGAAAGCCGACGCTTCACATCCGCTCGGCGCTTACCTCCAGCGCAGCGCGGCATCCTGGCAATCCGCGGCGCGCATGCTGGAAGCGGTCGGCACCGATGGCGTCACCGCGCCGTCGATCGAACTCTACGGCAGGCCGGGCGATGCGCTGCCGGGCGGCACGCAAACCAACCTCGACGCGGCGCGCTGGTTCCTCGACATCGCCGAGGAAATGGGCAACGGCGAGGCGCTGCCCGAAGCCGAATACTGCATCCCCGCCGAAGTGCTGCGCGAGGAAGTGCAGGCCGAAGTCGACGCCTGCTTCGGCGCCGGCGCGGTGCGCGTGGAGATCGACCCGGATTTGATCTCGAAAGCCGCCGCCGGCGCCAGCCGTATCCGCCTGCGCGCGGCGACGTGTTTTTCCGAATACGACCGCTCGCAACTGCTGGCGCACGAAGCCTTCGTGCACACGCTCACCGCGCGCAACGGACGCGCGCAGCCGGTGCTGAAATCCCTCGCGCGCACCGCGCCGCGCGCCACCGCGACACAGGAAGGGCTGGCGGTGTTCGCGGAACTGATGTCGGGCTCGATCGACATCGCGCGCCTGCAGCGGATCAGCCTGCGCATCCTCGCGATCGACATGGCGCTGTCGGGCGCCGATTTCATCGAGGTCTACCGCTGGTTCCGCGCGCACGGCCAGAACGTCGCCGACAGCTTCTATTCTACCCAGCGCGTCTATCGCGGCGTGCCGGTCAGCGGCGGCGCGGCCTTCACCAAGGACAACGTCTACCTCGCCGGCCTGCTCACGGTGCACACCTTCTTCCGTTGGGCATTCAAACGCCGCCGGCTGGACCTGATGCAGCATTTGTTCGCGGGCAAGCTGGCGCTCGACGACGCGATCGCCTTGCGATCCTGCTTCGCGAATGGCTCCGTCGCGCCGCCGCAATACCTGCCGCCGTGGATACAGCGCTCGCAAGGGCTCGCCGCGAAACTGGCGTTCTCGCTGTTCGCTAACCGGATACGCATGGGGCGGATCGGTGAGTGGGACCAGATTTAATGCGTGGAACCTGGTCCGATGTTCGCATCGAGGAACGCGTCCACTTTTTCGAACAGCTCGGCGATGTTCTTCTGATCGTAGAAGCCGTGCCACTCATCGGGCTTGTACAGCCATTCGTGCGGAATCTTCTTTTTCAGCAGTGCGATGTGCATGTCCATGCCCTGCACTGGCGGCACGCGGGTGTCGCGGCCACCCACCACCAGCATCACCTTGGCCTTGAGGTTGTCCAACTGGTAGACCGGCGAGTGCTGCGCAAGTGAGGTCATGTCGGTGCCGAGCACGCGCTTCAGGTAATCCTTGCCGTAGAGGTTCTGCATCGCATCACTGCCGCCGCGGTACATCAAGGTCAAGTCGTACACTCCGACGTAGCCGATCGCGCACTTGTAAAGATCGGGCGCCGACACGGCGCCCTCCAGCGCCGCGTAGCCGCCATAACTGCCGCCGTAGATGCAAATGCGATGCGGATCGGCGACTCCCTGCGCGACGGCCCAACGCGTCGCGTCGGTGACGTCGTCCTGCATCTTGCCGCCCCATTGCAGCCAGCCGGCTTTCTCGAAATCGAAACCGTAGCCGCCAGAGCCGCGATAGTTCACCTGCAGCACCGCGTAGCCGCGCGTGGCCATTGCCTGCACATAGGGATCGTATTCCCACCAATCGCGAATGCCGTAGGGCCCGCCATGCACGTACACCACCATCGGCAGGTTCTTCGCGTTGTCCTTGCCGGGCGGATAGGTGACATAGCCCTGTTCACTCAAGCCGTCGCGCGTCGTGAACGTGAAAGGCTCTGCGCGCCCGAGTTGATCGGGATTGATCCATCCGGCGCGTTGCAGCAATGGCGTGAACTTGTTGGTGGCGCGGTCATACAGGAAGAACGTGCCTGGATCAACGTCGGCCTGAACCAGCGCGATCGCCTTGCTGCCGTCGTCAGTACCAGAAATGAAACCCGCATCTTCGCCCGGATACTGCTTCATTAAATCGACCAGCGCCTGCGCATCTGGAGAGTTGGCGTCGAATACAGAAACCGCCGGGCGGCCGTCGGTGAACCCTGCACCCAGGACTGAATCGTCGGCCAGCCCTTGTGCCAAGCCGGCGGCCTCGACGTGCGGGTTGCTCCATACGCGCGCCGTCTGGCGCGTGACTGGGTCAAATCTGCAGACTCCGAACCCGCCTGGAACACCGGGACAGGAGAGCCACATGACCTTGTCGTCAGCACTGAACACAATTGGCCAGTCCCGCCCGGCGCTGGCTTTCGTGAGCAACTGCCAATCGCCGCCATTGGTGGAACGCATATAGATCACGCGGTCACCTTTGAGGTCATCGCCCATCGCAAAGCGCACGTTGCCGTGGTGATCGGCGAGGTAGCTGGCTTCGCGCATGGGCGCAGTCGCGACACGTTCCTTGTTCCCGTTGCGCACGTCGATCTTGTACACCTCCGTGAACGCGCCGGCGGAACCGGACGCTTCCCAGTTGGTGACCTCAATCAGTGCATGGTTCGCATCGCCGTCGATGCGTGACAGGAACACCGCGCTGCCGTATTCAGGCGTGGCCTGCTGGATATGGGAACCCGCCTGCATGCCACCTCTGCGGTAGCCGTAAAGCATCTCTGGATCGCCGCCATCGGCACTCACCGCGAACAACTCACCAGTGGGAATCGGACTGTCCCAGCCACCATCGTGCCGTGCTTGGGTATAAAGCAGACGTTCGGGCGATACCCACCAGAAATCCAGCGCATCCTCGTTTTGCGGCGGAGCGAGATTCAGAACCTTGTGGGTCGCCAAGTTGACCAACGTGAGCACCGTCTGCCCGTTTGGCAGCACGGACGTCGCGGCGATATGTACGCCATCGGGCGAAATTTTCACCGTTTTGAATTGCACGTGCCGGGCGAGGTCGGCAAATGAAACCGGGTTCGCCAGCGCAACCCCGGCCAACGCACACAACATGATGCCCACCATCCAACGTGTCGAGCATTTCATGACGCACCCCTTTTGTGTTTCCAGCCTCCCCGGCCGGCCGCCGTGCAAAGGCGGCTGATGCAATGCTAACGCACTCAGAACCAGCGGCGCGCCTCGCCCACTCCCTTGCCATCGAACGCCTCGACGTTTTCGACGCAGCGGCCGCACAAGTCCGGGTGCTCGGGATGCCGGCCTACGTCGTCGCGGTGGTGCCAGCAGCGCACGCACTTCAACGCGTCGCTGACGGTGGCGGACACCCACACGTTGGCGCCTTCGAGTTCGGTCAGCACCGCGTCGGCGGGTGCCTCGCCGATGTCGAGCCGCAGGTCGGACACGATGAAGAAGAAGCGCAGCTCATCCGCCACCTGCTTGTAACGTTCGACGATCGCCGGGTCGGCGTGCAGGACAAGTTTCGCATCGAGCGATGAACCGATTTTCCCGTCCTTGCGCATGCCCTCCAGCACGCGCCCCGCGGTTTCGCGGATCGCCAGCAAATCACTCCACCAGCGCCGCTGGTCGGGACTGTTCTGGGTTTCGCGCAGGCCCTGGTACCAGGTTTCGTACAACACCGAGGCATCGCGCGCAGTGAAGCCACCGCGGATTTCCGTCGGCATGTGCATCTGGCGAGGCATTGCCTGCCAGATTTCTTCCGACGTGAACGCAAGCAGCGGCGCCAGCCAGCGCACCATCGCCTCCAGAATCCGGAAC
>Ga0134126_10004455_pt1 | contig 17518 bp, 18 predicted proteins | sample KB31752_FD_96881 | JGI IMG/M metagenome (GOLD analysis project Ga0134126, IMG submission 96881) | Terrestrial soil microbial communities with excess Nitrogen fertilizer from Kellogg Biological Station, Michigan, USA - KB3-175-2 | ecosystem: Environmental > Terrestrial > Soil > Unclassified ...
CACGCCCACCGACACCCTGACCCTGCAGGTGCGCGGGCCGGTGTACCAGATCACCGCCGCCTTGCAGAAGCTGCCGGGGGTGTTGAAAGTCTCCTCCTCGCACGACAAGAACGGCGTCGGCACCTGGGAGATCGAGGCCCAGGGCCTGGCGGCGCGCGAGGCCATCGCCCGCTGCGTGGTGGAGTCGGGCTGGGGGCTGGTCGAGTTGAAGCCGATGGAGTTGAGCCTGGAAGAAATCTTCCTCTCGCTGACCGGCAACCAGGAAGCCCCGGCGGCGCTGGCCGCGGGCGCGCCGCAACAGGCATTACCGGCGGGGCCGGAGACAGGAGGGCAGGCATGAGCGTGACCCTGGCCATCGCCCGCAAGGAATGGAAATCGTACTTCACCGGGCCCATCGGCTACGCCGTGCTGGCGCTGTTTGCGCTCGCCACCGGCTACTTCTTCTTCAGCATGCTGGCGGTGTTCGTGGTGCAGTCGCTGAGCGGCGGACAGTTCGGCGCCGCCAACCTCAATGTCAACAGCCAGGTGCTGGCGCCCATGACCTTTGATGTGGGCATCACCATGCTGTTTCTGCTGCCCATGGTGACCATGCGGCTGTTCGCGGAAGAAAAGCGCACCGGCACCATGGAGCTGCTGAAGACGGCCCCGGTACGCCGCTTCGAGGTCATCATGGGCAAGTTTCTGGCGGCCCTGGGGCTGCTGGTGCTGATGCTGGTGATCTACGGGCTGGATGTGGCCGTGGTGGCTCACTACGGCAAGCCGGATTTGCTGACCGCCGCGGCCAACTTCCTCGGCCTGCTGCTGCTGGGGGCGTCGTTTCTGGCCATCGGGCTGCTGATCTCCAGCTTTACCCAGAACCAGATGGTGGCCGGGACGATCACCTTCATTCTGTTCCTGCTGCTCTGGGTGGCCGACTGGGTGACCGCCTACGGCAGCGGAGCGGTATCGCACGTGGTCAGCTACCTGTCCATCACCTCCCATTTGCAGAACTTCACCCAGGGGGTGATTGATCTCAAGGACGTCATCTTTTACCTCAGCCTGATCGTGGCCGGTCTGTTCCTGACGGCGCGGCGCATGGAGCTTTCGGAGTAGACGATGCGCAAGGAAATCGAATCCGAGTCACCCCAACCGCAGCGCCACAGCCGCTGGCTGCAGCGCAGCTCGCTGATCGTCTATCTGCTGGTCACGCTGGCGGTGATTGTGGCGGTCAACGTGCTCGCCGCGCGCCACCAGAAAAGCTGGGATCTGACCAAGGGCCATCAGCACTCGCTCAGCAGCGAGTCGGTCAACATCCTGGCGCAAATCAAGCAGCCGCTGCAGTTGATCCTGTTCGACAAGCAGGAGAATTTTGGCGCGGCGCGCGAGTTCTTCGGCAAGTACGAGCGGGTTTCGCCCGAAGTTCAAGTGACCTATATTGATCCCGACCGGCATCCCGACCAGGCGCGGCAGTACAAAATCCAAACCTACGGTTCGATCGTGGTGAAGAGTGGCGATCATCAGGAGATCGTCAGCAACATGACCGAGCAGGACGTGACCAACGCCATCGTGCGGGTGCTGAAAGGCGACAAGAAAACCATCTACTTTGTCGCCGGCGACGGCGAGCGCTCGCCCGACGACTCCGGCCGCGATGGCTACTCGACCCTCAAGGACGCGCTCACCGCCGAGAACTTCCTCGTCAAGCAACTGGTGCTGGCACAGACGCCGGCGGTGCCCGCCGACTGCGCCGCGCTGATCGTGGCCGGACCGACCCACCCCATGCTGGAGCCCGAGGTGGACGCCATCGAGAAGTACATGGCGGGCGGCGGGCGGGCGCTGTTCCTGGTCAACCCCGAGGCCAATGGGCCGCTGGTGGATTATCTCCAGGGCTCGCTCAACGTCAAGCTGACGCCGGATGTCGTGGTGGACACCAGCGGGGTGGGGCAATTGTTCGGAGCCAGCGAGCTGATGCCGATCGTCGCCCAGTACGACCAGCATCCGATCACCGCCAAGATGAACCAGGTGGCCACGCTCTTCCCATACGCGCGGACGGTCGAGCCGGGTTCGACGCCGGGCGCCAAAGCGACCGTGACCACGCTGGTGGAGACCAGCGCCGAGAGCTTTGCCACCTCGCACTTCGCCAACGGGCAGGTGCGGGTGGATCCGGCCAGCGACCGCAAGGGGCCGCTGCCGTTGGGCGTGGCGGGAACCATGCCGGCGGTGGTCAACAACGCGCAACTGCAAAATGTCGGCGACAGCGCCGAGGCGCGCTTCGTGGTCTACGGCAGCCCCGACCTGGTGTCGAACTCGATCATCAGCTTCCAGGGCAACAAGGACCTGTTCCTCAACAGCATGGACTGGCTGGCGGGACAGCAGAACTTCATCACCATTCGGCCGACGCCGCCGACCAGCGCGCCGGTGAACCTGTCGGCGGGCCAGATGCGGATGATCTTCTATGCCTTCTTCATCGGCCTGCCGGCGCTGATCATCATCCTCGGCGGCGCGGTGAACTTCCGCCGCCGGCGCATGTGAATTTCAGGAGACGCGTATGAAGTCGTGGTTGCGGCTGGCCATTGCGGTGGTGGTGCTGGTGGTGGTGATCGGCTTCCTGTATTGGCCGCAGAAGGCCAAGCCGGCGGCCGCGGCCAGGGCGCTGGTGACGGTAACCAGCGACCAGGTGCAGCGGGTGGCGATCCAGCAACCGGGCCAGCCCGAGGTTGAGGCCACGCGCTCCGGCAGCGACTGGAAGCTGGACCAGCCCTACGCCTTTGCCGCCGATCCTGCCAGCATGGCCAGCCTGATCAATTCGCTGGGCAATATCACCGACGCGCAACCCGTGGGCGATGCTTCCTCCAACCTGGCCGGCTTCGGGCTGGATAAGCCGGCGACGGTCGAGTTGGGGCTCTCCGACGGCAAGACCCACACCTTTGCCTTCGGCAGCTCCACTCCCACCGGCGGCAACGTCTACCTAAGGGTGGACAACGGACCGATCGAGATGGCGCCCAGCTACGTGAAGGACAATGCGCTCAAGGCGGGCTTCGACCTGCAGGACAAATCCATTCTGCATTTCCCCAGCGGCCAGGTCACAGCGCTCGACATCACGACCGGCGGCAAGACCGCGCACCTGCTCAAGACCGGCAACGACTGGCCCAAGGCGCAGAGCGACAGCATCACCTCCCTGCTCGATGCCCTTAACGATGGCCAGATGACCTCCATGGCCGATGTCACCGGCAAGGACGCAGCCAAAGACGGCCTCGCCTCGCCCACCGCCGTGGTGACGGTGAACTGGGCCGGCGGTTCGGCCAAGCTCGAGGTGGGCGCCAAGAAAGGCGCCGCCGAGTACTACGCCCGCAACTCCGCCACCCCGGCCGTCTTCACCTTCTCCGACTACCTGATGGACGACATCACCGCCGTCACCACCCCCAAGCCGCCCATGAAGGTCACCGGCGCAAGCCCGAAGGGGCAAAAGTAGGCACTCTGGCCTACTCCATCAAGTACCCGTCAAGTACGCGGCTAACACAGTAAGTGCTTTATTTTCATCTCCATCCGAGAGTTTCAAGGGCCGGGAGCCCGGATTGCCACCCCCCTCATCAAGTGCTTAGCGCCAAGCTGGCGCTGCCCGATATACTACCTACTTCGGGACCAGGCGGGAACGTAGCGGCGCAGTTTGGGCGGCGCCGATGGATCGTCGAGTACGATCAGGCCGCTTTCCAGTGCTTCGTTGATCAGACGCGATGCTAGCGCGCTGTTCTGCTGCTCAATGCCGAATCGCGCTCTGAGCGATGAGTTGGTGAGGAAGTCGCGGTTGACGTAGCGCAGGCAGGCATGGAGGTAGACAGCCCGAAGTCTATCTCGCCGGTCCATTCTCATCATCGGTCGCGGGCCAAAGATGACCACCCGGGTATTGTCCCCGGGCGCTTCAGCGAGCGGAGCCGGAAGCAGGCTTGCCTCGGTGAGGGCTGCGACCCGATCCCAGCCGCTGCCGCGCTCTTCACAAATACCCATGCGTCGAAGAAGAGCGGCCAGGCCCTCGTTGCGTGATCTCGGGGGGCTGTCGAGGAAGCGTTCCGTGTCGACCAGCGGCTTTCCGGGATTCGTGATCTCGATGCGGTCCTCGAAGATCTCAATCATGGGCCCGGCGCCTGGGATGGTAAGGTCCTGGTGAACAAAGGCGTTGGCGATGAGCTCGCGCAAAGCCAGCTCGGGGTAGGCAGGCTGATTACGGCGGACGCCTTGTTCGACGACCTCGCGGGTAGACAGCATGTTTGTGATCGCCAAGTTGAGGTTGTCAAATCCGCTGGCGTACCCGCGCCGGCCCGGCTGTTCCCGGATCGGCTCTACACGGCTGGTCCCGCGGTATTGCACGACCCGTATTGCCTTGCGTGCAACGGTTGGAAAGTCGGTGATCTGCTTGGCGAACAAGACGGCACCGAGGTTGGTAATACCCCACCTGCCACCGGCGGAGCGGCGGACGAGCTGATCGGACTCAAGGGCGCTCAGTATTTTCGCGTGGCCGTCTGGCGAGGGAAGGTGGAGAAGATCGAAGTAGCTGCTGTGCTCGATGGCATCCAGGGCGGCGGAGTCGCTCAAGCCTTCGCGGGCGATGCCGGCCTCGAACGGTGAGCGATCAAAGCTTTTCCAGAGCCGTCTCTCAAGCTCCACATGATCGCGGAGCTTTTTCTTATAGGTCCCAACCCGGATGTAGGACTCGTTCTTGAACCTCACCGGAGCATGCTGCGCGCGTCCGATTTCAAGCACAACCACACGCCTTCCGTCGGCTTCCGCAACGTGGAACCCGCAGTACACCTGCGGATCCAGCGAATGGAGCAGCCAATTAAGCAGTTCCTCGTTGCCGACTTTTGCGGTGGATGGGTCAAACGAAGTACCGACAATGCTCCGGCTCGCGTCCTCAACGCCCCAGATCAAGTAGGCGGAGCTGCGGCCGCAAAGGGCAGCCGAGTTGGCGAGCGCGGAGACGTACTCTCCGATGGCGGCCGGATCGCCATTGTTAACCTTGCATTCCAGCCATTCCGATTCCTGGGGCTGTTCGCAGAGCTCCTCGACCAAGCGGGCGACAGCGCCTGACGGCGATTCGTTGGTACTCACCGAGGCTCCGGCGATCTATGGTGCCACACCGGGACGCAAGCGCAGCGCACCTCAGGATTCTGCGGTGCGCAGCTCCAGGACCGCCGCCGGCGCTTCCGGTTCCAGCTTGAGATAATGCCGCGTTCCGCGCCATGTGCCGCGCGGGCCGGCGAGCAGGTCGTTGGCGGTGAAAGCCTCGCCGAGGCCGAGCCCAGGGCCGGGAATCTCGATCGGGCCTTCCTGGGCCTGGAAGGGGTCGAGGTTGACGCCGATCACCAGCACGTCGTCGTGCGCAGGGGTGAAGCGGGCGTAGAGCAGCATCCGCGGGTTGTCGGCGCGCAGGAAGCGCAGGCCTTCGATGCGGTGCAGGGCGGGGTGTTGGCGGCGGATGCGGTTGACGCTCGTGATCCAGTCCTTGATGTGGCCGGGGCGGTTCCAGTCCCAGACCTTGTACTGGTACTTCTCGGAGTCGAGATACTCCTCGGTGCCGGGCACGGCGCGGTTCTCGCAAAGCTCATAGCCGTTGTACATGCCCCACGAGGGCGAGAGGGTGGCGGCCAGCACCATACGGGAGAGGAACGCCGGGCGGCCGCCGCGCTGCAGGATCTCGGGCAGAATGTCAGGCGTGTTGACGAAGAAGTTGGGGCGGAAGTATTCGCGCGCGGGGCCGAGGGCGAGTTCGGTGAGGTAGTCGGTCAGTTCTTGTTTGCTGTTACGCCAGGTGAAGTAGGTATAGGACTGCGAGAACCCCAGCTTGGCCAGCCGCTTCATCAGCTTGGGCCGGGTGAAGGCCTCCGACAGAAACACCACATCGGGGAATTCGACGCGCACCGCGGCCAGGATCCACTCCCAGAAGGGCAGGGGCTTGGTGTGCGGGTTGTCCACACGGAAAATGCGCACCCCGTGGCGGGCCCAGTGCAGCAGCACGTCGCGCAGGGCGGCGGCGAGGGCGGGGGCGGCGGGGCCGTCAAAGTTGAGCGGGTAGATGTCCTCGTAGCGCTTGGGCGGGTTCTCGGCGTATTTGATGGACCCGTCGGGGCGGTGGTGGAACCACTCCGGGTGTTGCTTCACCCAGGGATGGTCGGGGGAGCAGTTGAGCGCGAAGTCGAGGGCGACTTCCATGTTCTCGGCCTGGCAGGCGGCGACGAAGCGGTCAAAGTCGTCGAGCGTGCCGAGGCCGGGCTCGATCGCCTCGTGGCCGCCGGCCGCGGCGCCGATGGCGTACGGGCTGCCGGGATCGCCGGGTGCGGCCTGGAGGCTGTTGTTGCGGCCCTTGCGATGGGTCGAGCCGATGGGATGGATGGGCGGCAGATAGACCACGTCGAAACCCAGGGCTCGGATCCCGGGCAGGCGGAGGGCGGCTTCGGCCAGGGTTGCGCCGCGGGCGGGGTCGGTGCCCTGGGAGCGGGGGAACATCTCATACCAGGAGCCAAAGCGGGCGCGCTCGCGCTCGCAGAGCACGGTCCAGGTCTCGCCGGCCGTTTGCCGGCCGGCCGGGTCGGGCCAGCGTTCGGCGGCGGCCGCGGTGGCTTCATCGAGCAGGGTTTCCGCAATGCCGGCGGCGGCGGCCAGCCGCAGGCGGCGGCCATCCGACGACTGGCCGGCGCGTTCGGCGGCGGCGCGGGCCAGCGCCGCGCCTTCGATCAGGTCGCTCGAGATGTCCTGACCGGCCGCCCGTTTGCGCTCGGTGTCGCGGCGCCAACCGGCGTAGCGCTGTATCCAGGCGGCGAGGGTGAATTCATATGTGCCCAGGGCTTTGACCACGAACCCGCCCTGCCAGCGGTCATTGTCGGGGGCGGCGAGGGGCGCTTCACGCCAGGCCGTCTCGCCGGGGGCGCGGTAGAGCACGGCGGCGGCGAGCAGCTCGTGGCCGTGCTGAAAAATGTCGGCGGCGACCGCCACCGTGTCGCCCTGGGTGCGCTTGACAGGGTAGATCCCTCCACACACTCGCGGCGTGATGCACTCAAAGGCGAAAGGGCGGGACAGATCCACACTGGATGGGGAAGGGGACTGCTCGCGTCGTATCATGGAAGGAACCATATGGTGGGTGTGAAGCAGATTCTGCAGGAAGTCACCTCGCTCGAGGGAAGGCGTTTTCTGGTGGTTTCCAACCGGCAGCCCTACGCCCACGTGCGCCACGGCGACCGTATCCGGGTGGAAAAACCCCCCAGCGGGCTCACGCTGGCTCTCGAACCCATTGTACAGGCCACGCGCGGCACCTGGATCGCGGCTTCCAGCGGCAACGCCGACAGCGAGCGGGTGGACGACCACGGCCGCGTGACCGTCCCGCCGGCGGGGGTGGACTACACCCTGCGCCGCATCTTCCTGCCGCCCCGGCTGCAGCAGGATTTTTACACCGGCTTCGCCAACTCCACCCTGTGGCCGCTGTGCCACATCGCCTATCACCAGCCGCGCTTTGAGGAACGCTGGTGGAAGGCCTACCTGCAGGCCAACCAGGTGTTCGCCGATGCGGTGGCGGACGAGGTCAACGGCGAGCCGGCCATCATCTTCGTGCAGGATTTTCATCTCGCCATGCTGCCGCTGCTGTTGCGCGAGCGCTGCCCGCAGGCGGTGATTGCGCAGTTCTGGCACATCCCCTGGCCCAACCCCGAAGCGTTCCGCGTCTGCCCCTGGCGCAAGGAGCTGCTGCGCGGGCTGCTGGGCAATGACCTGCTGGGCTTTCATCTCCCCTATCACGTGAACAACTTCCTGGACACGGTGGACAGGGAGTTGCAGGTGCGGGTGGATCGCGAAACCAATGCCGTGGTCGGGGGCCAGAGCCGGACCAGCGTGGCGGCGTTCCCCATGAGCGTGGATTATCACCACATCCAGCAGTCGGCGCGCACCCCGGCGGCGGAGCGGGAAGCGGCCGGACTGCGGCGTCAGCACGGACAGAACGGCGAGCGCAAGCTGGTGATCAGCGTGGAACGGTTGGACTACTCCAAGGGCATCCTGGAGCGTCTGGAAGCTATTCAAAGGTTATTCGAGCGCCATCCGGAGTGGAAACATCGCGTGGATTTTGTCCATATCGCCACCCCCAGCCGCACCACGGTGCGCGCCTACCGCGACTATGCCGCGGCGGTGGACCGCACCATTGCCCGGGTGAACGCGCTGCACGGCGACACGGGGTGGACGCCCATCCGGCCGCTGCACATTTACGTGGAGCCGGAGAAGGTGTGGCACTGGTACCGGGCGGCGGACGTGGTGGTGGTGAGCAGCCTGCACGACGGCATGAACCTGGTGAGCAAGGAGTTCGTGGCCGCCGGACGCGAGGACGCGGTGCTGGTGCTCAGCGAGTTTACCGGGGCGGCGCGGTCGCTGCGGGAAGCGGTGCAGATCAACCCCTACGCCACCGACGCCTTTGCCGACGGGCTGGCGGCGGCGCTGGCCATGCCCGAGGAGGAACGGCGGGAAAGAATGCGGCGCCTGCGCTGGCGGGTGGCCCACTATGACATCGGCGTGTGGGCGCGGGAAATCCTGCGCGCCATCCGCCAGCGTGAATTCGATGCCCAGGATCCCGGACTTTCTGCATCCGCTGCCCCCGCGGGCGGCGGATTCATCGGCGGCCGCCGCCGTGGCGACGCACGTGTGGAGGCAGCGCCTGGCGGCGGCCTCGCGCGTGCTCGTCGCCACTGACTTCGACGGCACGCTGGCCCCCATCGTCGCCGATCCCGATGCGGCGCAGCCGCTGCCCGGCGTCGTCGAGCTGCTGAACCATATGGCGGTGCAGCCCGGACTGCGCGTGGCGGTGGTCAGTGGGCGCTCGCTCAGCGACCTGCGGGTGCGCTGTCCCATCAGCCATGCCTGGTTCGTCGGCGGCCACGGCATCGAGACCGGCCATGGCATGGACGATGCCACCTCGGCCGCCACCGCGCCGCCGCAGCAGATGCGCCGCCAGTTGCGCGAGATGGCGGCCGAACTGCAACGCCAGATGCAAAACTGGCCCGGCACCCGGCTGGAAGCCAAACCCTACTCTCTGGCCATGCACTTTCGCGCCGCCCCCGAATGGGCGGGGGCGGTGCGGGACGCTTTTTCGCAACTGGCACAACGGTCGGACTTTAGGGTCATGTTGGGGCGGCAGGTGGTGGAACTATTGCCCGCCAACTCGTTGACCAAGGGCCATGCCGTACAGCGGCTGCGCAAGCGGCTGCGCTGCGATTTGGCCTTCTACTTTGGCGACGATACCACCGACGAAGATGTCTTCCGGCTCGGCGACGGGGACATTATCGGCATCAAAGTGGAACACCACGAGACCGGTCAGCCCACCGCGGCCCAGTATGGTGTCGCATCACCGCAGGCGGTGGTGACGGCCTTGCGGGAGATCTTGCAACTGCGGCAAACTTAAAATAATACACGCCCAGGGCAGAAAAGACGTAGAGTTAACGCGAAGGGCAATCTATGCGCGTAATGTTGATTTATCCGAAGCGAGACCCGCAATCGCAGGTCCGCACCCAGTTCAGCATGGAGCGGGTGCACGAGCTGGCTTTTTGGCCGCTACGGGGCAAGAGCTACGGATTGCAGTTCAACGGTCTGGAGTCGCTGGCGGCGCTGACGCCGAGCTGGGTGGACCTCACCGTCATTAATGAGAACCTGCGCGACATAGACATGGACGCCGATGTGGACATGGTGGCGATCACCGTGATGGTCACCAACGCCACGCGGGCGTATCAGATCGCCGATCACTTCCGCAAACGCAAGGTCAAGGTGGTGATGGGCGGCTACCACCCCTTCATGATTCCGCACAACAGCCTGGCGCACGCCGACGCCATCTGCACCACGGAAGCGGAGTACGTGTGGGAAGAGATGCTGCGCGACTGCCGCGACGGCAAACTGCGCCAGGTGTACGCGCAGACGCAGAAGACCGACATGACCAGGACGCTGCACCTGCCCACGGTGCGGCGCTGGCAGTGGCTGCACCAGGTGTCGCTGACGTTGCAGGCCAGCCGCGGGTGCCCGTTCAGCTGCGATTTCTGCTCCATCGTGCAGATGCTGGGGCACGACATGCGCTACAAGACGCCGGAGAACCTCTGCCGCGAGCTGGAGGTGATCTTCAAAAACGACTGGATGGGGCGGTTGTTCTACCGGCCCATCTTCTTCGTGGACGACAACATCTTCGGCCATCCCAAGACGCTCAAGGAGCTGCTGCGGGCGATCATCAAGCTGCGCGGACGGTATCCGAACTACAAGCCGGTGTTCGGGTCGCAGATGACGATCAACGTCTACAAGGACAAGGAGGCGCTGGCGCTGCTCCAGGAGGCGGGGTTCTACAACATCTTCATGGGCCTGGAGAGCCAGGACCCGGAGACGCTGCGCGGCTTCAACAAACTGCACAACATCGCCTTCAAGTACGAGGATGCCATCGCCACCATGCGCGAGCACGGCATGGAGGTGATCGCCAGCTTCATCTTCGGCACCGACGGCGACACCGAGGCGTGTTTCGAGTCGGCCTACAACTTCTTTGACCGCAGCAACGTCCTGTACCCGTACTTCAACATCCTCACCCCCACCGCCAACCAGTGGAAGCGGTTCCTGGGGGAGGGGCGCATTCTGACGGTGAAGGCCAAGCTGTACGATGCCCACCACACGGTGTTCATCCCCATGAAGATGACGCCGCGGCAGTTGCAGCAGGGCTTCATCAACCTGGTGGCGCGCACCTTCGACTACCGCAACATCGCCAAGCGCATGAAGGCGGTGTACGTGGATACGCCGCAGCGGGTGGTGCAGTTGGCGCTGCCGTTGTGGCTGGAGCGGGCGTTCTACCGCAAAGTGCACTTCACCATGAGCGTGCGCCAGGACTATGAGGCGCTGGCCTTCCTCGAGGACCTGCGGCCGCATGTGTTCGCCGGCCAGGTGCCCATGGCCTCGGTGGTACTGCAGATTGACCAGCACGACTGGGCCACACGCAACGCCTTCACCATGGCCGAGCACCGCTACAACCTGGACGTCCCCGCCTGGCAGGACCGCGCCCGCGAGGAGACCGTGGGGGCCGGAACGGGTCTGGCGGCCGAGATCGCGGCCCAGGTGCGCTAGGGCGCAACGCCCCCATCCGACGGCGTTAAACTTGAAGCATGGCGGCGACGCAATCGCGCATGGTGGCGCTCGGGACGCGGGCGCCGGAGTTCGACCTGCCGGATGTGATCACCGGCAAGCGGGTACGGCTGGCGGCGCTGCGCCCACAGCCGCTGCTGGTGATGTTTTTGAGCCGGCATTGTCCCTACGTGCAGCATGTGGCGGCGGAGTTGGCGCGCCTGGGACGGAACTATCAGGGCAGCGTGGAGATGGTCGCCATCAGTTCCAACGACGTGCAAGCCTATCCCAGTGACGCACCGGAACGCCTGCGCGAGATGGCCGCCGAACAGGGCTTTACCTTCCCGTTCTGCTACGACGAAACCCAGGAAGTGGCCCGCGCCTATGGGGCGGAGTGCACGCCGGACTACTTCGTCTTCGACCCGGCTCGGCGGCTGGTGTATCGCGGACAACTGGACGGCAGCCGCCCGGGCAATGCCGTGGTGAGCGACGGCCGCGACCTGCGGGCCGCGCTCGATGCGGTGCTGGCGGGCGAAGCGGTGAGTATCGACCAGCGCCCCAGCCTGGGCTGCAACATCAAGTGGAAGAGTTAACTTCCTGCCTGTCCTAGGTAGCGAACCTTGGGAAGGGGCGAGAAGCAAGCGGCGCGAGGCCGCAGCCGGATACGGCGAGAACGAAGCGCCGCGCCGCTTATCGCCCCGCCCCGCTCGACCCGAAGTGCTTCGCCAGGTACTCCACCAGGGCGGGTTTTTCGCTGGGTTGAACCTGGGCGCCCAGCGCCATCATGCTGTCCACGGTTTTCGACCACCCGGCGGCGTCCTGGGGGTTATGGCTGAGGGTGTCGAGGCCGTGGCAGGAGCCACAACGGGCCAGCACCAACTGCCCCACGGCGGCATCGGCCTCGGGGGCCACGGCAGCCGCTGACGTATCGGCAGCCGCGGGCGGACGTTGGCCGACGTTGGTGATGACAATCAGCAGGGCAAGGCTGGCCGCCAGACCGAGCAAAAACAGAGGGGCCTTCAGGGGAGCGCTCACGACCTCTTGATTTTACCGCGTCCGCCCCGCGCGGCGCCAGCCGCGCGGGGGGCGGACGCGGGCCTCAGAAGGATTTGGAAATCCCGATGGTAAACCGGGCCAGGCCGTGGGTGGCGGCCCGAACCTCGGGCACGATCCAGATGCGGTGGCCGATGGGGAAGCGCGCGCCCACGCCGCCGATGGCGGAGCCGTGGGTGGCCGAGTCCCACTGCGCCAGACCGACGCCGCCCAGCAGATACGGGACCACCGCTTCATCATCCACATGGAACTCGTAGCGGAAGACGCCGCTCAGGGTAAACACTCCGGCGTTCCCGCTGCGACCGAGCGAGAATGCGGGGTCGAAGCTGACGTTGCGGTTGATATCGAAGGTCAGGCCCGCGCCGGCCGCGAAACCGTTGGGGCTGCCCAGCAGGGCGCCGCCGAAGATGGTATACCGGGACGGTTGCTGTGCCAGGGCCGGCAGAGCAAAAATTACCATCCCCAGAGCCACAATTACTCCCAAGTGCTTACGCATGAGTCCTCCTGCCTGTATACCTGCAACTGACGGGCCACACGCCACAGCGGTTTCTAGCCGTTCCCGCTGCGGCCCGCGCCCATCAGCGATACAGCACCCAATAGACAGCGACGCCCGAGAGGGAGACGTACATCCACAGCGGCCACGTCCAGCGCGCCCAGCGGCGATGGCGGCCGAAGCGCCGGCGCAGCGCCAGCGTCAGCGTGATGATCGCCAGGATGGGCACCAGCGAGGCCAGCACGGTGTGGGTGCCGAGCAGCCAGAGGTAGCCGGTGTGCCGCCAGCCCTGGCCCTGGTAATAGACAATGCCCGCGTGCCAGTGATGCAGCAGATACACGGCGAGAAACAGCACCGAGGCCGCAAACGCGCCCAGCATGGCGGCGCGGTGCGCGCGCAACCGGCGGCGGCGAATGCAGACCAGTCCCACGGTCAGCAGCGCGGCGCTGATAAGGTTGAGGACGGCGATCCAGGCGGGCAGTGCGTCCCAGCCGAACATCAGAGGCGGTTGATGGCCATCAACCCGAACAGCAGCGGGAGATAGATGACGCTGGCGCGGAGCAGGCTGAGGTAGCTGCGGCGCGTCTTGCGGCGCACGCTGTCGAGGCTGTAGTAGAGCAGGCCGAGGCCGAGCAGCAGCGCGCCGGCGAAATACACCCGGCCGGTGATGCCCATCAGGCTGGGCAGCAGGCTGACCGGGATCAGCGCCAGGCTGTACAGCAGCACCTGGCGCGAAGTTTCCCCGCCGTTCTCATCCACCACCGGCAGCATGCGGATGCCGGCGCGCTCGTACTGCTCCTTGTACAGCCAGGCGATGGCGAGAAAATGCGGGAACTGCCACAGGAACTGGATGCCGAAGAGCACCCAGGCGCCGGCGTCGAGCGTCCCGCGCGCCGCCGCCCAGCCCATGAGGATGGGCCCCGCGCCCGGCAGCGCGCCCACCAGGGTGCTGATCGGCGAACGAAATTTCAGCGGCGTATAGGCGAGCAGGTAGACGACGGTGGTGGCCAGGCCGCAGTTGGCGCACAGCCAGTTCACGCCCCAGCCCAGCAGGGCGTAACCGGCGCAGACGGTCACCGCGCCGAACAGCGCCACCGGCGGCGGCTGCAAGCGCCCGGCGGGCAGAGGGCGCGCCTGGGTGCGCGACATCAGGCCGTCGGTGCGCCGTTCCCACAGTTGGTTGAGGGCCGCCGTGCCGCCCGCCAACAGCCCCGTGCCCGCCGCCAGCTTGAGCAGCAGCATCGCGCCGAGGGGTTGTTGCGCACCCACGTAGCAGGCCGCCACGGCGGTGAGGACGACCAGCAGCGTGACCCGCGGCTTGGTCAGGGCCAGGCAACTGCCGGCCCAGTCGCCCAGCGTCTGTGCAGGCGCGGCAGCGCGCCGCAATGGGGCACCGGCCACACGGGTATAAGGGGGCGATGAGGTTTGCTGCGCGCCGGCCAAGTTCCTATTATAGGCCGCGTTCAGACTTCAGTTGCCGGTTGCCAGTTGCCAGAGCGGGTTCGGGCGCGGCGGCCTCGTGCCAGGGCGCCCCCGTCCGCAAGCGTCTTCCGCTGGCCAGGACCGGCTCGGGTGCGACGTCGCCGTGCACCTGCCGTATCGTCCGCGGCTTCAACTGGCCACTGTCAACTGGCCACTGTCAACTTCTAAAGGAGTGAGCGCCACAGCAGCACCGCCAGCGTGGCCACGGGGATCAGAGTCCAGATCCACTCATTGACCAGACGGCCGCGGCTGGCCGGGGCGTGGCGGCGCAGGTGGAGAAGCCGCCACACCACCAGGGCCCCGACGGCGGCGGTGCAGGCGATCAGAACGATGAGGTAGGCGAGGGTCATGGGGGCCTAGAAGGGCTTGACCAGCACCATCACCAGGATAAGCACGAACAGCAGGCCAATGAGGCCGTTGAACATGCCCAATTGCTGCGGCGAGGGTTCGCGATCGGGCATGCGGCGCAGTTTGACGGTGAGCGCCAGGTCGCAGCCGATCAGGATGAGCACCAGCAGCAGCTTGACATGCAGCCAGGGCGCCATCCGCACCCCGGGCAGCAGATAGAACAACAGGGCGCCGGTGATGATCATCAGCGCAGCGCCCGGGTGCGCCGCCGCGCGCATCGCCTTCTGCGCCAGCGCGGCGCGTTGCTGCCGCACTGCCGGGTCGTTGCCGGCGGCGGTGGCCACCGCCAGGGCGCGGAACAGACCGCCGATCCACAGCACCATGCCGACCAGGTGAAACACCAGCAGCCAGCCGATCCAGTTTGCCCATCCGTTCATGCCGTATTCTCCTGTGCGCGCACAAAGCGGCTGTGCACCTTTAATAGACAAGCATCCGACACCACAAGCATTCCCGCTGCCGCCGCCGCTGCTTCCGCCTGGGGATGGCTCACGCCCTCCTGCAGCCACAAAAGGCGGGCGCCGATGCGCGCCGCCGCGGCCGCAATCTCGGGCACAAACTCCGCCCGGCGAAACACGTCCACAATCTCCGGCCGCTGTGCGGCCGGAATGTCGTCCAGCGAGGCATAGGCGCGCTCGCCCAGCACCTCGCTCACCCCGGGATTTACCGGAATGATTCTGTACCCCTGGCTTTGCAGGTAGCGGGCCACGCCGAAGCTGGGCCGCGCCGGATTGTCCGACAACCCCACCACGGCAATGGTGCGCGCGCCGCGCACTTCGGCCAGGATGTCGTCGCCGATCTTCACGCCGTGGCTTTCCGCGCCCCGCGCCGCAGGCCGGCGATCTCCGGATCGCTCAACGGGCGCATCTGGCCGGAGCGCAATTGCCCGATGGTCAGCGGCCCGATGGCCACCCGCTTCAGCTTCTCCACCGGATGCCCGACGCTCAGGAACATTTTGCGGATCTGATGATAGCGCCCCTCGATCAGCACCACCTCCAGCCAGGGATTGTCCGCCGAGGTGCGGTACACCCCCGCCCGCTGGCGTTCGCGCCCGCTGGCGCCGCTCTCGCGCAGCCACTTGATGCGCGCCGGTGCGGTGCGGCGGCCGTCAATCATCACCCCGCGGCGCAGCCGCTCGAGTTGCTCTTCGGTGGGTTTGCCCGCCACCTTCACCCAGTAGGTCTTGGGCAGCGCCGTGCTGGCGTGGAGCACGCGGTTGGCCAGGTCGCCGTCGTTGGTCAGCAGCAACAGACCCTCGGAGTGAAAATCCAGCCGCCCGACCGGATAGAGGCGATCGCCCATCCCGCGCAGGTAATCGCTGATCGCCGGACGTCCCTCGGGGTCTTTGAGGGTTGTGACCACGCCCTTGGGTTTATAAAAAAGCAGGTAATGGTGCTGGCGGGTGGGGCGCAGCGGCCGGCCCGCCACCACAATGCGGTCGGTATCCCAGTCGGCCTTGCTGCCCAGCTCGCTGACGATTTTACCGTTGACGGAGACCTGGCCCTGGGTGATCAACTCCTCGGCCTTGCGGCGAGAGGCATACCCAGCCTGCGAAATCAGCTTCTGCAGTCGTTCCTGCACGCCTTTAAGCTTACCGCGCCGGGCCGGCCACGGTACCGAGACGCGCGGTTTGCGGCAATACATCAATGCGGACCGGCGTGGTGCCTTCGCCGGTGAAGTGCAGGGCGCGCGCGGCGCCGTAGCTAAGGTCAATGATGCGCGAGACGGGGACCGGACCGCGGTCGTTGATCTTCAGCACCACCGCCAGATGGTTGAGCAGGTTGGTGACGCGCACGCGGGTGCCCAGCGGCAGGTCGCGGTGGGCGGCGGTGAGGCCATACATGTCAAACGGCTGGCCACTGGTGGTTTCTTTGCCCTGGAACAGAGGCCCGTACCAACTGGCAATGCCCACCTGGTACGGCGTGGGCGCCAGCGTCGGCGGAGGCGCCGCCACTGGACCGGGCACGAAGCTGGGGCCATGGGAAGCCACCGGAGCGGCTACCAGGGCCAGGGTAAGGAGCAAGAGTGCGCAGAGTCGCTGCATAGGGGGAAGAGTTTTGTCCGGGGAGTCTTCCGTGAGGGCGACGGTTCGCGCCCGTAGTGGAAGTTGGATGTCGTTATTATACCCCAGCCGGAGGAGAGTTGCCACTCGCCAGTTGCCAGTTGCCAGAGGGGGTGTCGCGGCGGAGAATGCGAGTCATGCTCAAGCGCATTGGCATTGTCCTGGGGTTGATCGCGCTCGCCTGTATGGCGGCGCAGCCGCCGCCGACGGCGCGGGATCGAGTCTTGCAGAAGAGGCTGGCAGCGGTGCTGAATGCGCCCGGGTTTCAACAGGGGTTTTGGGGGGTGTATGTGTACTCGCTCGACCGCCGGCGGGTGTTGTTCGATCACAACGGGGAGAAGTGGTTTACGCCCGCTTCCAACGCCAAGCTGTTTACGCTGGCGGCGGCGCTGCAGTTGCTCGGCCCGGATTTCCGGTTCCATACCGCAGTGCAGTCCACCGCCGCGCCCGACGCCTCGGGCGTGATCCATGGCGATTTGGCGCTGATCGGGGTGGGAGACCCGAGCTTTTCCGGCCGGCCATATCCCTACCAGTTGGATCCCGCCGAGCCGGCGTTGCCCTATGATCCGCTGTTGGCGCCGCGCAAGCTGGCCGCCGAACTGGCGGCCAGGGGGGTGAAGCGCATCACCGGCGATGTGGTGGGGGATGACAGCTATTTTCTGCCCGATCCCTACCCCGACGGCTGGGCCATCGGCGACATGCTGTGGGACTACGGCGCGCCGGTGTCGGCGCTGACGCTCAACGACAATACCCGGTTTTTGCAGATCTACCCCGGCGCGGCGCCGGGGGATGCGCCGCGGCTGGTGTGGACGCCGGCGCTGGACACACCATCGGTCGAGCTGACCCTGACGACGGTCGCGGCCACCGCCGCCACGCGGATCAACCTCGATACCGACCCGCTCAACGGCGCCCTCAGAATCAGCGGCACCATCGCC
>Ga0134126_10004456_pt1 | contig 17512 bp, 13 predicted proteins | sample KB31752_FD_96881 | JGI IMG/M metagenome (GOLD analysis project Ga0134126, IMG submission 96881) | Terrestrial soil microbial communities with excess Nitrogen fertilizer from Kellogg Biological Station, Michigan, USA - KB3-175-2 | ecosystem: Environmental > Terrestrial > Soil > Unclassified ...
ACCGACCTCGACGTCGGCCTCCTGAAGCAGATCGCGAGCATCACCGGCGGGGAGTTCTTCCGCGCGGCCAACCCACAGGCGCTGCAGACCGTCTACCACCGGATCGATGAGCTCGAGCCGACCGCAGGTCACGATCAGTGGCTGCGGCCCGCGGCCGAATGGTTCACCTGGCCGCTGGCGCTCGCCCTGCTCCTGAGCGTTCCGGCCGCGTGGCTCCTGGCGGTGCGGATCTGACCTCATGAGTCACTTTCATCTGCTGCACCCTTACTGGCTGTTGGCGCTGCCGCCACTCCTGGCGTTCGCCATCTGGTTGGCCCGTCGCCGCGGCCGCGACGGCCCCTGGCGGCAGCTCCTGGATGGCGAGCTGCTCTCACTCCTGCGGTTGAATGAGGCCGGCAGGGGTCGCTCGCCCTGGTTCCTGATCGGCCTCGCCTGGACGCTGGCGGTGTTGGCGCTCGCAGGACCGACGTGGCAGCGGCAGATCACGCCGGCCTATCGCGCGCCGGCCGCCTGGATCGTCGCGCTCGAGCTGTCCCCTTCGATGGAGGCCGCCGACGTTGCGCCGAGCCGGATGGCGCGGGCGCACTATGCCGTCGATGACCTGTTGTCAGCGGCGCACGATGCCCGGGTGGGGCTCATTGCGTTCGCGGGAGAGGCCTACACCGTTGCACCTCTCACCAGCGATGTCGCGACGATCCGGAATCTCGCGCGGCCGTTGACTCCGGGTCTCATGCCGGAGTCGGGTGATCGCCTGGCGCCGGCGCTCGAGGAGGCGCAGCGCCTGCTGCAGGCCTCACCGGGAAAGCATCGGCAGGTGATCGTGATCACGGACGGATTCGATGACCCGGCGCGCGCCCTGCTCACCGCGCGGCGGCTGCAGCAACAGGGCATCGGCGTCAGCGTCGTCGGTGTGGGGACTGCGGCCGGCGCTCCCGAGCCGGATGGCAATGGTGGCTTCGTCCGCGATGCGCAGAAGCAGGTCGTGTTGACGCATCTCGACAGCGGCCTCCTGCAGCGCGTCGCCACCGCTGGTGGCGGCAGTTACGTGCCGTTCACCAGCCTGCCGACCCTGGTCAAGGCTCTGGACGATGCACGCTCGCGGGAGATGACCTCCGGCATCGCTGCCCCACATGTGAAGCTTGCGAGCTGGCTCAATGACGGCGTATGGCTCCTGCCACCGCTGCTGCTGCTCGCGGCGCTCATCGCCCGGCGGGGTTGGCTGTGAGAGCGCTGCTCGCGGTGCTGCTGCTCAGCATATCTCCCCTCTGCCTGGGCGCTTCGCTCGTGCCGAGCGTGTGGTCGAATCTCTGGCGCACTCAGGACCAACAGGCGCAGGCCCTCCTCGAGGCAGGGCAGGCCGCGCAGGCGGCGGACCGCTTCCGTGACCCGCGGCGGCGCGCCTACGCCGATCTCGAGGCCGGCCGATATCCGGATGCAGCCAAGCTGCTCGCGCCGTTCAACGATCCCGAGTCCGAATACAACCGCGGCAACGCGCTCGCCAAGGCCGGCCAGCTGCAGGCGGCGCTGGCAGCATACGATGCCGCCCTGAAGCAGGCTCCGACCGACAGCGACACCCACCACAACCGTGAGCTGGTCGCGCGCGCCCTGCGGCAGGAGCAACAGTCACAGTCCTCTCCCAAAGGGCGGCAGGGCGGCGGCAAATCGGGCTCATCGGGACAGCAGCAGTCGGGCGGCAACGGACAGAACGGCTCCGGGTCGCAGCACTCCGGAGCTCAGGGCAAGCAGGCTGCCGGCAGCAGCCAACAGGCCGCCAACGGTCCGCAGGGCGCCCATCAGCCGGGCAACTCCGGTCAACAGCAGCTCGGTCGGGGGAGTGATCAGAGCGGAGCCCGCACGCCTCAGGGGGCGAATCCCAACGCCACATCGAAGGAGGCTCCCGGAGAGGCGCGGCGCGATGCGGAGGAAGCCGCCGCGGCGCTCGCGCGGCAGCAACGGCAGGGAAAGGGCAATGCGGCCCGGGCGCTCGGCGAAAACCGTGACGGCACGCCACAGTCGGCGGCGAAAGCCGGCGGAAAAGAGCCCGAGACTCCCGGTCGGCTCGCCAGCGGCACACAGACCCCCAAGCAACAGGCCGAGAGCGAGCGGCAGCTCGCGCTCGATCAGTGGCTGCGGCAGATCCCCGACAGCCCCGCCGGCCTGCTGCAGCGGAAGTTTCTCATCGAGCACATGGTGCGACAACAGGGGACCGGCGATCAGCCGCCGGACGGGCCATGAGACCGCGACGCTCCAGCGCAATACTCCTGCTGATTCTCGTGTGCGCGGGAATCGTTCAGGCACGCGCCGGCATCAGGGCTTCACTCGATGCCTCTCAGGTCGCAGTCGGTGACACAGTGCAATTGACTCTGGAGCGCGACGGACGGACGAGCGGTCGGCCTGACGTCACGCCGCTGGAGCACGACTTCGACATTCTCGGCACGAGCAGCAGCACCAGCATCGAGCTCCTCAATGGAGCTGCCTCGGAGAGAACCCAAGTCATCCTGACTCTGGCGCCGAAAGCCAGCGGACGGATGACGATCCCGCCTCTCGCGTGGGACGGCGAGCGTAGTCAGGCGCTGTCGCTGCTCGTAACGGGCCCCGGCGGAACGACACAGTCTGGCGATGGGGCACCAGCGAGTGCGCCCAGTGTCTTCATCGAGACGAGCGTGTCGTCAGAGCAACCGTATGTGCAGGCCGCGGTGCAACTGACCGTACGTCTGTTCACTGCAGCGCTCCTGTACCGTGCCGATCTCGAACTGCCCGAGAACGGCGACGTCGTGGCCAAGCAGGTCGGCACCGACGAAAGCGGCCATACTGAGCGCAACGGCCGCACGTACCAGGTGATCACCCGCCACTACGTCCTCTTCCCGCTACACAGCGGCAAGCTCACCTTGCAGGGACCGGTGCTCGATGCGGAGGTCGCCGCCAACCAGCCGCGACGGCCTTTCGGCTCCGATCCATTTGGCGGCGGATTCTTCGGCGGGCCGGCCTTCCGCACGATTCAACCCGTTCGCCTGCACGGCAAGCCTATCGTGCTGACGGTGCAGGCGCGTCCGGCAAGTGCCGTCGGCAGCTATTGGCTGCCGGCCCGCAATGTCACCCTGAGCGCCTCCTGGAATCCGGCGAAGCTCAGCGCCCGCGCGGGCGATCCGATCACCCTGGATGTGTCCTTGCAGGCCACGGGGCTGACCGCGGCGCAGCTTCCCGATCTGTCGTCGCTGTTGGAAATCCCGCCCGGCCTCAAATCCTATCCGGATCAACCGAAGGTCAACGACTCGACGCGGGATGGGCTGCTCGTCGGAAGCCGCGATCAGACCATCGCCCTGATGGCGGACGCGCCAGGGAGTTACACGATCCCGGCGCTCACGGTCAGCTGGTGGGACACGCAGACCAACCAGCCTCGGGTAACGACAGTCCCGGCGCGCACGTTGACCATTCTGCCCGCGCCCGGTGCCACGACTGCAACCGCAGCGCCGCCGGCTCGTGCTGCGCGGCCGCTCTCGACACCGGCCGCACAACAAGCACGGCCCACGCCTGCTGTTCAGAAACCGGCACCCGCGCGCTCACCGTCACAGTGGCAGTGGATCAGCATCGCCCTCGCGGCCGTATGGCTCACGACGCTCGGTGCATGGCTCTGGTCACGACGATCACGACCGACGCGGACCCAAACGCCACCGCCGGGCCCCCCCGCTGCGGCCGGCTCATCCGCCCCACACCGAGCCCATCCTGAGCTTTCCCGGGAGCGCTCCGCCTTCCGCGCCGCCTGCGAAATCAACGACGCGCATGCAGCGAGAGCGCATCTCATGGCCTGGACGACGGCGCATTGGGGCACGACCCCGACCGGCGTCAACGCCATTGCCGCACGGATTGGGGATACCACCGTTGCCGAGCTTCTCCGCGACCTCGATCGAGCCTGTTATGCGGGAGGCGCCTGGCAAGGTCACGCGCTCGGGGCGGCGCTCACCGAGCTGCCGACGTCTCAGGAGAAGGCCGCGCGCGAGCGCAACCGGCTCGCACCGCTCTATCCTTAACCGGCTTTGGGCAACTTCAGCCGGCCTCGGCCGGCCTACTGCTCGGGCTTGCCGAATCCGCCGCCCCCGGGCGTCTCGATGACAAAGACATCCTCCTTCTGCATCTCGACCACTGCGGTCGCCGTCAAGTGCTCGACGGCTCCCGAGACGCGGCGCACCCAGTTCTTACCGGGCTGTCCCGGCTCACCCCCCTGTAATCCGAAGGGCGGTACCCGGCGCCGGTTGGAGAGGATGGCGGCGGTCATGGCCTCTCTGAAGCGGATCTGACGCACGACACCGTTGCCGCCCTGGTGCCGGCCGCGGCCACCCGACCCCCTGCGGATGGCGAAGCGGTCGAGCAGGACCGGGAACCGCCACTCCAGCACCTCGGGGTCGGTGAGCAGACTGTTGGTGGCATGGGTATGCACGGCATCCGTGCCATCGAAGCCGGGGCCGGCTCCTGAGCCGCCGCAGACGGTCTCGTAATACTGATGCGCGCCGTCGCCGAACGTGAAGTTGTTCATCGTACCCTGTGCGGCAGCGAGAGCCCCCAGCGCCCCATACAGGGCGTCGATGATCGTCTGACTGGTCTCCACGTTGCCCGCCACGACGGCCGCGGGATATTGCGGCCGCAGCATCGAGCCGGCGGGAATGACGATCTCCAGCGGCAGGAGGCAGCCGTCGTTCATCGGGATGTCGTCATCGACGAGAGTACGGAAGACATAGAGCACCGCGGCGCGCGAGATTGCGGGCGGCGCATTGAAGTTGTTGGGCCGCTGCGGACTGGTGCCGGCGAAATCGATCCGAGCGCTCCGGGCCGCACGATCGATGGTGATCCGCACACGGATCACGGAGCCGTCATCCATCTCGTAGGCGAACTCACCATCGTGCAGAACGTCGAGCACGCGGCGGACCGCCTCCGCGGCATGGTCCTGGACGTGTTGCATGTAGGCGTTGACCACGGGCAGCCCGAAGTGACGCACCATGCGCCTCAGCTCATCCGCACCCTTGGCGCAGGCGGCTACCTGTGCCTTCAGATCCGCGATGTTCTGCTGCGGATTGCGCGATGGATACGGACCGCTCCCCAACAGCGTGAGGGTCGCCTCCTCGCGGAACCGGCCGGCATCGACCAGCAGGAAATTGTCGATGAGCACGCCCTCTTCGGTGATGGAGCGGCTTCCCGGCGGCATCGAGCCGGGCGTGATGCCGCCGATGTCGGCGTGATGACCGCGCGAGGCGACGTAGAACAGCGGATCCGATGCCGCTTCGGATGATCCGACGTCGAAGACCGGCATGACGACGGTGATATCCGGCAGATGCGTGCCGCCGTTGTAAGGCGCATTGAGTGCATACACATCCCCAGGCAGCATGCCGCGGCCGTCGACGTTGCGCTCGCGCGCCGCGATGATGACCTTCACGCTCTCCCCCATCGAGCCCAGGTGAATGGGCATGTGGGGCGCGTTCGCGATCAGCGCACCGGTGCGGTCGAATACCGCGCACGAGTAGTCCAGCCGCTCCTTGATGTTGACCGAGCGCGAGGTGCTCTGCAGGGCCACTCCCATCTGCTCCGCGATCGCCATATAGAGGTTGCCGAACACTTCCAGCATGACCGGGTCCGCATCCGTTCCGATGGCCACGCGTTTCGGCAATGCCTCGATGCGCTCCAGGATGAGATTGCCGAGATCATCGATCGTGGCGCGCCAGCCAGGCTCCACGACGGTGGTGGCGGACGCCTCGATGATGACGGCCGGGGCTTCGATCACGTGTCCGGCCTTCAACTCGTCGCGCGAATAGATCGGCGCCTCCACCGGCGCGGCAGCGAACCAGATGGGCCGCCGCGCAAGCACCGGCGGCAGTGCGCCGGCCGCAGCCTGGAATCGCACCGGGCGGCTCTGCGCTTCGCCGCCGCCCACGACCTCGATCGAGGCTGCCTCCACGATCACGGGCCGGCCGGGCGCATCGAAGCCGAAGCGGACGCGATGTGCGGCTTCAAACGCCTGAATGGCCTCCTGCGTCTTCCCGAAGGAGACGACCAGCGCGAGGTCCGTGCCCTCGTATTTCAGGTGCAGGCGATGCAACACCGTGATGTTGCTCGCGGGCACGCCCTGCGCGGCCATCTCCGCGACACCGGCGCGCTCGAGATCGGCCAGAATCCCCCGCAGCTGCGACTCGAGCGCATCCTCGAGCGGTGCCTCCACCGCTCTTTGCTTGAGCACCCGCAAATCGGCGAGCCCCATGCCGTAGGCCGACAGCACGCCGGCGAGCCGATGGATGAGGATGCGGCGCATCCCGAGCGCATCGGCCACCCGACAGGCGTGCTGCCCGCCCGCGCCGCCAAAGCATGCCAGGGTGTAGGCCGTGACGTCGTGGCCCCGTTGGATGGAAATCTGCTTGATGGCGTTCGCCATGTTCTCCACGGCGATCCGCAGGAATCCCTGCGCCAGCTCCTGGGACGACCTGCGTACACCCGTCGTCCGCGCGACCTCGTTCGTCACGGCGGCGAACTGACTCTCCACCGCGCCTACGTCGATGGGCGCATCACCCTGCGGCCCGAATACACGCGGGAAGTAATCGGCCTGCAGGCGCCCCAGCATGACGTTGCAGTCCGTGACCGTGAGCGGTCCGCCGCGCCGATAGCAGGCCGGTCCGGGAATCGCGCCTGCCGACTGTGGGCCGACCCGCAGTCGGATGCCGTCGAAGCGGCAGATCGAGCCTCCACCCGCCGCCACCGTGTGGATATGCATCATCGGGGCGCGGATGCGAACACCCGCGACCAGCGTCTCGAAGGTGCGCTCGAGCTCGCCGGCATAGTGAGATACGTCAGTGGAGGTACCGCCCATGTCGAAGCCGATGACTCTCTCTGCCCCCGCCTCGGTGGCGGTGCGCACCATGCCGACGATTCCACCTGCAGGGCCGGAGAGGATCGCATCCTTGCCGTGAAAGCGGCGAGCCTCCACGAGGCCGCCGTTCGACTGCATGAAAAGAAGGCGCACGCCTTGGCCGAGCTCACCTCCTACCTGCTCCACGTACTTGCGCAGCACCGGGGAGAGGTAGGCATCGACGACCGTGGTATCACCCCGCCCCACCAGCTTGACGAGCGGGCTCACCTCGTGACTCACGGATACCTGGGCGAAGCCGATTTCGCGGGCGAGCTGCGCCAGCGCACGCTCGTGCTGCGGGAAGCGGTAGCCGTGCATGAACACGATCGCGATGGAGCGGATGCCGTCTGCAAGAGCGCGTTCCAACTGACTACGCGCCCCCTGCAGATCGATCGGGACGAGGACCTCGCCCTCTGCGCTCAGGCGCTCCTCGATCTCGACTGCCCGTTCATACAACAGCTCCGGCAACACGATGTGCCGGTCGAAGAGCCGGGGCCGGTTCTGATAGCCGATGCGCAACGCATCCGCAAACCCCGCAGTGATTGCCAGCAGCGTCCGTACGCCCTGGCGCTCGAGCAACGCGTTGGTTGCGACGGTCGTCCCCATCTTCACCGCTGCGATCGCGGTCGAGGGGAGCGGCGCGCCTCTCTCCAGCCCCAGCAGCCGCCGGATCCCCTCCACGGCGGCATCCGAATACTGACCCGGGCTCTCCGATAGGAGCTTCCGGGTGCGCAGGCTCCCGTCAGGCGCCCGCGCGACGATATCGGTGAAGGTGCCGCCGCGGTCGATCCAGAACTGCCAGCCCGCGGGGCTCATCGCTACATCGAGTGACTGGCAAACGACTCATCCTGGAGCCGGTCGAGGAACGACTGCAGCTCCGCGGCACGCTCGGTGCCCATCCGTTGTGCGGTCTTGGTGATGAGCTTGGGCGGGATGTCCTTGACGAACCCACGCAGCGACTTCAGGGCTGGCGCGAAGCTTGGCGCCTTGTCTCCGGTGAGGGCGATCAGGCGTGCGGCGCCGAGGTCCCCGAGGAAGTTGAGCGAGTCGGCATCGTGCAGCACGATGGCGTTGGGATCGCTGCCGGCATTGCTGTAGAACATGTGGCCGCGCTCGGCAGCCTGCACGGCCGCAACCTTCTGCATGGGGAAGCCGGTCCCCCCGAGCACCGCCCGCGCCTGCCGCGCGGCGCACTCGCCATGCTCCATCTTGGGTCCCTTGCAGGGCATGAAGGCCGACATGTCATGGAGGAAGGCCGCGGCAAACAACACATCGGTATCGATGTGCAGGCCATCCCCCTCAGCAAGGCGTACCGCCAGCAGGTAGTCCCGCTCGGAATGCAGCCAGCCCCAGGCCGGATGCACGAACTTCGAATGAGCGAGCGCGTAGATTTTGACCTTCCAGGGCGCATCGAGCGGGATGCCTCCGGGGGTCGCGGCCGGCGCGCCGGCGGAAAATGCCGGCCCGATGAGGCTCAGCATGACCATCAGAAACGCTGCAGCAGCGACTCTCGTTTTCATGAGCGGCTCACTTTCGGTCTATTGAGGCAGCGATTGCAGCCAGCCGATGAGGGCCGCCTGCAATGCGATCCGATGATCGGAATAAACGTGGTCGGTATCGAGGTGCACGGCGGTGACCGGCGCATGACGGGCCTGCAACGCGCTCACCAACGCGTCATCTGACGGCGTGTACCTGTCATCGGCAGTGATGACGAGCAGAGGCACGTGATCGATCCGGCCATAGACCTGATCGAAGCGCCACTTTGCGGCATGCGCCTCGAGCTCATCGGCCATCTGCTCCGGTGTGACCTGCGCCAGGGACTCCGTCAGGCCCGACATCCGGCCGACCAGCTGCGCGTGCGGCATGCTGCCGGGGAAATCCTTGCTCATGTCGGCCGCAGAGATCAGCGCCATTCCGGCGAGGTGATGATCGCGTGCCGCGGTCTCGACGGCGACCCAGCCGCCCATGCTGTGGCCCACGATCACGATGCGCTGGGTATCGATGCCGAGACTCTCGGCAACGGGTTTGCTGCGCAGGTAGGCCAACGCCGCCCCCGCATCCTCTGCACAGTGAGCAAAGCGGAAGGCACCGGGGCTGCCCCAAGAGCCCCGGAAAAAGAAGGTGACTGCGTTCCATCCGGCCCGCCGGACCGCCTGCACGAGATCCAGGTTCTTCTCGTTGCCCGGGAGACCCACGAAGAAGAGGGCAGTGGGATGAGGGCCGGCGCCCTGAGCCAGATAAGCGACGCCGTTGACCCTGAGCCCGTGAGTGGGAATGTGCAGCACCTCCATGCGCGGGGGGTGCCGGGCATCGTGCGGCGGGTCGGTGTAAACGGCTGGCGGAATCGCGGAATTCGCCCATGCGCCGCCGGCCATCGCCGACATCCCGAGCAACACCAACGCGCAAGTTAATTTGAACCAGCGGATCATGCTCACCTCCCCGCGCGCCGTTTTCAGTCTAACCGGTCGGCGGCCCCGCATCCTTGCCGTTGCGCTGATCCTGCATCCAGCGGTCCACCACCTCATCGAGCACCGTGAGCGGCATTGCGCCGTGCTGCAGAATCGCCGCGTGGAAGCCCTTGATGTCGAAGCGCGGCCCCAACTCGTCCCTGGCCTTCTGCCGCAGCCGTTGAATGTCGATCTCGCCGATCATGTAGGACAGTGCCTGACCGGGCCAGGCGATGTAGCGGTCGACCTCGGTGTCGATGTTCTGCTCGGCGAGGGCGCTGTTGTCCTCGAAGTAGCGCACGGCCCGCGCGCGCGTCCAACCCTCGGAGTGCATGCCCGTGTCCACGACCAACCGCACGGCGCGCCACATCTGGAAGTCGAGGTAGCCAAACTTCGCGTAGGGGTTGTCATAGAGCCCGAGGTCGTCGCAGAGTGTCTCGGTGTAGAGCGCCCAGCCCTCGCCGAAGGAGCTATAGTAGTCGAAGCGGCGGAACTCGGGCAGATTCGTCAGCTCCATCTCGATCGGGATCTGCAGCTGATGCCCGGGACGGGCCTCGTGGCAGGTGAGCACCTGGATCTCGTACTTCGGCCGGCTCTGCGGCTTGTAGAGATTGACAGCCATGTAGCCCGCGACGCTGCCGTCGCCCGCCGGAGGCACCGAGTAGGCGGGATAGGTGTCGGGGGCGAGCGCGGCGGGAATCGGGCGGATGCCATAGGTCACCCGCGGCAGGATCCGGACCGGAAACTCCTTCACGAGGAGCGGATCGACGCGCTTGGCGGCATTGCGGTAGGCCTCGATGAGATCCTGCGGGTCCTTGTAATAGAAGCGGGGATCGGTTTTCAGATAGTGCACGAAATCCTTGTAGCTGCCCTTGAAGCCGACCTGTTTGAAGATCTGCTCCATCTGCGCGTGAATCTCGGCGACCTTGCGCAGGCCCATGGCATGGATCTGCTCGGGCGTCAGGTTGGTCGTGGCGTACTCCCGCACCTGGAAAGCGTAGTAAGCCTTGCCGTTGGGCAGCGCCTGCGCCGCGATGCTGCTGCGGCAATGCGGCAGATACTCGTGGTCGAAGTACTGCTGAAACTCCCGGTATGCGGGGGTGACCTCGTTGGCGATCGCCGTGCGGGCCTCGTCGCGCAGCTGTGCCTGCTCGGCCCGAGGAATGATGTCCGGCATGCTCTTGAAGGGCTCATAGAGCGGGCTCTGCGTCGGGTCAGCCACCACATAGGGGTCGATCTGGTGCGGCACGCGCTGCATCACCACCTTCGGCTCGGTCATGCCATCGGCTACTCCCTGCTGGAGGAGGGCAATGGTCGCATCCATGTAGGGTTTGAAGGTTTGCAGGCGATGGACGAAGTTGTGGTAGTCCGCCGCGGTCTCGAAACGGAGCGTATGCGTGAGCGTCTGCAGCGTCTGGATGCCATCCAGCTCGTTGACGGGCATCAGGTATCCCTTCAGCCCGTAACCCTCCACCAGCATGCCGTCGCGATACTTGAAGAGGTCGTAGCTGATCCGATCCTCACCGGTGAGAGCGCCACGATCGATGGCCGCGAGCTTCTGCAGCGCGGCGATGTCTTCCTCGTGCTCGCGGGCGAGCGTCGCCAGACTCACGTCCGGCCAAAAGCCGTCGTATTGATGAAAGCCGTCAGCGGACGCCTTGAGGGGATCCTCACGCATCTCGCGTTGCCACTCCGTCTGCAGTAACTCGTGCAGAGCCGTGGCTGCGGGGTTCGCAGACGCCGCTGCGCACGAGGGCGCGGCGGCAGTTGCCGCAAGGCCCAGGGCACCGCAGAGGAAAGGAACAGCGAAGAGGGGACTGGATCGCGCGAGTCGAGCCATGGCGCAGCTCCGTCGGTCTGCCGCAAATTACGACATGCAGACGGCAAAGCTACCATGAAGCAGCCGCGGCCGAGGCTTTCTCCGTCGCCTCGCCGTCTCGGTTGGCCGCGTGCTATGCCCGCGACTTTTCCGGCAGAGCGACACTCAGCTCGAGCACCTCGTGCCCCTCGTCCTGCCCGAGGTTGATTTGCACCGCCTCCGGATCGACATTGACGTACTTGTGGATCACCTGCAGGATCTCCCGCCTGAGCAGCGGCAGGTAGTCCGGCCCGCCGCGCGCGCTGCGCTCCTGCGCGACGATGATGCGCAGGCGTTCCTTGGCGACGCTGGCCGATGAGGGCGTGCGGCGAAAGAGAGCGAGCAGCCCCACGTCAACCCCCGAACATGCGGGCGAAGAAGCCTCTCTTCGGCTCCTCCAGGAAACGCAGCGGCAGCGTCTCGCCGAGGAGGCGCGCCACTGCATCGTCGTAGGCCAGCGAGGCGTCGCTCTCGTCGTTGAGAATCACCGGTACGCCGGCGTTGGATGCAGCAAGGACGTCGGGAGATTCCGGCACCACGCCGATCACGTCCAGCCCCAGGATTTCCTTCACGTCATCCACGCTCATCATCTCTCCGCTCGCCACCCGTCTGGGGTTATATCGCGTCAGCAGGAGATGTTCCTTGACACCGCCGTTGCCCTTCTCCGCACGCTGCGTCTTGCTGGCGAGGAGACCCAGGATTCGATCGGAGTCACGGACCGAGGAGACCTCCGGGTTGACCACGACCACCGCGCGATCGGCGTAATACATGGCCAGGTGCGCGCCCTTCTCGATGCCGGCTGGAGAGTCGCAGAGGATGTAGTCGAACCCTTCCGCGATCAGCTCATCGAGTACGCGCCGCACGCCATCTGCCGTGAGCGCGTCCTTGTCGCGTGTCTGCGAAGCCGCGAGCACGTGCAGGTTCTCGAGGCGCTTGTCTCTGATGAGCGCCTGTTTCAGCGTGCAGTCGCCCTGGATGACGTTCACGAAGTCATAAACGACGCGGCGCTCACAACCCATGATGAGGTCGAGATTACGCAAGCCGATGTCGAAGTCGATCACGACGACACGCTTGCCGCGCTTCGCGAGGCCGCATGCCACACTGGCCGAGGTGGTCGTCTTGCCGACGCCGCCCTTGCCTGAAGTCACCACGATGATCTCGGTCAATATTCTCTCCTCACAGCCTTCCGGCTGCCCCCGACCTTACTCGCCTGCTGATGGCAGGTATTCAAGAACTCAATGGAGCGACACGCAAATCGTCGCCATCCAGCCACGCCTGCACCGGCTTGCCGGCGAGCTCCGGCGGCAACGTCTCGAACACACGGAATACTCCCGCCACGGATACCAGCTCGGCGTGAAATTCCTGACAGAACACGCGCGACCCAGCCTCGCCCCGCGCGCCGGCGACGGCGCGTCCGCGCAGCGCGCCGTAGATATGCACACACCCGTCCGCTATCACCTCCGCGCCTGCTCCCACCGTCGAAGTGACCACGAGGTCGCGGCTGCGCGCATAGATACGCTGCCCCGAACGGATCGGCTGATGTTGCATCAGCGCCGGAATCCCCGGCTCGGCCCGCTCCGGCGGCTGCACGACCGGTATCGTCTGAGTCTGCGGCCGGAAGGGCGCCAGCACGGGCAGCTCGAGCGCCGCTGACAAGGCTTCCACTGCGGCGGAGCTGCCAACGAGGCCCACCGGCAGCATGCCCGCGCGGCGCACCGCATCCATCACGCCACGCATCTCTTCCAGCTGCGGATCTCTGCCGAGCAGCGTCAGGTCCAGGCAAATTCCGGTGCGCTGAAAGAAGAGCGGAGCGCTCGCCACACGGCCGGTCAGCTCGTCGAGAATCGCGCCCGGGTCGGTCGAGCGCAGACGCACCTGAATCAGGCCCACCTGTCCGAAACGAATATCGATGGCCGGCGCTGGTGCGGCGGCATCGGCTGGCTTCGTCATCATCTATTGATGCCATCCGTCAGAACGCGTTGCGAAATCTCTGCTGCGCCCGTAAACCGCAAAGCCTCCCCGAGGGATGCGCATGACGCGCGCCCGAGTGCAGTGCGGGATGGAGGCGCAGTGTACCGGCTTAATTTCGCCGCCGCACGCCTCTGACAGGCTCAGCCTCGAGCGGATTCTCCGGCCAGTAGTGCTTCGGATAGCGGCCGCGCAGGTCCTTGCGTACTTCGGCGTATGCGCCGCGCCAGAAGCTCTTGAGATCGCGCGTCACCTGCACCGGGCGCCGTGCGGGCGAGAGCAGCTTGAAAGTGATCGGCACTCGACCGCCGCCGATCCGCGGACTCGCCTCGAGGCCGAAGACCTCCTGCAGGCGTACCGAGACCGCAGGAGCGTTCTCATCGAGGTAATCGACGCGCACGTGCGAGCCGCTCGGCACGGTGAGCTGCGCCGGTGCGAGTCGGTCGAGCTCGCGGCGGTGATCCCAACTCAGCCGTGCGAGCAGCGCATCGAGAAGCGGGATGCGGGCGAGATGCTCGCGGCGTGTGACTCCTTCGAGCCAGGGCGTGAGCCACTCGCCGGCCGATGCTCGCAGAGCGTCATCGGAAAGGAGCGGCCAGCTGTCATAGGAACCGCCCAGGCGCCGCACGAACGCGACCCGCGCCTGCAGCTCGCGCGCCTCGCGCGTCCAGGGGAGTGACTCGATTCCGAGCTGGCGGATGCCTTCGAGCATGGCGGCGTGCGCCTCCTGCTGCGGCACCTGCGGCAGAGGGCTCTCCTCCAGCACCAGGCCATCGAGCCTGAGCACTCGCCGTGCGAGCACGGCCTCTTCGCGTGTGCTCCACTCGACGGAGTCGGCTCGCTCCAGGCGAGACGCCATCAGCTCTTCGACCTCGCGGCGACCGAGAGGCGCTGCGAGGCGGATGCGCGCGTCCCGCTCGCGGTCATCGAGGTCCACGGCCACGATGAGCTCCTGGCGCGAGAGGCTCTGTGGCTCGGCGAAATGCGCGCCGCGGCCATTCGTCAGCGTGAAGCGCCCTTCCCCACCCGGCCGCTGTCGCCCGATCCGATCCGGGAACGCCAGCGCGAGAAGTCCACCGGCGGTGGCACCCGCCGCGCCCCGAGCGGCGGCGGAATCTGCCGTCTCGCCGAGCTGACGCAGGAGCTCCCGCGCGCCGCGGCGGACTCTCTGCAGGGCCGCGCGGTCGATTCCTCCGGACTCGCCATCGCCTCGGAGCGCCTCGATGCGGCCACGGATGTCGGCATCCCGCGCGCCGCCGGTACCACGAAAGAGGTCCCGCTCCGAAAGGAGCGCGGCGATGTCCGCCGCGAGAGGCAAGCAGCCGATCTCGCGCGCACGCAGCAGCATGTGCGCCAGGCGAGGATGCGTGCCGAGACGCGCCATCTCACGGCCATGAGTGGTGATGCGGCCTTCGGCGGACAGCGCTCCGAGACGCGCCAACAGATCGCGCGCGCTCGCGAGCATCGCGGTGGGTGGCGGATCGAGCCACTTGAGCGCGGCCGCATCGCGGGCTCCCCAGCTGGCAAGCTCGAGGGCGAGCGGCGTCAGGTCCGCCTCGACGATCTCCGCCGGGCTGAATGGCGCGAGGCTGCGCTGCGCGCCCTCGCTCCAGGCGCGGTAGCACACGCCCGGCTCCGTCCGTCCCGCTCTGCCCTGCCGCTGCTCCGCCGAGGCGCGGGAAATGCGCTCCGTCTCGAGACGGCTCATGCCCGTTGCCGGATCGAAGCGCTGGCGGCGAGCGAGACCCGAGTCCACGACGACCCGTACCCCCGGAATGGTCAGACTCGTCTCCGCGATGTTGGTCGCGAGGACGACACGTCGCGACCCCGCGCGGGCGGGCATCAGCGCCGCCTCCTGGTCCTGGCTCGAGAGCTCCCCATAGAGCGGCAGGACCTGCAATCGGTCCGTGCTGGAGCCCGCCGGCAGCGCTCCCTCGAGCAGCGCGCGCACGCGGTGAATCTCCCGCGCTCCCGGAAGAAACACCAGCACATCTCCCTGCTCTTCCTCCAGCGCACGCCGGACGAGCCTCGCCGTGAGCGCTTCGGGAGACTCCTGCGTCCCACGGATTGGCCCCATCTCGGGCAATGGCGGCATCCCGTTGCCCGCAAACCGCGTCTCCACCGGGAAGCTTCTGCCGTGCGCCGCCACGAGGGGCGCATCGCCCAGCAATCGCGCCACCGCCGCGCCCTCGAGCGTAGCCGACATGACCAGGATTTTGAGATCCGGCGTCACACTCTCGCGTGCGTCGAGCGCGAGCGCCAGTCCGAGATCCGCCTGCAGGCTCCTCTCGTGATACTCATCGAAGAGCACCGCTGCGATTCCTTCGAGCGCGGGGTCAGTCTGCAACATCCGTGTCAGCACACCCTCCGTCACGACCTCTATGCGAGTATCGCGCGACACGCGCGTATCCAGACGCATCCTATACCCTACGGTGCGGCCGACCGCCTCGTCCAGCGTCTGCGCCATGCGCAGCGCCACCGCACGTGCCGCCAGCCGACGAGGCTCCAACATCAGGATTCGCTTGCCCGCCGCCCAGGGCTCATCGAGCAGCACCAGTGGTACCACGGTGCTCTTGCCAGCTCCGGGCGGTGCAGTCAGTACTGCGGAGGCGTGGCTCGCGAGCGCCCGCCGCAGTTCCGGCAGCGCTTCATCGATCGGTAATCCCGAATGCCGCAGGGAGCGCCGGATCACGAGCGCCACATGTCATACGCGAACAACAGCCAGCCGAGGATGAGGAGTCCGCCGCCGAACGGTGTCAGTATCCCGACCCAGGGTGGCGCATCCAGGCTGAGCGCATAGAGACTGCCGCAGAAGAGCGCGATCCCCACGAGCAGCGTCCGGGGGGCCGTCACGACCCTGTAAAATGTCGGTCGTCTGACCGGCGTCGCCAGGTCCGGCGCGCCACCGAGGAGCGCTCCCATCACCAGCAGGCCGAGCGACTGGTAGAACTGAAACCGCACGGCGATATCGTAGATATTCTGCTGGCGCGCGCTCCAGCGACCTGCCATTGCATGAGCGCCCAGCGCCCCCGCAACCGTCGCCAGGGCGAGCAACACGCTCCCGGCCGGGAGCACCCACCTCCCGTAGGAGCCTTTCCTCATCATGCCGGCAACCCTAGGACTGCGGTCCCGGCCGGTCCGGCCCGAGCACCCCCAGGAGCGGCCGGAAAAGGTCGAGCGGCAGCGGAAACACGATGAGCTGCGATTTGTCGTGCGAGATGTCGGCCAGCGTCTGCAGGTACCGCAGCTGCAGCGAGCTCGGCTGCTGCGCAAGCGCCTGAGCCGCTTCCACCAGCGCCTTTGCCGCCTGCTTCTCGCCTTCGGCATTGATGACTTTGGCGCGCCGCGCGCGCTCGGCCTCTGCCTGCCTCGCCATTGCGCGCACCATGCTCTCGTCGAGGTCGACGTCCTTGATCTCTACGTTCGCCACCTTGATCCCCCAGGCCTCCGTGGCCAGATCGAGAAGCCGCTGGATGTCGGCGTTGAGCTTGTCACGCTGCGCCAGCAGATCATCGAGCTCGTGTTGCCCCAGCACCGAGCGAAGCGTGGTCTGCGCCACCTGACTCGTGGCATCCCACGCGTTCGCCACCTGGATGATCGCACGGCCGGGATCGACCACGCGGAAGTACACGACCGCGTTCACCTTGACCGACACGTTGTCGCGGGTGATCACGTCCTGCTTCGGCACGTTGAGCACGATGACCCGCAGGTCCACCTTTTTCATCCTCTGGAAGACGGGCCAGATCAGGATGATGCCCGGCCCCTTGATACCCGTGAAGCGCCCGAGCGTGAACATTACGGCCCGCTCGTATTCGTTCAGCACGTTGATGGCGCTGAAGACCAGCATGGCAATGATGACGATGATGACAACGAGAGCGTAGGGCATAAGGATCTCCGGGCGTGGCCCGCCTCAGGGCGAAGGCTCGACCCACAATGTCAAACCTTCCACCTTCACGACGCGCGCCGCCTGTCCGGCCTTCAAGGGCCCCGCACTGCAGGCGTTCCACAACTCACCGCCGTAGCGGACGCGCCCGCGCGCCGCAAAATCTTCAACCGCTTCGACCACTGCTCCGAGCATCGCCTGGGTGCCGGTCACGACCGGGCTGCGCGCCGCATGCGCCGCAAGATACACGATCCCGAGAATGACGAGACCACCCACGGTCGCCAGGCCTCCGATGAGCGGCAGGGCAACCTGCAAGCCCGAAGTTCTCGAGAAGAGGATGAGGGAACCGACGATGAAGGCGATGAGGCCGCCGATCCCGAGTGAGCCGTAGGTTGGGAAAAAGAATTCCGCCGCGATCATGCCGGCGCCGACGATGAGGAGCGCGAGTCCGGCGAAATTGGTCGGCAGGA
>Ga0134126_10004457_pt1 | contig 17512 bp, 13 predicted proteins | sample KB31752_FD_96881 | JGI IMG/M metagenome (GOLD analysis project Ga0134126, IMG submission 96881) | Terrestrial soil microbial communities with excess Nitrogen fertilizer from Kellogg Biological Station, Michigan, USA - KB3-175-2 | ecosystem: Environmental > Terrestrial > Soil > Unclassified ...
AGTTCAGGCAATGACTACAGTAAACAAGCAAATAACAGAGATTTTTATTTTATCATTAAACTTATAAGACATCAATTCTTCGCATCTACATATTGTGTGCCTTGACGTACCTTATCCGCCTGATTATGGAGGCGTTTTTGACCTTTTCTATAAGATAAAAACGTTGTCCGAAATGGGAATTAGAATCCATTTGCATTGTTTTGAATATGGGCGCGGCCAACAACCGGAATTGAACCAATATTGTGAAGAAGTTTTTTATTATGAAAGAAAGAAGCCTTTACAAACAACTCAATTGCGTTTACCCTACATCGTTAGTTCAAGGGTAAATCCTTTATTGATAAAAAATTTGCTTAAAGATGATTATCCGGTTTTGCTTGAAGGAATTCACTGTACTTATTATTTATATAACGAAGAATTAAAAGACAGGAAAATATTAGTACGGCTGCATAATGTGGAATATGAATATTATGGCCAATTGGCAAATTCCACAGATAATATTTATAAGAAGACGTATTATAAATTAGAAAGCCGCCGACTAAAAAAATATGAAAAAGCCATTGCCGGAAAGGCAAAACTGCTGGCGGTAAATGAAAAAGATAAGGATACGTATAAAAAGATTTTCTTAGCAAACGATGTTGAATTCCTGCCTGTTTTTTTGCCATTTAAAGAAGTGAAATCTGAAAAAGGAAAAGGAGAATTTTGTTTGTATCATGGAAATTTATCGGTGGCTGAAAATGAAAAGGCCGCACTATGGCTTTTGGAAAATGTGTTCTCTCAAAGCGATATCCAGCTTATTATCGCTGGAAAAAATCCGACTGATTTCCTAAAAAATAAAATTTTAGAAAATATAAATACTGAATTAAGGGAAAATCCATCCCAACTGGAAATGGAAGATTTAATAAAGAATGCACATATTCATTTGTTGCCTTCTTTTAATTCAACAGGAATAAAAATTAAGTTATTAAACGCCTTGTTTAATGGAAGGTTTGTAATTACAAACCCGGCATCATTAGAAGGAACCGGGCTTGAGAGGCTTTGTGAAATTGCAGAAGAAGGAAATGATTTTTTAAAAAAGATAAATGAATTATTTGCGATTCCATTTTCCCAAAAACAAGTTATCGAAAGGAAAAAAATCCTTGAAAGAAAGTATGATAATGAAAAAAATGCACAGCAACTTATGAAGTGGCTATAGAGGCGTGGTCAATCACTTTTCCCCGCTCAGTTTTAATCGTCCTTGCAGGAAATTTATTGATCACCATATAGTCATGTGTTGCCATTATGATTGCGGTTCCATAATCTTTGCAAATGCTGAAAAGCAATCTCATGATCTCATCAGAAGTTTCCGGGTCCAGGTTTCCGGTTGGTTCATCAGCCAATAATAATTTGGGGGAATTTAAAAGCGCGCGTGCTACATCAATCCTTTGCTGTTCGCCACCACTAAGCTCAAAAGGCATTTTAAACCCTTTGGTTTTTAAACCTACTTTTTCCAAAACATCAGCAATTTTTTCGTCCATTAATTTTTCATCTTTCCAACCGGTGGCCTTCATTACAAACTTGAGGTTCTCATTCACATTTCTGTCGGTAAGTAATTGGAAATCCTGGAACACAACGCCCAGGTTACGCCGCAGGTATGGAATTTTTTTCCAATCAAGCTGGCCTAAATTAAATCCTACAACTGTTCCTTCGCCTTCTTTAAAATCTAAATCTGCATATAAAGTTTTGAGTAAGCTTGATTTTCCTGTTCCTGTTTTACCCACGAGATATACAAATTCTCCACGGTTTACAGTAATATTCACATCAGAAAGAATCAACGAATCTCCCTGGTAAATACTCACACCTTTTAATTCAACAATTGCTTCTGACATAATTTATTCGATTATATTTTTTAATCCAACAGCCGTAAAGTTAATTGTATAATTATATTTTCTATAAAACATTTATTATACAACTGTTAAAAAATATAGAAACCCAGCTTACTTTTTTTCGCTATTTTTTTTTAGACTTATTCCTACAAAAATCCAGTAAACCCACTAATAAACACTATTCTTATTTTCATTTTTTTCTACAAACTAAAAAAATAGTTTGTAAACTAAAAAAATAGTTTACCTTTGGTTTTTGAAACTAAAAATGTAAAGGATGAAAACATTAACAAAAGCCGAAGAAGAAGTAATGCAGGTGCTTTGGCGCTTAGGAAAATCTTTATTAAGAGAAATAACCAATGAGATGCCTGAGCCGAAACCTCATCAGAATACGGTAGCGACCGTATTGAAAATATTAGTTGAAAAAGAATTTGTAGGGATTGAAGTTGTAGGAAGAATGCACCAATATTATGCCCTGGTAAATAAAGATGTTTATTCAAAGGGAAGGGTAAAATCTTTGGTAAAAAAATATTATGAAGGCTCTTTCAGCAATATTGTTTCTTCAATGGTGAAGGGAAATAACCTGACGATTGAAGAACTGGAATTATTGCTGAAACAATTGAAAAAAGGAAAATAAAAAATTTAAAACTCATTGTCATGATAACTCTTAGCTGGTATTTATTAAAAGTGATTATTTGCTCAGGCATTTTGTGCGGTTATTATTTTTTGGCATTGCGCAATAAAGTTTTTCATCGATGGAACAGGTTTTTTTTATTGGCAGCTATTGTCATTTCATTGTTAGTGCCAATAATGAAAATCAATATTTTTCAAACTGATAATAGCGATGGTACTGTCATTCATATGTTGCAAACCATCAGCTATGGAGATGAAGCCGTAATAGAATATAGCAGGAATAATAGCTTTCAACTCACCACCCAAAATATTACTGAAGCGGCATATTTACTGGTTTCTATGATTTTTTTATTCCTCTTTTTTCTTTCTTTATATAAAATAATCAGGCTGAAAAAAAGTAATCCTGAAACAAAAATCAAAGGAATAAGTTTTATAAATACCAACGCAAAAGGGACTCCTTTTTCTTTTTTTCAATCTATTTTTTGGAATAAGGCGATTGACCTTCATTCCACGCCGGGGCAACAAATTTTTAACCACGAAATAGCGCATATAAAAGAAAAACATTCCTACGATAAAATTTTTGTGAGTGTGGTTTTAATATTTTTTTGGATCAACCCATTTTTCTGGCTGATGAAAAAAGAATTAAACATGATCCATGAATTTATTGCTGATAAAGAAGCGCTGGAAGACAGTGATGTCAATGCTTTTGCCGCGATGATCTTAAAGACAGTTTTTCCTACACAAAATTTCTCACTCACCAATAATTTTTTTTATTCACCTATAAAAAGGAGGTTACTCATGCTCGCAAAAAACAAAAACCCGAGAGTAAATTATATCAGCAGGCTACTGGTTTTGCCTTTGGCAGCAATTGTGTTTTTCGCTTTTACGTTAAAAGTAAAAAATAAAAACGCCAATGTTTATGACGGGAAAAGGATTACCGTCATCATTGACGCAGGACATGGGGGAGAAGACAAGGGAGCTCGTTCTTCCAAAGGCGTACAAGAAAAAGATATTACACTTTCTATAGCAAAAAAGATTGCTAAATTAAATTCTAATAAACACATAAATATTTTACTTTCAAGAGATAATGATCAAACTATTCCTGTCAAGGAAAGAGTTGTTTTTGCCAGGAACAACAACGCAGATTTATTTATTTCAATACATGTGAATGGGGCAGTAAACCAACAATTAGATGGTTTTTCTGTTTTGGTGGTAAAAAATCACAACGAACAAGATCAATTACTTGGTTCTGCATTGATTAATGAGTTAAAAAAATCATACAAAACTGAAGATAAAATTGGAGAAAGGGACCGTGGCGTGTGGGTTCTTGATCATAATGTTTGCCCGGCGGCGCTTGTAGAATGTGGTTATATGACTAACGACAATGATGTAGCATTTATAAGCAAAGATGCCAACCAGGAAAAAGTTGCCAAAGGTATTTTGGACGCGATTGAAGAATACGCTTCCTCAATAAATACCACCAAAGAAGAATCAACTATTGCTCCAAATACAATACAAAAGGACGAAAAAGATTCAGTTCCTTTTGCAATTTACTATAAAGGCAAAAAATTGAAATACACACAATACGTTGATAATTCATCAAAAGTGGAAGCGACCTATTACGATGGTTCCAAGGAAACAATTACAAAGGAAGAAGCTTTAAAAAGAGGGTTCATTCCGCCTCCGCCTTTGCCACGAATTCCCGGTCACGGTGTATTTGTCGATACACGTGACAAAGTAATTATACCTTATAATAAACTTATAAATATAACTTCTCCCGAAAAAACCAAAGTAAACCTTATGAAAGCTGTTATAATCATTAATGGCCAAATAGAACCAAACAGTATTCTAAAAACAAGAACAGTTCATGCAGGCACGCTAACCATTCATTCTGGGGATGAGAATGATATGTTAGCAAAATATGGAGAGAAGGCAAAAAATGGTGTTTTTATTTTAGATGATGCAACTATTAAAAATGAGAAGCCAGTTTATCCGGAAGGCGGGAAGGCTTCAACTGCATCTGATAAAGTTTTTACCAAAGTAGAAACCGAAGCATCCTTTCCTGGTGGCTTAAGCGCATGGTCGAAATATATATCAAGAGCTATTCAGGATAGCATTGATAAATTTACAAAAGCTGATTATGGAACGTGCGTGTTAAGGTTTATTGTAAATACTGATGGAAGTATTAGCGATGTAACAGCTACAACAATGAAAGGAACTGAGTTAGCAAAAGTTTCAATAAAAGCTATTGAAAATGGCCCTAGATGGATTCCTGCTTCGCAAAACGGGCATACAGTTGCGGCTTATAGGCTGCAACCAGTTACTTTAAAGGATACAGATAAAAAAGTTACATCAACAAATACGAAAGAAAGTAAACAATCTAACCAGGCAATTACAGGAAATGATGATAAAAAAATTTTTGTAAAACTGGAAGAATCCGCAAGTTTTCCCCGAGGCAACGCTGCGTGGCTAAGATATATTTCCCGTGTAATTCAGAAAAATGGCAATGAATTAATTTCAGATAAAAATAACGAGGGAACCTGTAAAGTATTATTTATTGTTGACAAGGACGGAACAATAAGTGATGTTCGGGCAACAACCATGCAAGGAACCAAATTGGCTGAAGTAGCCGTAAACGCTATAAAGCATGGGCCTAACTGGATTCCGGGAAAAGAGAATGGCCATTTGGTTAATTCTTACAGAATTCAACCCGTATCTTTTAAACTAAAATACAATATTGGAGTAAAAAATGAACCGGAATAAAATGCGTTGTTATCAAAACTATCAGCGGTTTTAACAAGGATAAATAAGTTCTTAAGTATTCAAACCTATTCTTTCACCTGTATTATTTTTTCGTTCCTGGCAACAAATTTTCCGATAGGTTCGACGAATTTTTCTAACCTATTCTGTTTTAAAACTTCCTGAACTTTTGTAATGGAATCCGGCTTTACTGCAATTAATAAACCGCCGTTGGTTTGTGGATCGGGTAAGATTGAAAAGGCCTCCATCACATTTACTCCTTTGTCAAAACTTATTTTTTTACTGTAGCTATTCCAGTTCCGGTACGTGGAATCAGGAACAATTTTTTGTGCAAGGTATTCGCGCACATTTTCGATTAAGCATACCCGTGAGTAATTTAATTCAGCGGAAACGCCGCTTCCTTCCGCCATTTCTACGAGGTGGCCGGCCAGACCAAATCCGGTAACGTCAGTCATAGCAGTTACTCCCTCTAATTTCCCCAGGGATTCTCCCACAGAATTTAAAGTTACAAGCTGTTCAATTAAAATTCTTAAATCGGCTTCTGTTAAGGCTTTCCTTTTTTGCGCTGTTGACAAGATTCCAACACCAACCGGCTTTGTCAAAAAAAGTAAATCACCTTCGTTGGCAGTGTTATTTTTTTTGAGGTTTTTTATCGGGACAATTCCGTTCACAGATAGGCCAAAAAAAGGCTCTGCAGAATCAATACTATGGCCGCCAGCTAAAGAGATTCCTGCGTTTTTACAAATTTCTGCTGCACCTTTCATTACTTCTTTTGCAAGTGAAGCGGGTAATTTTTCAACCGGCCATCCCAGTAAAGCAAGTGCCATTATTGGTTTTCCGCCCATCGCATACACATCGCTGATTGCATTGGCAGCAGCAATTCTTCCAAAATCAAATGCGTCATCTACAATTGGCATAAAAAAATCAGTAGTTGAAATGATAGCATCGCCATTTCCTAAATCATAAACAGCGGCATCATCCTTACTATTATTCCCTACCAATAAATTTTTATCGGGAAATGTAAATTGCGAATCAAGGATTTCTTCCAAAACCTGCGGTGATATTTTACAACCACAACCGCCGCCCCGCGAAAATTGAGTCAATCTTATTTGTTCACTTTTTTCCAAATTAATTTTTATTTTTTCTTACTAATATTATTTTCGAATTTTTGTCCAGGTCGCCACTAAACTGGATGTAATATATTTTTTTTGCCTCCCTGATAATCAACAGCCCCGTGTTTGGAGGAATGCTTCCCAGGTTTTCCGCGTACATTATTATTGAAATAGAATCACCCATATCTGGTGTGAGGTAAATGGTTTTATTAATAGGCGTTGCCAACAAACCGACACGTGGCCAAATAACTTTTCCATTTAAAAGTACGCTTACAGTATCTCCATCTACAGTTCCATTATCATAAAGAGTGAGCTGAAGGCTATCCTGTGAAATTTCGACAGTACGTATGGTTTCCAACTTTCGGTTTGCTAAATCAGAAGCTGCCGTAGGATTTGATTTTTGAATTTTTGCCAGTTCTTCCCGTGCACGTTTCTGCCTTTCTAAATCATCTTTTGCTTTTTGCTCTTTGGCCAATTCATTCTGGGCTTGTTGGCGTTTGGCTAATTCATCCTTTGCCTTTTGCTCTTTCGCTAGTTCCTCCTCAGCTAATCTTTTCTTCGCCAAATCATCTTTTGCTTGTTGCGCATGCAATAGTTTTTCCTGTGCTGCTTTTGTAATTGCAAGTTGTCGTAAAGAATCATCTTTTGTTTTTTGAGCTTTGGCAATTGCTTCCATTTCCTGCGCGTGTTTTATGGAATCGCCTTTTGCTTTTTGAGCTTTTGCAAGCGCTTCCAATTCCTGTGCATGTTTTAAAGAATCCTCTTTTGCTTTCTGTGCTTTGGCAATTGCTTCCATTTCCTGCGCATGTTTTATAGAATCGTCTTTTGCTTTTTGAGCTTTGGCAATTGCTTCCATTTCCTGCGCGTGTTTTATGGAATCCTCTTTTGCTTTTTGAGCTTTAGCAAGCGCTTCCATTTCCTGCGCATGTTTTATAGAATCGTCTTTTGCTTTTTGAGCTTTGGCAAGCGCTTCCATTTCCTGCGCATGTTTTATGGAATCATCTTTTGCTTTTTGAGCTTTGGCAAGCGCTTCCATTTCCTGTGCATGTTTTATGGAATCATCTTTTGCTTTTTGGGCTTTTGCAAGCGCGTCTAAATCATTTTGATGTTTTATAGAATCTTCGCGGGCTTTTATATTTAAAGCAGTTGTACTTTGGGGAACAGGTAAAAATGAAAGTTGATTAGATAAACCTAAATCATCAAGTTTTTTTACTATCGCCGTTTGTTCAGGATGATCATTTTTCTTTTCCAGGTAAATTGATCCGGTAAGTGGCCTGTAAATTTTTGTTGCATTTGTTTTCCAGTTTCCTTTTAAAATTTCAGCAGTTCCCTGTTTTGATAAACTCAATGTGGCATACATTTTTACACCCTTTGGCGGTGGTTCCGGAAAATTATTATAAACAAATTTTTCATCTTCAACAATAACATCGCCATCTTTTAATTTAATTTTTACAGATTTCACACCAACATTACTACCATCAGGGGAAACAAAAGTGGTATGTGAAAAGCCACTTGCTTTTCCATCTGATTCATTGATGGCCAACTCAAAAGGAATATATTCTTTGGTAGTATCATTATATAGTTTTCCTGTCCACACTCCGGAAATATCCTGTGAAAAGCTATGTAATGGAGAAAAGAATAGAATTAAAAATACCCAAATGTAAGTTTTAGGTTTGTGTATTTTTAAATGCATAATTTCGGTTAATTGGTAAATATAATCACGATTTAAAACAGATATTCCAAAAATAGAACTATAATTATTTCTAAAATAAAAAATTATTGGGCAAGTAAATGGGGAGCATTAATATTCCCCGATTTTGAGCAAGGTAGGATTTGTAATAGCGCCTGAATATTTTCACGTTTTTGAAGGCTTTGCTCATACATCTTATCATAATATTTTAGTAGGATAGAAAAAGCTTCTTTAATATTTCCTTCGTCAATAAATTGAAGTGTATTCTTTGTGTCAAGCCCTCCCAATCTTTTTTGAATCTTTAAAACGCATTCATTTAATTTTTGTTTGTCAAAACTTCCATAAACTCTTACAATATTTTTTAACCGTTCTTCAAAAGGAATATCCAAAAAAAACAATTTGCTTTTTCGCATTTGAAGCCAAAATCCTTTAGGTATTCCCACAGTACCAATATGTGCGCTTTCGTCTTCCACCCATATATCCTTGGATTCATTTTCCGTTTGTGCATCCTCGTTATGTCCGTTTCCTGATAATTTCCATAATGCCAAAGCCAAAAGGTTTTCAAACATCTCAGCAGCAGGCTGTGGTTGCTGGCCTAAAGCTCCAAACGCAGATCCACGGTGCTTGGCAAGCCCTTCTAGGTCAATTATCTTTTCGCCTCTCAATTTTAAATCTTCCAAAATTTCCGTCTTTCCGGAACCAGTGTAGCCACCAATAATTTTCAACGAATAGTCTTTTTCAAACTGTTGCAACACCCATCTGCGAAAAGATTTATAGCCACCAATTAATAAATAAATTTTGTAACCGAAAAGATTTAAGAGCCATGCAACTGCATCGCTTCGCATTCCACCACGCCAGCAGTGAATTAAAAAAGTTTTTTCAGATACCTCATTGTTCTTTTTCAGGCCTTCCAGGATTTTTATAGCTTGCCCTGGAATAATTTTCATTGTTTCTGAAAAATATTCTAATCCAATTTTTACCGCTTTTTGACGGCTTTCTTTTTTATAGGCAGTACCAATTACTTTTCTTTGGTCATCTGTAAAAAGTGGAATAGAAAAAGCACCTGGAATATGCGCATGCAAATATTCGCCCGGGCTTCTTACATCAATGACCGGAAAAGTTTGAGAAAGTTTTAAAAAATTTTCTATATTAATTTTTTCAATTGCCATTGGCCAAATTATAGATTTGTTTTTTGAATTAATATTTATTCCACCTCTTTCATTTTTACAGTAAAATGCCTTAATGCTGGCGCTTCGTATCCTATTTGTAACCCTTTAATTTTTTCACGCTTTTTATATACTTCAATAATTACTTCTGCTACGTAATCAATATGGCTTTGGGTATAAACACGGCGCGGAATGGCTAATCTCACAAGTTCTAAAGCTGCGGGAATTAAATTTCCTTTTTTATCATATTTTCCAAACATCAAAGAACCAATTTCTACGCTTCTTATTCCGCCTTCTTTGTACAATGCTGCCACCAAAGCCTGGCCGGGGTATTGATTAATTGGGATATGTGGCAACATTTCTTTGGCATCTATATATACAGCATGGCCACCGCCAGGCTGCATTACAGGAACATTTGCAGCTACTAATTTGTCAGTTAAATATTGGATGCTACGGATTCGGTACTGCAAATAATTTTCGTCCATTACTTCTTTGAGGCCAATCGAAATCGCTTCAAGGTCCCTGCCGGCAAGGCCTCCGTAAGTGGTAAACCCTTCGGTAATAACTAATAAATTCCGGCATTTAACAGCAAGTTCTTCATTTCGCAGAGCAATAAATCCTCCAATATTTGCTAATGCATCTTTTTTCGCGCTCATGGTACAACCGTCTGCATACGAAAATAATTCATGCGCAATCTCAGGAATTGATTTGTGTGAATAGCCTTCTTCACGGAGTTTTATAAAATAACAATTTTCAGCAAAGCGGCATGCATCGATAAATAAGGGGATGTTATATTTTTTACAAATTGCTTTGGTTGCTTTTATATTTTGCATACTTACAGGTTGCCCGCCGCCCGAATTATTGGTTACAGTAATTATGCACGCGGGAATATTTTCAGCTCCTTTTTCTTTAATGAAATTCTCAAATGCCTTATTGTCTGTATTCCCTTTGAAAGGAGCAGGAATAGAAGGAAGTTTCCCTTCCGCACATAAAAAATCAATTCCTTCTGCACCACTAAATTCTATATTAGCACGGGTGGTATCAAATAAAGTATTGCTCACAATATATTTTCCTTTTCCTCCAATCGCGGAAAATAAAATCTTTTCTGATGCCCTTCCCTGGTGTGTTGGAATCACAATTGGCATTCCTGTTATATCCTGGATAGTTTTTTCAAACCGAAAAAAGCTATTGCTTCCGGCATAAGATTCGTCACCAATCATGATGCCAGCCCATTGTGCACTGCTCATGGCGCTTGTTCCGCTGTCGGTCAATAAATCAATCAGTACATCATCTGAATGAATTAAAAAAGGATTGTAAAACGCATCTTTTAATATTTTAATTCTTTGTTTTTTAGTCGTAAAATAAATGGGTTCAACAGATTTTATTTTGAAAGGTTCTATGATGGTATTCATGCTTAATATTTTTTAAATATTCTTTTGCAAAATTTAATTTGAAAAGAAAAGGTGATAAAATGAGTAAAGAAATTGAAATAAAATAGCCGAATACTTTAGGTTGGTTTCCTGATAATATTTATCCAGAGAAAAATCATTGTGCAAAAATAAACTTATTTAAAATTGGATTCAAAATTCAATTGAACCGGAATAGAAAACAAAGATATTTGTTGGTTTACTGGCGCAGCATTTTATTTAGGGAAAAATGTAGTAGGTGCGTGAGAAATAAAATACCTGGATTTTTATTTTTATTTAACCACTACATTTTTAGGGTTGGCTGCCAGAAAAGATTTTACATTATTTACTACTACATTCATCAGCCTGCTCCGTGATTCAAAAGTTGCCCAGGCAACATGTGGATTGATAATACAATTCTTTGCATGAAGCAGCGGGTTACCAGCTTTTGGCGGTTCGGTGGATAGCACATCTAAAGCCGCGGCTGCAATAGTTGAATCGTTCAAAGCATCGGCAAGATCCGGTTCATTAATAAGGCCACCCCGGCTTGTATTAATTAAAAATGAAGTTGGTTTCATTGTGCCCAACAATTCTTTGTTTACAAATTGTTGATTGTTTTCATTCAGCGGGCAATGTAGGCTAATGATATCTGCTTCTTTAAAACAGGTTTTTTCATCGACAAATTTCACACCTTCCATCTGGCCTCTTTCGGGATGTTTATGAGATGCAATTACCTTCATTCCAAAAGCAATTGCTATTTTAGCTACTGCCTGTCCTATTTGGCCAAAACCAATAATACCGAGCGTTTTTTCCTGCAACTCCATTATAGGTTTAAGATGGTAACTGAAATCTTTGCTTTTTACCCAATCGCCATTGCTTACACTTTTCGCATATAGTGAAGTGTGGTTGGCCAGTTCAAGAATGAATGCGAAAGTAAGTTGCGCTACCGAAGCCGTACCGTAGGATGGAACGTTGGTTACAATTATATTTCGTGTATGCGCGGCAGTTATATCCACAATATTGTAGCCCGTTGCCATCACGCCAATGTATTTCAATTTTTTTGCAGCGCTAATTAATTCTGCATTTAGTATAGATTTATTCGTAAGAACTATTTCTGCATCTGCAATTCTATTTTTCGTTTCTTCCAATGTTGACCTTTCGTAAATTTCTGTTTCACCAATAGCCCTAAGCCCATCCCAGCTTAAGTCCCCGGGATTCATTGCAAAAGCGTCTAACACTACTATTTTCATAAAATTTTATTTTTTTTAATTTCATATTTTTCTAAAGCAAGTAAATTTCCTAATTCGTAAGCTGTACGCTCAAGATCAATAGCTGTGCTTTTAATGGCATCTTCTACTGATGAAGGGGCGTGCCCAATGGGGAAAATAACATTAAAATATTCGTGCAAATTTTTTCCAATTTCCTGAGGCACCTGGCCCGTTAACATGATTACAGGAACTTTTTTATCCCTGGCTTTTTTTGCGACGCCAAAAGGGCCTTTGCCCTCTAAGGTTTGACTATCAAGCGCCCCTTCAGCAGTAATGGTGAGCGCGGCATTATTTAATTCATTTTCAAACGATATTAAATCTAAATAATAGGAAATGCCACTGGATAATTTTGCATTGGTAAATGCTGCCAACCCGGCGGCGGCACCACCTGCCGTTCCGCCATGCATAAAAGAATCCATATCAACTTTCAAATCTTTTTTTACAATTTTATTGAATTGATAAAGGCATTTTTCCAGTAACGCTACTTCTTTTGGATTCGCACCTTTCTGTGGGCCAAAAACAAAAGCCGCGCCATTTTTACCCAGTAATTTATTCGTAACATCACAAAGTAAAATGATTTCACAATCTTCTATTCTGCTATCCATTGCACGTACATCTATTTTGTTCAGTGCCAATAAACCTTTGGGTAATTCCGTCAACCTTTTTCCGGATTTATCTAAAAACTTTACACCCAATTCGTTCAGCAAACCGCTGGCGCCGTCTACTGTGGCACTTCCTCCCAAGCCAATAATTATTTTTTTGGCACCTTTATCTAATGCATATTTTATAAGTTGGCCCGTGCCGCGGGTATTTGATTTCAAAGGATTTAATTCCCCTTTTTTTAAAAGCCTGATGCCCGAAGCATCAGACATTTCGATAATCGCTGTGTTGTTTTCTTTATCCCAGCCATAAGATGCCGTAATTTTTTTACCCAACGGGTTGTGAACAACTGCATATTTAGTTTTCGCTGATAATTTTTTTGAAACCAAATGAGCGGTTCCATCGCCGCCATCCGCTATTGGAATCAAATTTAAAGTACAGGAAAGTTTACTTTTTCTTAAGCCGGCGGCAATGCATTGCGCTGCCTGGCCTGATGTAAGGCTTCCTTTGAAAGCGTTCGGAGCGATGAGGATATGCATGTGCAATGTTAAGTATTTATAAAAAATATGAGTGAGGTTAAGATAGGATAGATTTCATCAGTAAACAAAGAAAAAACCAATAATCCTATTTTATTTGCAATAAGAACCTGGTGCACAACGGTATAAAATAATTAAGGTTTTCTTTATAGAAAATCAGGCAGGTTATTTGTAAATTGTATACCATGCCTCAACTCATTACATTTAAAGATAAGGGCCTTTTCTGCGAAGCAGGAAATTTTTATATAGATCCCTGGAAACCAGTGGATCGGGCTGTGATCACACATGGCCATAGTGACCATGCGCGTTTTGGAAATAAGTATTATTTATGCCACCGGTTTACTAAACCCATTCTTCAATTGCGCCTGGGAGATAACAATTATCAAACGACAGATTGGAACGAAACGATTAATATGAATGGCGTTAAAGTATCGTTTCATCCGGCCGGGCACATCATTGGCTCGTCGCAAATAAGGGTGGAATATAATAATGAAGTGTGGGTAGTTAGCGGCGATTATAAAACCGAAAATGATGGTATCAGCGGAGAGTTTGAACCGGTAAAATGTAATGCTTTTATCACAGAATCCACTTTCGGTTTGCCGATCTATAAATGGAAGCCGCAGCAGGAAATTTATGATGACATTATTAGATGGATTAATAAAAACAAAGAAAACGGTAAAACAAGTATTTTAATAACATACAGCTTAGGCAAAGCCCAGCGCGTGTTACAGGCGCTTAAAGAAACAACCCAAACCATTTTTGCACATGGTGCTATTTTTAATATGCAACAAACATTGATAGATGCCGGGTTTGATTTAAAACCGGTAGTAAGAATTACCCCGGAAACGCCAAAAGAATTATTAAAAGAAACAGTAGTAATAGCTCCACCTGGTGCGGAAGGTACTTCCTGGATGAAAAAATTTCATCCTTATTCTATCGGCGTTTGCAGCGGTTGGATGCAGGTTCGCGGAAACGCAAGAAGAAGAAATGTAGATGGTGGCTTCGCGTTAAGTGATCATGCTGATTGGAACTCATTGTTAGCAACTGTAAAAGAAACAGGCGCTGAAAGAGTTTTCGTTACCCACGGTTTCCAGGCAGCTTTCAGCAGGTATCTTAATGAAAAAAATATAGCAATTGGGGCAGAAGTAAAAACACAATTTGGTGATGAAGACGAGTCAGCAGATTCACCATTGGAAATAAAAAACGAAGAATCCGAAAGTGTATGATTGAAAATACTGAAATAGAAAATAAATCTCCGGCAACATCCGGTTTGCAGCTGTTTGCAGAGCTAGTAACCGAATTGAGTTCTTCAACCAAAACAAATGATAAACTTCAAAGTCTTGTAGATTATTTTGCAATAGCACCTGATGCGGATAAAGTATGGGTAATCGCTATTTTCAGTGGACGAAGGCCCAGGCGCGCCGTTAATTCAAGACTCATGCGTGAATGGTGTTTGGAAATCATCGATATTCCCGATTGGCTTTTTGGTGAATGTTATTCAACTGTTGGTGACTTTTCAGAAACACTTGCTTTACTACTTTCAGAAGTTGAAATTCTAAAGCCTGAAAATGAAAATCTTTCTTACTATATAGAAAAATTTATTCACATTGAAAAGGAGGATGAAAGCATCAAAAAGAAATTCATTGTGGAAAGCTGGGGACAAATGAATTCAAAAGAAAAGTTTGTATTTACTAAATTAATAACAGGAAGTTTCCGCATTGGTGTTTCACAAAAAACCATAGTAAACGCATTGGCAAAAACGGTGAAAATTTCACCCTCGGTTATTGCGCATAAGATAAGTGGAAACTGGGATCCTGCTACTACTTCGTTTGACGAATTATTAGGTGAAGATGCTTCTGTTACTGACTTTTCCAAACCTTATCCCTTTTATCTTGCGTATGCAATAGATGATACCGTGGAATCATTAGGTGATACCAATTTGTGGCAGGCAGAATGGAAATGGGATGGCATTCGAGGGCAATTTATCAAAAGAAATAACGAATTATTTGTTTGGAGCAGGGGCGAAGAACTGATGACGGATAAATTTCCGGAATATTTTATTTTGAATGATCTTTTACCAGATGGAATAGTTTTGGATGGAGAAATAATTCCTGCTATCGATGGGAAACCTTTACCATTTGCCGTTTTGCAAACAAGGATCGGGAGGAAAAATATTTCGAAGAAACAATTGCAGGAAGCACCGATTTGTTTTTTTGTTTACGATCTGTTAGAATATAATTATGAAGACTGGCGTGAAAAACCTTTGACAGAAAGAAGAAAAAAATTAGAAGAAATCATTCAACCCATAAAAAACACCGCGATACAAATTTCTGAGATTATTGATTTTGAATCATGGAATAGTTTGGCAGAACTCCGGGAAAAATCCCGCGAAATAAATAGCGAAGGGATCATGTTGAAAAGAAAAGATTCTGTTTATAAAGTTGGCAGAAAAAGAGGAGATTGGTGGAAATGGAAAATAGACCCTCTTACCATTGATTGTGTAATGGTCTATGCACAAAAAGGAAGTGGGCGGAGAAGTAACCTTTATACAGATTACACTTTTGCAGTGAGGAATGGTGATGAGCTGATCACATTTACCAAGGCTTATTCCGGACTTACTGATAAGGAGTTTGCACAGGTAGATAATTTTGTCAAAAGGAATTCTATAGAAAAATTCGGTCCGGTAAGAACGGTAAAACCAGAACTGGTTTTTGAAATTGCCTTTGAAGGAATTGCAGCAAGCAATCGTCATAAAAGCGGCGTAGCGCTGCGTTTCCCGAGAATGAGCCGGTGGAGAAAAGATAAAAAAGTGGATGAAATAAATACGCTGGATGATTTGAAAAAGATGTTGGAGGTTTATGGAAAATAATAAAAGGATTGAAAGGTTTAGAAGAGTTTAGATGGGTTCGGAACCTGTAATAATTACGAAATACCATCAATCACTTTTAATCTTATTTGCCAACAGCGCCAATTTTTTTACAGTATTGATATTCCGAACCGTTCCGTTTTTTGCACTTTTGGGAAACTTCAATTTAGAAGTTCCCATTCCTTCAGGGTAGTGAATATAAATTTCACGCTTACCTATTATTATTTCTTCTGTTTCTTTCTTTACAAATTCTTGTACGATAGATTTGTCAACTATTTTCTCCAAAAATAAAACGCCCACCTGCGAAGGATTTGCCCCTGGAAAAGGATTGTTGGAAATGATTGTTTCCAGCTCTTCTACAGTACGTATCATTACAGCAACCGGGTTATCAAGTTTTGATTTTAAAGCATTTTGAAGTTTTACCGCAGCCTTTTCGCCTGGAACTTTGCTTTCAAAAATCACATTACCACTTTGAATGTAGGTGCACACATTTTTAAAGCCTGTTTCTTCACAAAGCATTTTCAATTCAGTCATCGGCAAAATGTTATTTCCGCCTACATTTATCCCCCTTAAAAGTGCTATAAGTATTTCCATATTGGTTATTGATACGATTTTAAAGATAATAAAAATCAGGAAAAATTATGCGGAAAAATTAACCAATCAAGTCGTGTTAATTCGTGAAATTCGTGGATTACAAATGAAGCTAAAAAACACACCCGGATTTAAAATTATTGATCAGTGGCTGACTGAAAAAAATTTTATTCCTTTTGCATTCCAGGAAGAAACCTGGCAACATATTATCGATAAAAAATCAGGATTGGTAAATGCGCCGACAGGTTGCGGAAAAACGTTTTCTGTTTTCCTTGGAGCCATTATTTCTTTCATTAATGACAACCCCGTTAAATATCAAACTAAAAATAAAAACGGCCTGCAACTCTTATGGATTACGCCTTTGCGTGCGCTGGCAAAAGATATTGGGCGAGCTATGGAAGAAGTAATCGAAGAATTGGGAATGAACTGGAAAGTAGGCATTCGTAACGGCGATACAAGTATGAGCGAGCGTGCAAAACAAAAAAGGCAAGTACCTGAAGTTCTCATCATTACCCCGGAAAGTTTACATCTTTTATTGGCACAAAAAAATTATCCTGAAGTATTTAAATCTTTAAAAATAATCGCTGTTGATGAATGGCACGAGTTGCTGGGAAGCAAGCGTGGCGTGCAGGTAGAGCTGGCGTTATCCAGAATAATCGGACAAAGAAAAAAAGATAGTAAAGCAACAAATAGATCCAATTTTGATTTTACATTAAATGTTTGGGGAATCAGTGCGACAATAGGAAACCTGCATCAGGCGCAGGATGTATTGCTTTCTCCGCTTTCACAATTGGGTTTAATTGAAAAAGATTTTGTAACGGTTACGGCGAATATTGATAAACCGATAGCTATCGAATCTATTTTTCCTGATGAGATAGAAAAATATCCGTGGGCGGGACATTTGGGAATTAAATTAGTGGACAAAGTAATTCCTATTATCATGGAAAGTAAAACCACGCTCATATTTATTAATACACGTGGCATGAGTGAAATGTGGTACCAGGCGCTGCTTAACGCTTGCCCTG
>Ga0134126_10004460_pt1 | contig 17506 bp, 20 predicted proteins | sample KB31752_FD_96881 | JGI IMG/M metagenome (GOLD analysis project Ga0134126, IMG submission 96881) | Terrestrial soil microbial communities with excess Nitrogen fertilizer from Kellogg Biological Station, Michigan, USA - KB3-175-2 | ecosystem: Environmental > Terrestrial > Soil > Unclassified ...
CGTAGCGGTTTCGCGAGGATCGCCTCGATCAGATCGCTCTTGGCGTTCGCGTAGTGGTCCATCGTCTCCCACTCGCGCTTCGCCAGCTTGCGCTTCAGCCGCTCATAGGAGGCGCGGTCGTCGGTGCTCGCCCGCAGGCGCTGGCGGAACGCGAGGTAGCGGACCACCTCGGGATCGCCGACCGCCCACACGTGCACGTGGACGTCCGCCGCCGGCGTGCGGAACATGCGGTGCCCGGGCTCGACGACGCGCAGCTCATAGCCCGCCTCGACGAGCGGCGCGAAGGCCGGATCGTCCTCGGGATCGGCGACGGTCACGAGGACGTCGACGATCGGCTTGGCGGCGAGCCCCGGAACCGAGGTCGAGCCGATGTGCTCGATGCGCAGCGCGGCGGGCCCGAGCGCGGCGGCGATCCGCTCGCGCTCCCGCTCGTAGCGCTCCGGCCAGGCCGGGTCGTAGTCCGCGATCGTGATCCGCATCCGTAAGCTCGCCGCGATGAGATTGGCAGCTCTACTACTGGTACTCGTCGCGGTAGGGGCGTTCTTCCTCGGCCGCGCGACCGCGAACCACGGTAACTACAACCAGGGCCGCGAGGATGCCTTCAGCGGCTTCGACGGCGGTTGGGCGTTGGGCGCGCCGTACGCGGTGACGCTGAAGCGCGGTGGCGATGGGATCACCTACGCGTTCGCGCGCCGTTGGGCGCTGCAGCCGGGCGTCGTGTACCGCGTCTGCGGTCACGCCGTCTGCAGCGCCCCGGCTCGCTAGGTCGCTACGGGAGCAGGCTCACGTCGATCTTGGTCTGCGTGTTGCTCACGTCCGTGACCAGCGCGGTGCCGCGCGCGCCGTCGTAGGCGCCGGTGCCGCCGGTGATCGCGACCGGTTCGTTGGTCGACTTCTGCGGGATCAAGCCCTGCACGCTCAGGGTGCCCTTGGAGAGCTGAACCTGGATCGTGCAGAGGAGGCGCTTGCCGCCCACGACGGTACAGACCGCGCGGTCGTAGCCGGTGTCGTCGCCCGTGATCTTGTCGCCGAAGCCGAAGCGGTCGCCCTGGCGCGGCGCGCGCTTCGGGAAGAAGCCGATGTTCTTCTGCGTGGTCGAGACCAGGTGAAGCGAGCTCGGCGGCGTCTGCGCCGACCCCGCGGTGGCCAGCACGGCGGCGGTGGCGATCGCTGCGGCGGTGGCGCCGAACGCGAGCGGGAGACGGATGTGGCGTGCTGCTGGCATGTGGGTCCTCCTGGGGTTGATGGACTCGGGGGACCGTAAGAGCGCGGAAACCGCATTTCGTCTGGAACGGGGCGTATTTCCCTCTCTGCCGCGCGGGGGATATTCCGGCCTTCATATCGGCCGGCAGACAGATGAAATGTGGCGGCCATCGCGTTAGCGTGGACGCGTGACAAAGCGCCTGCCAAGGGGGGAGAGCCTCGACCGCATCGTCGCGATCGGCGTCGTGGTGGTCGGGCAGATCGAGCTGTGGGCCACCAACGCGGTGCCGGGACCGACGTGGCTCGCCACGATCTACCTCTTCGTGATCGCGGCATGCGTGGCGGTGCGCAGGCGCCGGCCGCTGGCGGCCGGCTCGGTGTCGCTTCTGGCGAACGGGCTGATGATCCTCGACGCCTCGCCGGGCCAGTCGCTGGCCGAGGGGGTCGCCTGGATGTGCGCCCTCTACGGCATCGCGGTCTGGACGGACGCCCGCGGGTTTGTGACCGGCCTCGGCGTGCTCGCGCTCTCCAACCTCATTGCGTACTTCGGCCCGCCGCCCCGCCACATCAACGACGACTTCCTGTTCACGGTGGTTCCGGCGATCGCGATGTACCTGGTGCGGCGTGCCGTTCGCGACCGCCAGCTCAGGGCCGAGACGCTCGCCGCGCGCGCCGAGCTCCTGGAGCGCGAGCACGAGCTGCGCGCGAACCAGGCGGTGGCCGAGGAGCGCGCTCGCATCGCACGCGAGCTGCACGACCTCGTGGCCCACAACGTCAGCGTGATGGTGGTCCAGGCGGGCGCCGAGCGGCACGCGCTGCCCGACGGGCAGGACTCGACCCGCGAGGCGCTGACCTCGATCGAGCAGGCGGGCCGCCAGGCCCTGGCCGAGGCCCGCCGGCTGCTTGGGATGCTGCGGCCGGGCGGCGAGCGCGAGGGCCTCGAGCCGCAGCCGAGCGTGGACCAGATCGACCTGCTGGTGGAGCAGGTACAGCGCGCCGGGCTGCCGGTCAGGCTGGAGATCGAGGGCGAGCCGGGCCCGCTGCCCGCCGGAGTCGATCTCTGCGCCTACCGAATCGTCCAGGAGGGGCTGACGAACGCCCTCAAGCACGCCGGGCCGGCACAGGCCGAGGTGCTGCTGCACTACGAGCCGCGCGGTCTCGACATAGAGGTGCGCGACGACGGGCACGGACTCCCGGAGGCGAACGGCGACGGCTCCGGACACGGCCTGATCGGAATGCGCGAGCGCGTGGCGCTCTACGGCGGATCGCTCGAGACCGGGCCGCGCGACGGCGGCGGCTTCCAGATCCACGCGCACCTGCCGCTCGGATGAGCACGCGCGTCCTGATCGCGGACGACCAGGCGCTGGTGCGTGCCGGCTTCCGCAAGCTGCTCGAGTCCGTCCCGGACGTGGAGGTCGTGGGGGAGGCGGCCGACGGCCGCGAGGCGGTGGACCAGGCCCTGCGGCTGCGACCTACGCTCGTGCTGATGGACATCCGGATGCCGCGGGTCGACGGGATCGAGGCCACCCGCCGGCTCACCGGCGTGGAGGGCGACGCGATCCGCGTTCTGATCCTCACGACGTTCGGGCTCGACGAGTACGTGTACGAGGCGCTGCGGGCGGGCGCCAGCGGCTTCATGCTGAAGGACGCACCGCCCGAGGAGCTGCTGGCCGCGGTGGAGGTGGTCGCGCGCGGCGACGCGCTGATCACGCCGGCGGTGACCCGCTCGGTGATCGAGGAATTCGTGCGCCGCTCACCGGCGTCGGGCCCGCCGCCGCCCGTGCTCGACGAGCTGACGGCGCGTGAGCGCGAGGTGCTCGAGCTGCTGGGCCGCGGGCTCTCCAACGCGGAGATCGCCGAGCGCCTCGTGGTGAGCGAGGGGACCGTCAAGACCCACGTTGCGCACGTGCTCGGAAAGCTGCGCCTGCGCGACCGGGTACAGGCGGTGATCCTGGCCTACGAGTCCGGCGTGATCACGCCGGGCACACCCAGCGCCTAGTCCTCGTCCGGCCAGCGGCCGTGCTCGTCGTAGTAGGCGCGCGCGGCGTCCGCGTCGATGCCCTCCGGCTTTCGCGCGACGACAGCGATCACCACGAGGAAGCCGATCAGCACGAACACGGCCAGGATCGCGGCGCCGAACTCGACGGTCTGCACGCCGCCGGACGTTAGCGCGAGTGGCTCGGAGAGCTAGCCGATCGAGCCGACCATCTCGAGCTGAATCAGGCGGTTCAGCTCGACGGCGTACTCCATCGGCAGCTCCTTCGTGACCGGCTCGATGAAGCCGTTCACGATCATCGCCGCCGCCTCCTCCTCGGAGAGGCCGCGCGACTGGAGGTAGAACATCTGCTCGTCGGAGATCTTGCCGACGACCGCCTCGTGGGCGACCGTGACGTGCGGGTTCTGGATCTGGATGTCAGGCCACGTGTCGGAGCGCGAGAACTCGTCCATCATCAGGCCGTCGCACTGGACGCGCGCCTTGGAGCCCTGAGAGTTGTGGCCCATGCGCACGAGACCGCGGTAGCCCATGATCCCGCCGTCCTTGGAGATGGACTTGGCGAGGATGTTGGACGTGGTGTTCGGCGCGAGGTGCATGACCTTGGCGCCGGTGTCCTTCCAGACGTTGCCGCTGGCGACGCCGACGTTGAGGTGGTCGGCGCGCGCGCCCTCGCCGAGCAGGAACGAGCCCGGGTAGAGCATCACGACCTTGGCGCCCATCGAGCCGCCGACCCACTCCACCGTGCCGTTGGCCTCGACGACCGCACGCTTGGTGTTCAGGTTGTAGACGTCCTTCGACCAGTTCTGGACCGTCGTGTAGCGGGCCTTCGCGCCCTCCTTCACGAAGATCTCGACCACGGCCGAGTGCATCGAGTTGACGCTGTAGGTCTGCGCCGTGCAGCCCTCGATGTAGTTCACGTCGGAGCCCTCGTCGGCGATGATCAGCGTGTGCTCGAAGGTCCCCTCGCCTGAGCCCTCCATGCGGAAGTAGGCCTGCAGCGGAAGGTCGACCTTCACGCCCTTCGGCACGTAGAGGAACGAGCCGCCCGACCAGATCGCGCCGTGCAGCGCCGAGAACTTGTTGTCCTGCGGCGGCACGCACTTCGTCATGAAGTAGGGCTCGACCAGCTCGGGGTACTCCGTGATGGCGGTGTCCATCGAGCAGAAGAGGATCCCGAGGTCGGCGTACTCCTTCTTGAGTCCCTCGTAGACGGGCTCCTGGCGCCACACGCCCACGACGCCCGCGAGGTGCTCGCGCTCGGCCTGGGGGATGCCGAGGGCCTCGTAGGTGTTCTTCATCTCCTCCGGGACGTCGTCCCAGCTGTTGTAGCGGCCCGCGGTGGGCGGCGAGTAGAGGACGAGCTCATCGAAGTTGAGATCGGAGAGATCGACGCCCCAGGTGGGGATGGGCTTGCGCTGGAAGATCTCGAGCGACTTGAGGCGCTTCTGCAGCATCCAGTCGGGCTCGCCCTTGACCTTCGACATCTCGGTGACGACCTCGCGCGAGATGCCCTTCTTCGCGACGAGTTGGCCCTGCTCGTCCTCGGCGATCGGGCTGGGCTTCTGAATGCGGGTCTTGTCAGTGGCTGCCATCTAATTCCTCGTCCCGGAGTCGGATATCTGCACGGAGTTTAGCGAGCGGACCGGTCCGAGCTTGGCCCCGGACGGGGCGCCCGCACGCACGTTACCCAGCAGGAATCCTGCCAAACCGGCTGCCGCGGAGGCAATCGCCATCCAGGCGTAGGCGCGGTCGAACGTGTGGACCAGGTTGGCTTGCGTGGCGGTACCGAGAATCGCCACGAGTACGGAGATGCCGAGCACCGCGCCGATCTGGCGGAAGCAGGCGGCAATCGCACTGCCGGTGGCGAAGCGGGCCGGGGGCAGCTTGGCCACCGCGGCGCCGCTGAACGACGCGTAGGTCGTGCCCACGCCCGTGCCGGTGAGCAGCGTGGCCGGCAGGTAGTCGCGCAGGTAGTGCGCATCGGAGCCCAGGCTCGCGGCGAACAGGGCGCAGCCGGCCGTGAACAGGAGCGGGCCGGCCATGGCCGTCGGTCGCGGCCCGAAGCGGTCGGTGAGCCGTCCGGCAACCGCGGAGCTGACCGCGGCCATCAGCGGCCCCGGCGTGACCGCGAAGCCGGCCTTGAGGATCGAGTAGTGCCAGACCTCCGTGAGGAAGAGGATGTTGCAGAGCAGGAGCGCGTAGAACGCGACGGAGAAGAGGAACGTGCCGCTCACCGCCACGGCGAACGAGCGCACCCGGAACAGGCCGAGCTCGAGCACCGGCGCGCGGTGCGTGGCCGAGCGGAGCGCGAGCAGCGCGAGCAGGGCGATGCCGCCGGCCAGCGAGCCGATCACCCGCGCGCTCGACCAGCCCCAGTCCGGGCCCTTCACGATGCCGAGTGCCAGCGCCGCCACGCCGAGCGTGAGCAGCACCACGCCGAGCGGATCCGGAAGCGTGCCGCCGTCCTGCTTCACCTCGCGCAGCAGCCGCCGGGCGGGGATCAGCGCCGCCAGGCCGATCGGGATGTTCACGAAGAACACGAGCCGCCAGTCGGTGGCGTGCACGAGCACGCCGCCGAGCGAGGGGCCGGTGGCGGCCGCGACAGCGCCGGTCGCGCCCCACAGAGCGGTGGCGGTGGCGCGCTGCTCGAGCGGGAACTCGGGCAGCAGCAGCCCCAGCGAGGTGGGGACGAGGATCGCGGCGCCCGCCGCCTGGACGACGCGCGCGGCCACGAGCATCTCGACCGATCCGGCCAGGCCGCACCCGGCCGACGCCGCCAAGAAGGTGATCAGCCCGATGAAGAACATCCGCCGGCGGCCCACGATGTCCGCAACGCGCCCGGCCGGCACGAGCAGCGCGGCGAAGACGATGTTGTAGGCGTTGAGGACCCACGAGAGGCCGGCAAGCGAGCTGTCGCTGAAGGACTCCCGGATGTCCGGGAACGCGATGTTCACGATGGTCACGTCGAGGAACCCCATGAACACCGCCACCGCGGTGACGAGCAGGACCTTCCAGCGACGCTCCATCTAGCGGTCGCCGAGGATCAGCAGCGTGGAGGTGCCGTGGGCGAGCAGCTTGCCGGTCCGCGCCGAGAACAGCCGGGCCTCGGCCGTGGCGACCCGCGAGCCCGCGTGCACCACGATGCCCTCGGCCAGCACCCGGCCGGTGTCGACGGTCAGCGGCCGCGTGAAGTTCACCTTCAGCTCGAGCGTGGTGTAGCCGGTGCCGGCGCTCTGGAGCGTCTCGACCGCGCAGCCCATCGCCGAGTCGAGCAGCGTGGCCACGTAGCCGCCGTGCACAACGCCGATCGGGTTGTAGTGCTGCTCGCCGGGCGTGCCCTCGAACGTGGCGCGGCCCTCGCCGATCTCCACCACGTCGATGTCGAGCAGCTTGGCCATCGGCGGCGGCGGGACCTCTCCGCGCACGATGCGGTCGAGGTACTCGCGGCCGCTCATCCGGCGGCGCAGGGGGAGGCCGGCGAGCGGGTCCTCCCAGGTGACGGTGAGGGTGCGCTCGGGCTCGGCCTCGGTCGCCGGCTCACCGGCGGGAGCGGCCTCGGCGGAGTGCGGCCAGTTCAGCTCGGCGATGAGCTCTTCTTCGCTGATCGAGAGCGCTTCGAGGTGGGCGAGAAAGTCCTGGGGTGTGATCTCGATCGTCATTCCTGGTCTCCGTTGCTTGACGCAACCGACTATTGCAGATACCGTTGCATCACGCAACTAACCGTGACTACAATCACGCAGGGGACTCGGGGAGACGATGCTGCATCGGGATTACTCAGGCCAGAACTGCTCGATTGCGGGGACGCTCGAGCTGATAGGGGAGCGCTGGACGCTCCTGATCCTGCGCGACGCGTTCCACCGCGTCCGCCGCTTCGAGGACTTCCAGCGCCGTCTGGGGATCGCCCGCAACGTGCTGAGCAACCGCCTTCAGACCCTGGTGGACGCGGGGATCCTCGAGCGCCGGCTCTACCAGGAGCACCCGGCGCGCTACGAGTACCGGCTCACCGAGAAGGGCATCGACCTCTGGCCGGTGCTGATGGCGCTGGTCCACTGGGGCGACAAGTACCTGGCCGAGGGTGGACCGCCCGTGCTGATCGAGCACAGGGACTGCGGCGGCGTCGTGGACGACCACCTCATGTGCGAGCGCTGCGGGAAGCCGCTGACGGCCCGCGACGCGGTCCCGCGGGAGGGACCTGGCCGCGTCGCGGCCTGAAGCCCGTCCACGCACCTCTGTAGCTTTTTTCACATGCGAAGAGGCGTCGCCTGTGCCGGTGCGGCTGTCGCCGTCTGCCTGCTCGTGCCGGGCGCGGCCTGGGGGAAGAAGCAGGCGGCCATCACCGGGAAGCTCAGCAAGTCCGGCTACACCGTCATCGCGCTCGGCTACAACGGCAAGGCCGCGAGCTCCAAGGGCCGCTCGTTCAAGATCGTGCCGCGCGACAGCAGGGTGACCCTGCAGCTGCGCGACAAGCGCGGCAGGTACGCCGGGCCCGTCCTGGTGGGCGCCAGGGGCAAGACCGTGATCGTGGGTGTGAAGGCGGGCGCCAAGCTCGGCACGATCCGCATCCGCTCCGGGTACGCGACCGCGGCCAAGGTGTCCGCCAAGGCGATCGACGCGAGGCGCACCGCCCAGGCGCGCAAGGGGGTGCCGCTCGGCAACGGACGCAACTTCGGCCTCGTCCGCTCGAGGCGCCACGCGAAGAACGGCATCGGCCGCGACGCGGACCTCGACGGCGTGCCCGACACCCTCGACATCGACTCGGACGGCGACCTCGTGCTGAACAACGAGGAGACGCCGGCGCGGACCGCCCGCGCCGCGGCGGACGAGCGCGGCTTCAAGCTGTTCTCGCAGCTCGGCGCGCCGCTCGAGCGGTCGCTCAACGCCAACGCCACCGGGGTGACCGACGCCGCCATCGACGCGCTGGTCCGTGGCTCGACGACCGGCCCGACCTTCCAGCCGATCGGGATGTTTTTGGACTTCCAGGTGCTTCGCGGCGACCAGGTCGAGCTCGACTGTGGCGGCCTCAGCTACTGCACGAGCGGCGGCACCGGCCGGGTGCGCGCGCCGGGTGGCTTCGACCCCGGTCCGAACTTCCCGAGCTGCTGCGACTCCGACGGCGACGGCTTCGGCACGATGACCGGCACGCCCAGCCCGGCGGGCGGGCAGGAGATGCAGCTCTACCCGCTGGCCACAGCCGCGCAGATCAAGTCGGGGGACGTGCTGATCCAGCGCGTGACGAGCGGCGGCACGGAGACCGCCGTTCCGAGCACGCTCAACTTCGTCTTCAACACCACGCCCGCGCTCACGTCGTGGACGAGCACGGGCGGGCAGTCCGGCAGCGTCACGTACCCGGTCGCCGCCGGCGCGCCGGGGACCTCGCTCAACCCGTTCGTCGTCGGCGCGGGCGCCGACGGCAACGTGGTGGTGTCGATGACCTTCTGGCGGCCGCAGCGCAGAGCGATCGCGGGCGCGGGGGAGACCGGCGACTTCATCGACATCGGGCATCTCCAGTGGAGCTCGCGGCTGATCACCGCGGGCCAGAACCAGCGCGTGCTCGACTGCCCGGGCGCCTACTCCACGAGCGACCCGAACCTCTCGCCGGCAAGCGCGAGCGATCCGATCGGCGGCGTGATCGACGGAGTCGATGACGCGCCGGCCAACCCGTCGCACACGCTCACCTACTCGCTGAACATCACCTCGTGCCTGGCCGCCAAGGGCGTGGCCTTCAACTCCGGCGACAGCGTGCAGCTGGAGATTGTCGCCCGCTCACAGACAGCGGGCGACAACTCAGCTCAGCAGGTCTTCTTCAAGCGCGGCTAGCCGCTGACGCGGATGCTGACCGCGTTGCTCACGCCCGGCGACACCGCGCCGCCGTTCGACACCACCACGGTCTGGTAGGTGCCGGTGCGCTTGAGGCGCAGCCTGCGCGAGTAGCTCGATTTGGCCGCGCTGTCGTGACTCAGCGTGGTGTGCGCCACCGTGCGGAACACGCCCGCCCGATCGCGCTTCTGGATCTTCACGATGAGGCCGTCCTGCGCGGGCAGGACCGAGCCGGAGAAGCGCAGCAGGTGACCCTTGTGCACGCGCGTGTGCACGTGCAGCGAGATCAGGGACGCCACGTTGGCCGTCGTGATCGGGCTGGTGAACGCCGGGTCCGTGGTGGCCTTCACCTGGAACTGCATGGTGCCCTGCGCGGCGGTGAACGCGAACGAGTACGTGCCGTCCGCGTTGCTGATCACCGGGTTGGTGACCCGGGCGAACGCCGCGGTGAACGGGAAGGGCCGTCCGAGCAGCGTCACCGTCGCTCCGCCCGCACCGGTACCGACGAGCTGCCCCGAGATCGTGAAGGGACGGCTGAAGGTGGGCGGGTTGGGCGTGAACGCGAGCGTGGTCGTGGGCTTCGCGGTGACGAAGCTCTTGTCCGGACCCCGCGTGGTGCCGGCCGAGCTCGTGCCCACGAGCCGGAAGTGGTAGCGCGTGCTGGACTTGAGCTTGCCGATCGCGGCCGCGATCGGCACCGGCGTGGTGCCCTGGCCGATCGCCTGCGCCGGCGTGGACTTGCCGTACTTCGTCGTGGTTCCGTACTGGAAACGCACGTTGGTCGCATGGCCGTTCGCGTTCGCGGTGCCGTTCAGCTGGGCACCGAGGGGCCCGATGTTCGTCGCAGCGGCGGTTACCGCGTCGGGCGGTGTTCCTGCTGCATTGGCCGTACTTGCAAGCGCTGCGAACGACAAGAGCAGTGCTGGGACAAAGCGTCTCATCGAGCCTCCTTCGTGGACGGTCGCCCCGACAAAACCGCGGAATCGCGCGTAGTTGCGCTCCCGCGGGCCTTACCCCTTTCGGCCTGCTGCCCGAAACTCCTCGCGCTATTCAGGCCAGGACGCGTCGCCCGTCGTGGCGCCGCGAATGACCTTTAGGTTGAGGAGCGCGCACTTGCGGCGCGTCGCCGAGATGTCGATTCCAAGCTGCTCGATCACCCAGTCCGCGCTCAGATCGCCCACCTCGTCGATCGGCATCCCGATCAGCTCCTCGGAGGCGATCGACGCCGCCGCCTGCGAGATCGCACACCCCTGACCGTGAAAGCGCAGGTCGGCGATCTTGCCGTCCTCGACCCTGATGTGGACCCCGAGCTCGTCCCCGCACAGCGGGTTGTGGTCGTGGAACTCGAGGTCGCGGGTCTCGAGCTCCCCGAAGTTCCGGGGGTTCTTGTAGTGGTCGAGTATGTAGTCCCTGTAGAGCTCTTCCATTTACTTACAAAAGGTTAGCTAGAGCTCGAACACCCGGCGCGCCTCGTGCAGCGCCTCCAGCAACCGGTCCACGTTCTCCGGCGCGTTGTACACGTGGAACGACGCCCGGGCCGTGGCGCCCACGCCCAGGCGGCGCATCAGCGGCTGCGCGCAGTGGTGGCCGGCGCGGATGCAGACCGCGAAGCGGTCGCACACCTCGGCGATGTCGTGCGGGTGGATGCCCTCCATCGAGAAGGACACCACCCCGCCGCGGCGGTCCGGGTCGGGCGGGCCGTGGAGCGTGATGTCCGGCACCTCGGGCAGACGCTCGAGCGCGTACGTGGTGAGGTCGCGCTCGTGCGTGCGCACGTTCTCCATGCCGAGGTCCGACAGGTAGTCGATCGCCGCGCCCAGCCCGATCGCCTCGGCGATGGCGGATGTGCCCGCCTCGAACTTGTGCGGCAGCTCGGCCCAGGTGGACAGCTCGTCGTCGACGCGGGAGATCATGTGGCCGCCCGCGATGAACGGGCGCATCTCCAGAAGGAGCTCGCGCCGCCCGTGCAGCACGCCCACGCCCGTGGGGCCGAGCGCCTTGTGCCCGGTCCAGGCGTAGAAGTCGGCACCCACGTCGGCCACGTTCACGGGCATCTGCGGCACCGCCTGCGTGCCGTCGACCACCGACACCGCGCCCGCCGCGCGAGCGCGCGCGGCGATCTCCGCCACCGGGTTGATCGTGCCGAGCACGTTCGACACGTGCACCACGCCCACGAGCTTCACGCGGCCCTCCGCGAGCACCGAGTCGAGCTCATCGAGTGAGAGCCGTCCGTCGTCCGAGACGCCGAGGTAGCGCAGCTTCGCGCCGGTGTCCTGGCACACGAGCTGCCACGGCACCACGTTCGAGTGGTGCTCCATGCGCGTGATCAGGATCTCGTCGCCGGGCCCGAGGTTGTCGCGCGCCCACGCGTAGGCCACGAGGTTGATCGCCTCGGTGGCGTTGTGCGTGAAGATCGTGGTCTCGGCCGTGCCGCCCACGAACGAGGCGATCCGCTCGCGTGCCCCCTCGAACAGCTCGGTGGCCTCGCGGCCCAGGTCGTAGACACCGCGGTGGACGCTGGCGTTCGACTCGTTCAGGAAGCGGTCCATCGCATCGAGCACCTGCTTCGGCTTCTGCGCGGTGGCCGCCGAGTCGATGTAGGTGACGCGGTGGCCGTTCCACTCACGCCGCAGCACGGGGAAGTCAGCGCGAACGTCGGGCAGGGTGGAGGTGTGGTGTGCGGTGGCCATCAGCGCTGCTCGATGTACTCCTCGACGTGCTCCTCGGCCGCCGCGATCTTGCCGGCGATCCGCTGGCGCACGAGCGCCTCGAGCGGGGGGTCCCCGAGCTTGCCGATGACCGGCTCGAAGTAGCCCTCCACCAGGATGCGCACGGCCTCCCTGCGCGGGATGCCGCGGGTCATCATGTAGAAGACCTGCTCCTCGTCGATCTCGCCGACGGTGCCGCCGTGCGAGGCCGACACGTTGTCGGTCTGCACGATCAGCGACGGGATCGAGTCCGCCTTCGCCTTCGGCGAGAGCAGCATCGAGTGGGTCTGGAGGTAGGTGTTCGTGTTCTGCGCGCCCTGCACGATGTGGATGAGGCCCTCGTAGGACGCGCGCGACTCGCCGGTGAGGGCGCCCTTCCAGACGGTGTCCCCGGTGGTGTCGCCCTGCTCGTGAAGGTCGGTGGTGAACAGGTCGAGGTGCTCGTCGCCCTCGGTGAAGTAGAGCCCGTTGTGACGCATGTCCGAGCCCTTCTCCGCCGTGACGATGTCGAGCGTCTGCTTGGTCAGGTGGCCGCCCAGGTGGATCGGCACCCAGCCGCAGTGGGCGTCGCGCTGGATCTCGACGCGCTTCGTGGAGATGTCGTAGATCTCGCCCGAGCCCCAGTCCTGGAAGTGCGCGAGCTTCACCTGCGAGCCCGGCCGGCAGTAGAGCTCGAAGCCGCCGGCGTGCAGCGCCTGGCCTTCGAAGTCCGGCGCCAGGCAGTACTCGCGGAGGTAAGGCTCGGCGAACTGCCCGACCACGGCGAGCGTGTGCGCGTACTGCGCGGTGCCGGGCTCGTCGATCACGTAGACGACCTGGATCGGGTTCTCGATCTTGAGGTTGTCCGGCACGTGGAGGAAGGCGCCGCCGGTCCAGAACGCCGCGCTGGCCGCCGGGAACTTGCCCTCCTCGTGCGAGAGGCGCTTCATGTACCACCGCTCGACCAGGTCAGGGTGCTCCTCGGCCGCGCGCTCAAGCGAGGTGAGGATCACTCCGTCGTCGGCCAGGGAGTCGTCCAGGGCCGTGTAGATGGTGCTGGCTCCGCGCTGCACGATCAGCCCCGCCAGCTCTTCGGAGTTGAGCGCGTCGATCACGACGCCCGGCAGCTCCTCGAAGCTGTCGACCGGGTCGTAGTGCCGCGGCTCGAGCTCGTCGAGCCGGAGGTGGCGCAGCGTGGTGGTCCAGAAGCCCGATCGGCGCCAGGTGGGCACCGGCTCGCGCTCGTATACGTCGAGAGCAGCCTTGCGCTGCTCCTCCAGGAAGCTAGGCGGCACCGGCGGCGACCTCCTCGCGGACCCAGTCGTAGCCCTTGTCCTCGAGCTCGGTCGCGAGCTCGCTGCCGCCCTCGCGCACGATCCTGCCGTTCAGCATGATGTGCACGAAATCGGGGGTCACGTACTGCAGGATCCGCGTGTAGTGCGTGATGATCAGCGTGCCCATCTCGGGGCCGCGCAGCGCGTTCACGCCGTCCGAGACGATCCGCAGGGCGTCGATGTCGAGGCCCGAGTCGGTCTCGTCGAGCACGGCGAACTCCGGCTTCAGCATCGCGAGCTGCAGGATCTCCGCGCGCTTCTTCTCGCCGCCGGAGAAACCCTCGTTCAGGTAGCGCCTGGTGAAGTCGGGATCGATCCGCAGCAGGTCCATGTTGGCCCGCAGCATCGACCCGAACTCCTTCACCTTGATGGGCTCCTCGCGCCGCGCGTTCACCGCCGTGCGCAGGAAGTTGGCCACGGAGACGCCGGGGATCGTGGCCGGGTACTGGAAGGCCATGAACACGCCCGCGCGGGCGCGCTCGTCGGGGTCCGCCTCGGTCACGTCCTCGCCGTTCAGCAGGATGCGGCCCTCGGTGACCTCGTAGTTCGGGTTGCCCATGATCGTGTTGGCAAGCGTGGACTTGCCGGACCCGTTGGGTCCCATGAGCGCGTGGGTCTCGCCCTTCGAGACCTTGAGGTTCACGCCCTTGAGGATCTCCTTGTCCTCTGTCCGGACGTGCAGGTTCTGAATCTCCAAGCTCATACGGTCGCTTTCTTCCTCACCGGTTCGACTAGTTCGTTCAAGCTGATGTCGCGCAGGGTCCTGACGATCGACCCCTGTACGCGGGTCCAGAGCACCTTCGTCGGGCAGATCCGGTCGAGCGTCGCCTCGCGGCTGCAGACCAGTTGCCCGTCCGGGTCGGCACTTATGCACTCGATCGGCGCGATCTCGCCCTCGAGCGCCTCCACCACCTCAGCCATCGTGATGTCGGACGCCTCCCGGGCAAGCCTGTATCCGCCGTGCGCGCCGCGCGTGCTCTCGACGAGCTGGGCCTTGCGCAGACGCTGCACCAGATGCTCCAGGTAGGCCAGTGGCAGCCCCTCCGCCTCGGCGATCGCCGAGAGCGAAACGGGGCCGTCCCCGTCGTGCGCGGCCAGGTGGGCCATGATCCGCACGCCGTACTCGGCTTTTGTCGAGAACATCAAGTGGTTAATACCTACCTGGCAACTAGGATAACGACCGGGTGCGGGGTGCCGGGTGTGGGGACTACCAGTCGATGCGCTCGCGGTCGTAGAAATAGCCGCCGGTCGGACCGTCATCCGGCAGCGTCGCCAGCCACACCGCGGTGTCCGCTCCCTCTTCCACGCTGCGCGGCGCGCCCGCTCCGCCCATGCGCGTGGCCACCCAGCCCGGCGACATCGCGTTGACCTTCACCGCCGCGCCGGCCTCTCGCGCCAGCACGCGCGTGAGCACGTTCAGACACGACTTCGCCAGGCCGTAGGCGCCCATACCGGGCGGGTCCGCCGGCGTCTGCCCGTAGCCGGTGCCGACGTTGACGACTCGCCCGTAGCCCCGCTCCCGCATCCCCGGCAGCCACGCGCGCGCCGTCCGCCATGCGCCCACGAAGTTCACCTGGAGCGTCTCCATCATGTCCGCTTCGCCGACGCTCAGGACCGGCGTGGTGGTGTAGAGGCCGGCGTTGTTCACCAGCACGTCGACGTCGACGCCCGCGAGCCGGTGAGCGCACGCCGCGACGCTCGCGGCATCTGCGACGTCGAGCTGCTCGGGCCGGGCGCCCAGGTCCGCCGCCGCGCTTTCGGCCGCCTGCGGGTCGCGGGCGGTGAGCACGACGTCGAGCCCCAGCTCACCCAGCTCGCGGCAGATCTCGTATCCGATACCTCGGTTGCCTCCGGTGACGAGCGCGGTGCGTGTCACTGCTTCTCGAGCAGGCGCATGTCGTGCGCAATGCGGTCCGGCGTCGTCTGGTTCAGCGGGTAGCCGATCTTCTGGAAGCCCTGCTTGTCGACGAGAACGATGCGCGCCATGTGCTCCTCGTCCTCACGCTGGGGGGTGACCGCGTAGCCCTTCCAGATCGGCTTCAGCTCCTTCTGGGTTCCGAGCACCCAGCGGATGTCGGCGGTCACCTTCTGCTCGCGCATGAAGGCGTGGACGCTGGCGCCGGTGTCGTTCGCGGGATCGACGGAGAATGCGAGCACCGGAACCGGGTGGCCGACCTCCTGCACCGCGCTCGAGATGAGCCGCGCCTCCACCGGACAGGTGTCCTTGCAGTGCGAGTAGAGGAAGGTGACGATCACGGGCTTGCCCTGGAACTGGGCCATGTCGATCGGCTTGCCGTCCTGGTCCCGCAGGCTGAACGCGGGGGCGCGCACGCCCGAGGGCATGATCGCGCCGTCGAACTCCGCCGCCGAGCTGCTGTCGCTGTTACGGAGCACCAGCGCCGCGATCAGGACGGCTGCCAGGGCGGCCACGGCGACCGTCGACAGCGCGAGCAGGTGGCGCGAGTTCACTCACGGAGGGTAACCCGGTGTCGGGTGTCGGGTGTCGGGTGTCACGCGGCGCGGAGCGCCGTGGTTGGGGATACGCGTGCGCCGCGCAGCGCCGGATAGGCGCCGGCCAGCGCTCCGATCACCACGGCGCAGGCCAGCGCTCCGGCCACCGCGTACGCCGGCATCGTCAGCGCCCAGCCGCGGTTGGCGTCGTAGCCGGCGGTGACCAGCACGCCGATCAGCGCGCCGGCCGCGCCGCCCATGGCGCCCAGCAGCACGGACTCCGTGAGGAACTGCACCGCGATGTGCCGGCGGGTGGCGCCGAGCGCCCTGCGCAGCCCGATCTCCGAGCGGCGCTCGAGCACCGAGATGACCATCACGTTGGCGATCCCCACGCCACCCACGAACAGCGCCACGGCGCCGAGCCCGAGGAACAGCGACGTGAAAGCGGTCTTCGTCTTGGCGCGCGCCTCGAGCGCATCGGAGGGGCGGCTCACGTCGACCTCCTCCGGGTGCTCCGGATTGGCCGTCGGGCCGAGGATGGAGCTGACCTGGTCCACGTTGCCGGGATCCGCGCGCACGTACATGTACGAGGGCGAGTCGTCGGCGCCGAGCTCGTTCTCCGCGTAGGCCAGCCCCACCAGGGCGTACGAGTCGAGCTCGGGCGCCAGCGTCACCGGGTTGAGGATCCCCACCACCGTGTACCAGCGGTCGCCGATCCAGACCTGCACGCCGCTGCCGACGCGGTCGATGCCGAGCCGGTCCGCGGCGGTCGCGCCGAGCACCACGGCCGGATAGCGCGAAGTGGCCGGGCTCAGGAACGCGCCGTCGCGCAGTGTGGCGCCCACCGTGGTCGCGAGTGTCGAGCGGGCGGCGCCGACGGTGAGCGCGTTGGTGACCGCCTTGTCGACGTGGTCGTTGCGGCGCACGGTCAGGTCGCCCAGGTCCTCGAGCGTCGACGCCGCGGTCACGTCCTTCGCGTGGCCCACCATCGCGTTGGCGGTGTCCGGCAGCGTGACCGTGCCGGCCCCGGCGAAGCTCTGCCCCGGCTTCACCACGAGCAGGTTGGTGCCGAGCTTGTCGAGCGCGGCCAGCAGGTCGTTCCTGCTCGAGGCCGAGATGCCGAGCACCGCGACCATCGAGGCGATGCCGAGCGCCACGCCGAGCACCGAGAGCACGGCGCGCAGGCGCCGCGTGCGGAGGCCGACCAGACCCACGCGCAGGACGTCGCGCGGCTGGAGCGTGCTGGGACTGATTGCCTCGGCGCTCATGCCGCCACATCGCTTTCCACAAGTCCGTCGCGAATCGAGATCTGGCGGTTGAGCGTGTCGGCCACGGCGCGGTCGTGGGTGATGACGAGCACGGTCGTACCTGCCGCGTTGAGCGCCCGCAGCAGTCCCACGATCTCGCCGCCGGTGCGGGTGTCGAGGTTGCCTGTGGGCTCGTCGGCGAGGACGAGCGCCGGCCGCCCCACGATCGCGCGGGCAATCGCCACCCGCTGGCACTCGCCGCCCGAGAGCTGGTTCGCCCGGTGCCCGAGCCTGTGACCGAGGCCCACCTGCTCGAGCGCCTCGCGGGCGCGCCGCACGCGCTCGTGCGCGGGCGCGCCCGTGTAGAGCAGCCCGTTGGCCACGTTCTCGAGCGCGGTCGATCCCGGCAGCAGGAAGAACTGCTGGAAGACGAAGCCGATCGTCCGCGCCCGCAGCCCCGCGAGCTGCCCGTCGCCGAGCCTGCTGGTCTCGTGGCCGGCGATCGCCACCGTGCCCTCGCTCGGCCGCTCCAGCGTCCCGACGATGTGCAGCAGCGTGGACTTGCCCGAGCCGGACGGCCCCACGATCGCCGCAAGCTCGCCCGCCCCGATCGTGAGGTCCACCCCGCGCAGCGCCTCGACGCCGCCGGGATAGCTCCGGCGCACACCGAGCAGCTCCACCACCGCGCTCATCGCGGCACCACCACCTTCACGCCCGGCGCGAGGCCGGAGCCGCTGATCTCCACGTAGCCCGAGGCGAACAGCCCGGTCC
>Ga0134126_10004462_pt1 | contig 17505 bp, 21 predicted proteins | sample KB31752_FD_96881 | JGI IMG/M metagenome (GOLD analysis project Ga0134126, IMG submission 96881) | Terrestrial soil microbial communities with excess Nitrogen fertilizer from Kellogg Biological Station, Michigan, USA - KB3-175-2 | ecosystem: Environmental > Terrestrial > Soil > Unclassified ...
GTAAACCACCACCGCCGCGAGCACGGCGTAATAGAATTTCACGTCGAGGCCCTGCTCCATTCCGAACAGGACGGCGGCTCCGGCCAGCACCGCAATCAATCGCCCGATGGTCTGCCGGTCCATGCGCGGGCGCTGCTAGCGTTTGGCTTTGGGCTCGTCGGTGCCGCGCATATTGGCCCATGGGTCGGTAGCAGCGGCGGGGTTTGCGGCCGCATTCTCCCGCTTTTTGGCGGCTTTGTATTCCTTGTCGATCTGTTTGGCTTCTCTCGCCTTTTCTTCTTCTTTGAGCTGAAGCGGGCTTTTATCTTGCGCGTAAATAGATCCTGTCAGCGCGGCGAATGCGGCGAGCGCGATCGTCATAACGATCAGTTTTTTCATGGCGACACCCGGCATTTGACGATGGTTATGTTTATCATGGCCCGGTCTGGCGCTACAATCCGATGGAATCATGGCCAATTCGGCGCTCGATCCAGGCCATAAAGGGAAAAAGATGTCGCTTGCTCACGATCCCTCGACGCGTGCTGGTCTGGTCCCTCCGCGTCACGACTGGACGCGCGCGGAAGTAGGCGCCTTGTTTGCGCTGCCGTTTCCGGAGTTGATTTTTCGTGCGGCGCAAGTGCATCGCGAAAATTTCGACCCTACCGAAGTGCAGATCTCGACTTTGCTGTCGATCAAGACCGGTGGCTGCCCGGAGGATTGCGCCTATTGTCCGCAGGCCGCGCGCTACGACACCGGCGTGCAAGCCGAGAAGCTCATGAGTCTCGACGCGGTGCTGGGCGAAGCGCGCGCCGCCAAAGTGAGCGGCGCCTCGCGCTTCTGCATGGGCGCAGCCTGGCGCTCGCCCAAAGACCGCGATCTCGATTCTGTTTGCGCCATGGTGGAAGGCGTCAAGGCGCTCGGGCTGGAGACTTGCGCCACGCTCGGCATGCTGACAGGCGAGCAGGCGCAACGCCTGAAGCGATCCGGCCTGGACTACTACAATCACAACCTCGATACCTCGCCGGAATATTACGGTGCCATTATCACCACGCGCACTTACCGGGATCGCCTCGACACGCTCGATCACGTGCGCGCGGCGGGCATCCATGTTTGCTGCGGCGGTATCGTCGGCATGGGCGAGGGGCTCGACGACCGTATCGGCATGATCGCGACGCTCGCCAGCCTGCCGGCGCACCCGGAAAGTGTGCCGATCAACATGCTGGTGCAGGTCGAGGGTACGCCGCTGGCGGCCGCGCAAAAGCTCGATCCGCTCGATTTCGTTCGTACCATCGCGGTGGCGCGCATCTGCATGCCGGCGTCGGTGGTGCGGCTCTCGGCCGGCCGCGAGGACATGAGCGAGGAGACTCAGGCTTTGTGTTTTCTCGCCGGCGCCAATTCGATTTTTTACGGCCCCAAGCTGCTTACCACGTCCAATCCCGGGCGCGACCGCGACATGGCGCTGCTGGACAATCTCGGCATGCGGCCAATGGAGTGACGGCTAAGTCAAGCTCTTCACCAGTGCCAGCCCCGCGAACAATCCGCCGATCGACAGCGCCACCGACAGCAGTACATACAACGCGGCCATTCCGACTTCACCGCGTTCATAGAGCAGCGCGGTATCGAGCGAGAATGTCGAGAAGGTGGTATACCCACCGAGAATTCCTGTGGTCAGGAAAAGCTGCCAGTGTTGTGGAACCCCGCCCCTGAAAGCAAACAAAGCGACCAGCAAGCCCATGACGATTGATCCGCTGACATTTTCAAACAATGTCGCGTAAGGAAACGCCGTACCCAGCAGCCGTGCAAATGCCAAATTGAAGCCGTGACGCATTGCGGCACCGACGCCACCGCCGAGAAATACGATGAGATAGCCCATTTCCTTGTCCTCGCTTTGCAGGGCAAAGAAATGCCGCCCTGTGGCGGACAGATTCCTACCGCCATGTTTCGCGGTAGGAGTCATCAGCCCCTCGCGGGCGGTTATCGGGGGACCCCATCCCCATCCTTCGGGCAAACTATCGGCGGCGGCAGGCCCGGTCAACGGCAGACAATGGCTTGTGGACCGGCTAAAATATGCGCTGTCCTCGCAAGGAGATGCCGATGTGCCACCATGTCCATGTCGCGCTGTCGGCCGAAGACAAGGCGGCAGTGAAAAAGCTGTCAGGCATGATGATTCCTGTCTATGCCTCGATCGTGCTGGCGGTGATTGCAATAGTGGCAGTCAGCGGTACGCCGCGACAGGGCGAACTGATTGCTACGACCTCCGCTCCTTCCGCGACGCGCTAGTTTCTTTTTTTCCGTAATCGCTTGACTGAACCAAGCTCTCAACGCCGCCCGCCGGCGCGCCTTCGACTGGTCGACCGCGACCATCGCCGCAGTGGCCCTTGCCGCGGCGGCCGCAATTTACTGGCGCGACGGTCGCGAGCATTTCCTTGCCATTCTCGGCAGCGGTGTCGCGCTGTTTGGGGAAATGCTGCCGAAGGTGCTGGCTGGCTGCCTGATTGGCGCCTTCGTGACGCTGCTGCTGCCGCGCGAATTGGTGGCGCGCTGGGTCGGCCACGAATCCGGTTTCACCGGCTTGGCCGTCGCTGGGTTTTTCGGCTTTCTGCTGCCGGGTGGCCCAATCACCATTTATCCGGTGGCCGGCGCCTTTCTCACGATGGGCGCCGATACCGGTGCGGTGGTCGCCTTTATCATCTCGTGGACATTGTGCGGCTACACGCGCGCGCTGGTGTGGGAATTGCCGTTCTTCGGGCCCGATTTCGTCCTCTGGCGTATCGTCGAGGCGCTGCCCCTGCCGATTGTCGCGGGACTCCTGGCGCGTATCGCGATGCGTGCCGGGCTTGCGCGGATAATCGCAAAGCCATGATCCTCGCGGTCAATATCCTGCTGTGGCTGGTGGTCGGTGTATTGGCATTCTTGGCCGCGCTGCGCGGGCGCGTGCTGTTTAGCGACGGTGCGCGAGAGGGCGTGTGGGAATTCATCCGCCTGCTGCCGCGTATCGGCGCCGGCGTGGTTGGGTCGGGTTTCATCGCCGAGGCGCTGCCGAAGGCATTGGTCGCCTCGTGGATCGGCCCCGGATCTGGCTTCATCGGCGTCCTGATTGCGACGTTGGGCGGCGCGCTGACGCGGGGCGGCCCCGTGGTCGGATTTTCCATCGGCGCCGCCGCGCTCAAGAGCGGAGCCGGCGCGCCGCAGGTAATCGCCTATTCGACCGCCTGGGCGCTTTACGCGATCCACCGGTTAGTAATCTGGGAAGTGCCGATGATGCCGCCGCGCCTGGTATGGCTGCGTGCCGCGGTCTCGCTGCCGCTACCATTCATCGCTGCCGCGATCGCGATAGTGCTTGGCCAGCCGTGACCGCGCAGAGCACCCCCCGTTTTAATGCCAGCCGATAACTGCCAAACTCACGACATAAGGGACGAAAAAGGAGGACAATATGCACAGCGGCAACGAAAAACGATCCAAAAGTTTTGCGATTTTCTTGGGCTTGGCCGTAATCCTATTTGGTTTTCAGCTTAAGCCGGCTTTAGCCGACGATTATCCTAACCGTGTGGTGCAGCTGATCGTGCCTTATCCGCCGGGCGGCGGCGTTGATACGGTCGGTCGCGTAATTGCGCAGAAGCTTACCGACGCGCTCGGCCAGCAGGTCATTGTGGTCAACCGCCCCGGCGCCGGTTCGGTGATCGGCGTGCGCGATGGCGCCAAGGCGACGCCGGACGGCTACACGCTGCTCATGCTGGTGACCGGCGCGAGCCTTCCCGCCAATACCGGCTACAATTTGCAGAAGGACTTCACGCCGATCGGGTTGATCGCCTCCATTCCGATCGTGATCATGGCCAATCCGTCGGTGCCGGTAAAATCGATGACCGACATCGTCGCGCTCGCCAAGGCGAAGCCCGGCACGCTCACGATCGGTACGCCGCCGTCGCCGACGCTGAATTATTTCGGCGCCGTGCAGTTCAAGAACATGACCGGCATCGACGTCACGGTCGTCACTTATAAGGGCACCGGACCACTCACCAACGATCTGCTCGGCGACCACGTCAAGCTCGCGTTCAACACGCTGCCGCCCGCGATCGGTAATATCAAGGCCGGCAAGTTGCGCGCCATCGCAGTGGCCGCGCCGCAACGTTTGGCGGCGATCCCGGACGTGCCGACGACGGCCGAATCCGGAATGCCGGGGCTCGACATCGTGCAGTACTACGGACTGGTGGCGCCGGCGGGAACGCCGAAACCAATCATTGCGCGGCTCAACAAGGAGCTGCGCAAAATCGTATCGTCCGAGGACATCAAAGCGCGCATCATCGCCGATGGCGGCGGTCCAGTCGCCAGCACGCCGGAAGAATATGCCGCCAATATTCAGCGCGAGGAAGGACGATGGGCGGCCCTGATCAAAAAGCTCGGACTGGTCGTCAACTGACGCGCTACTGCCGCAATAGCCCGCAATAGCGGCTGATGCCGTTGTCCCAGCAGCCGGTTTGCCGACAATATTTTTGCCGGGTCTGGCAGTCCGCGATGCATTGCGCCAGCAAAGCGGGATTGACGGTTTTCTGGCAGGCAGTGGCGCAGGCCTTCTGCTCGCCGCTGCACTTCATTGGCGCGGCGGGCGCTGCCTGGGCGGCGAGCAATGTCAGAGCGGCTGCCGTGACCAGTGCATGGATAAGTTTTCGACTCATGCCGTCTCGTTACCACGACCGACCTGCGATCGTCTCCCCGACGCGAATAAGGCCGTAAAATAGCCGAGCGCGCTCAAGCAGGCGATGCAGAAGCTCACCGGCCAGTCGGTGTGAAAAGCGAGCGTGATGCCGAGCCAGGCTTCGCCCAGCGCGAGCGCGGCTGAAAGCGCCAGACCGCTCCACAGGCCGGTGGTGACGCGCTGTGCGGCGGCCGGCGGGCCGACCATCAACGTAAACACCAGCAAGACGCCGACGATCTGCGCGCACTCCGACACTGCCAGCGCGACGATCGCCAGAAATGCGGTCGACACGAAGCGCAACGGCACGCCTTTGGCTTCCGCTAGTTCCGGCTGCAACGTCGAAAATATCAGCGGCCGCATGATCGCGGCAAGCGCGACCAGCGTAACGACCCCAAGAACCACCAGAGTCGCGATCATGCGGTGGTCGACCGCCAGCACATTGCCGAACAGCAGCGCGGTCGCCTGCGTCGCGAACGACGTATAATAGTGCAGGAACAATAGACCGAAGCCGAGCGCCAGCGCCAGAACCACGCCGATCGCGACGTCGCGGTTACTGATGCGCTCGCTCAGCGCGCCCATGGTGATGCCGGCGGCGAGCGTGAAGCCCAGGAGGCCCCACAGCGGCGCCAGTCCGATCAGTCCGGCGCCGGTCGCTCCTGCGAATCCGATATGCGAGAGTGCGTGGCCGGCGAAAGTTTGCCCGCGCATCACCAGGAAATAACCGACAATGCCCGACACCACCGCTACGATGCCGGCGGCGGCAAAAGCATTGTTCATGAATTCATATTGGAACATGTCAATGAAGGTGATGATGGTGGCCGTGATGGTCGTGAACATGGCCATGGTCGTGCGCATGTTCGACGCGTTCCACGTCGTAGCCCCGCGACATCACGAAAATATGTCCCTCGGCACGCACCACGCTGATATCGGTTCCGAAAAGTCGCGACAGTACCGGCGCTGTGACGACTTCGTCGACGGTGCCGAGCACCGCCTGGCCGTTGCCGAGATAGAGCACGCGGTCGAGCGTGCCGAGCAACTGGTTGAGCTCGTGCGCGCTGAACAGGACAGTGATCTTGCGCTCGCGGCAGACCCGGCGCACCACGTCGATCGCGACCTCCTGATGGCGCGCGTCGAGGCTGATCAGCGGCTCGTCGAGTAGCAGCAATTTCGGTTCGCCGATCAGCGCCTGCGCCAGCAATAGCCGCTGCCGTTCACCGCCGGACATATCGGACAGCGGGCGCTTCGCCAGATCGCGCGCGCCTACCGAGTCGAGCGTTGCTTCGATCATGCTTTTGTCGTGGCGGTTCAGCGACGGCAGGCCCCAGCGCTCGCCATGCAGGGAACTGCCGATGAAATCGAGCCCGCGCACCCGCAAGTCTGGCAGCACCGTGCGCACTTGTGGCAGATAGCCGATGCCACGGTCGCCGCGCTGTGGGGCGTTCTCGAATACGCGTACGTATCCCGCGCTCGGCGGCAGCAGACCGAGAATAGCGCGCATCAGCGTGGTCTTGCCGGCGCCGTTGGGCCCGAGCACGCCGATGAACTCGCCGGGGCCGATGGCGAAACTGACATTGGACAGAATGCTATGGCCGGCAATCCCTATGGTTGCACGATCTAGCTCAACGACATTCATGAAGACGGCCCCGCGAGCGCCTTTTCGGTATCGCCGAGTTGGTCGAGCATCCAGTCCTGGTAGGATAGATCGGGCGGCACGGTTTCGGTTACGCCGACCACCGGAATCCTGCCGGCGCGCGCCAGCTCGACGAGATGCTGCACGATCTTGCTGTACGCCTGTTTGTTATAGAACATCACGCGCACCTTGTGGTCTTTCAAGTCCTGCTCGAAACCGGCAACGTCGCGCGCGCTCGGCTCGGTATCGTTCATGATCGAGAGCTGAAAATTCTCGTTGCGCATTTTCATGCCGAGCGCGCCCGCCATATAGCCGAACACCGGCTCGCTGGCGGTCACGGCGGTACCGGCATATTTGCCGCGGATAGCGGCGATTTTGTCGTTGAGCGGCTTGAGCGAGGCGAGAAACGTCGCCAGCCGCGCCGCATAGTCGCTTTGGTGCATGACGTCGGCGGCGCTGAGCGCTCCGGCGATAGCCTTGGCGACGGCCGGCATGGTGGCGGGATCGTACCAGAGATGCGGGTTGTCACCGGCCCTTTTGTGTACGAGATCGGCGGCAACAATGACCTCGCGGTTCGGCTGGGGCGCCGCGCTGAGCAGCCTTTCCATCCAGTGGTCGTAGTCAGCGCCGTTGAGAACCGCGATCTGCGCTCCCGCGATCTGGCGCACGATGCCCGGCGTGGTCTCGAACAAATGCGGGTCCTGGTCCGGATTGTTCATGATGCTGACGACCGCCACCCGGTCGCCGCCGATCTGGCGGGCGATGTCGCCATAGAAATTCTCCGCCGCCACCACGGCGATCTTACGATCGGCGGCGCGGCTTGGTGGCGCGAGGATCAGCGCCGCGCAGGCGAATAGAGCGGCGAGGCCGGCATTTTTCATGGCTGGGAAGGCTCAATCCATCTGTCCATCTACAGATGACTTGTAACAATATAACATATCGTATGGCAACGTGATCAAGCAGGAGCGACACGCATTACGTGTAATTAAGAATGTATAGCGCAACGGTTGAAATAATTAGAGTGCCTTTAATTTATCCGGCTTATCGTCCCCGGCTGCAGCTTGTTGAAACACCAAAAGATTATGCGCCAAGACGGCAGGAAGAATTCCGGCCGGAGAAAGACCGGATGTCTCAAGCCCTGCAAATTATCGACGAGCTCGAAGTCGCGCTTAAAAGCAATTCGACTGAGCGCCACCACGCCATCCTGAAAAACGTCACCAGCCTATTTCTGGCTGGCTGCAACCAGATGACCGAGGATATCGCCGCGGTATTTGACGACATTATCGTCCGGCTGGTCGAGTATGTCGAAAATCGCGCGCGGATCGAACTAAGCGGCGATCTGGCGACGATCGCCAATGCACCGGTCGGTGTCATTCGCCGTCTTGCCCACGACGACGACATTGCCGTCGCCGGGCCGGTGTTGGCGCACTCGCCGCGGCTGACCGACCAGACTTTGGTCGAGATCGCCAAGAGCAAAAGCCAGTCGCATCTGGGAAAAATTGCCGAACGTGTGTCGCTCAGCTCGGTAGTGACCGACGTGCTGGTCGACCACGGCAACAGCAAGGTGGTCGTCAAGGTGGCGGTCAATCCCGGCGCGCGGCTCTCGAAGACCAGCATGTCGATGTTGGTGATGCGCGCCGGTGGCGACAACGAACTGACCCAGGTCATGAGCCGGCGCGCCGACATTTCACCCGTGCTGTTCAAACAGCTTTTGAGCCATGCCACCGAACAGGCGCGCCAGCGCATGCTGGCTGAGGCCGGACCGGAACAGCGCGAGGCGATCAACCGGGTCCTCACCCAACTCGCCGATCAGGCCGGGAGCCGGATCATTTCGCAAAAGGAGTACCTCGCCGCCCAACGCCTGGTGTATTCTTTTAGCCAGGACACCGAGCATACCCGCTCCAAGGTGCTGCATTTCGCCAACGGCAACCGCCTCGCTGAACTGGTCGCCGCGTTGTCGATCCTTAGTTGCGTTCCGATCGTGCTGATTTCGCGGCTGATCTGCGACACCGAACCGTTCGGCGCCATGGTGGTGTGCAAGGCGATCGGGCTGGAGTGGCCGGTCGCCTACGCCGTGCTCTGCACGCTGCCCGGTATGGGCGAAGACCGCGAGGAGAAGCTTGGCGGAATGGAAGAGCAATACGACCGGCTGTCGGGTCCCTCGGCGGAGCGGTTACTCGGCTATTGGCAAGCCTGCCAGGCGCGCCAGCAACTGCCGAATTAAACCTTACCCACGTGTAACGCGTGCGCGGGAACTTTCACCGAATTTCGCGCAATTGTCGCTGCGCTATTAACGATCGTACAGCGATTCTCTGGCAGACCGGGCTGGGTTGAAAAAGGAACCGCCCTATGGCTGTCCTTCAAAGCCAGCGGCCGAAAAAATCCGCGTATCACCGCGGTGTGGTCGCGTGCCGAAAATGCGCGGCGCCGATCCCGATCTACAAATTCAAAGCACTGCCCGACGAGTTTTCGGTGCATTGCCCAAAGTGCCGGAATCGCGGCATTTATTCGAAGAGCGCAGTCATCATCGAGGAGCTGCCGGAGCGGCGTAAAAAACCGCGCGACTAGCGCGGCACCAAGGCGCGGCCTGCTCCTCCTCCTGTAGGAGATGTGACATACTGGGCGCCGGCAAGGCTCAATTCTGCTCGCCGTATCTCTCCAAGACCGCGGCCGCGACGAACATTTTGCGGCCTTGCCGGCCCGGCGTCGTGCCATGTGCGCCGCACCAAGCCGCGAACGAGACCGGCTCGATGCGCACGCGCATGACCGGATGGCCATAGGCCTTGAGCCCTTTCTCCATCTCTTCGGCCGTCTTCAGCCATGCTTTCCAGCTGCGCGGCATCGTGTCGCCGTCGTCGAAAATTTTCAGCAGCGCCGGATAGTCGGCCTCCTCGATCCAATAGGCGCCGACAGCGGGCAGGGGTTTTTCTTCGGAGGGGAGCATGGCAGGGACACTAGCATGGCTCATGCGTCATGGCGGGCGCGGGCACGTTTGGGTTCCATCAACATGCTGTTGCATCAAGGGCCGATGCTGCGCTAGGCAACATCAAAATGAACAACACGTGACGCATGCCTAAACCCCGACAAAATCTGGTTTTTAATCAAGCTTTGGCCGGCCATTTTTTGAGCCGGCGCGCGCTCCTGGCCGGGCTGCCGCTTATGCTGGCCGGCTGTGCCGCCGCCGACTATGGCGCTGTCCATGACGGCGGCTTTACCACCCCGCTGATCGACACCACCACCATCGACCCGAGCCTGCTGCGTCAGGAGGTTCCCTGGCACGGCAAGGAGAAGCCGGGCAGTATCGTCGTCAATGTGCCGCAGCGCCGGCTCTATCTGGTCGAAGCCGGCGGCAAGGCGCTGCGCTATGGCGTCGGCGTCGGCCGCACCGAGGCCACCAATTTTCGTGGACAAGCGATCATCGGTCGGAAGGAGAAGTGGCCGCATTGGACGCCGACCCCGAACATGATCGCGGCCATGCCACGTTACAAGCCTTACGCCGGCGGCCTTGAGGGCGGCCCGGAAAATCCGCTTGGCGCCCGTGCGCTCTATCTTTATCGCGACGGCCACGACACGTTCTTCCGCCTGCACGGCACCACCGAGCCGGAGACCATCGGCCAGGCGGTCTCATCGGGCTGCATCCGCCTGTTCAATCAGGATATCATCGATCTCTACAACCGCGTGCCGGTCGGCACACATGTGACGGTCGTTCAGTGACGAGCCGTTAGTTGCTTGCGGCGATCCCGGCGTCCTTGATCACTTTCGCCCATTGCGGCGTTTCAGCCTTGATAGCCGCCGCGAATTCCGCGGGCGAGTCGCCGATCACTTCCATGCCGACGGTGCTCAGCTTGTGGCGCACATCCGGCATGGCGAGGACTTTCACGGCGTCCTGGTGAAGTTTCTCGATGATCGCCGGCGGGGTTCCGGCCGGCGCCATCAGCCCAATCGAGAGCACCGACACGAAGCCTGGATAACCGGCTTCGATCATCGTCGGTAAATCTGGCACCGCCGCGAATCGCTCGGCCGATGTGACGGCGAGCGCGCGCACTTTGCCTTCCCGCACCAACGGAATCAAAGGCGAGATGGCGCCGAAGAACATGGTGAGGCGCCCGCCCAACAAATCGGTGATAACCGGCGCGCCGCCGCGATAGGGCACGTGCTGGATATCGATCTTGGCCATCGACTTGAACAGCTCGCCGGCGAGGTGCTGGGTCGTTCCGACGCCGGCGGAGCCAAACGTCAGCTTGCCCGGATTCGCGCGCGCATAGGCCACCAGCTCCGCCACGGTCTTGGCGGGCACATCATTGGGCACGACGAGAATATTGGGCGAGTAGACCGCGAGCGAGATCGGCGCCAGGTCTTTGGCGGGGTCGTAGGTCATTTTCTTGTAGAGACTTGGGTTGACGGCAAGCTGCGCATTGGTCGCCATCAACAGGGTGTAACCGTCGGGTGCGGCCTTGGCGACGCGATCGCCGCCGATATTGCCGGCCGCGCCGGAAACGTTCTCGACGACCGCCGGCTGGCCCCAGATCGCGGCCAACTTGTCGCTCATGATCCGTGTGAGGATGTCCACCGGTCCCGCCGGCGGATAGCCGAGGACTATGTGGACCGGGCGGTCCGGGTAGGTGCCTTGCGCGAGGGTAGTGTTGATGGTTGAAATTATCGCCAGTGCGGCGATGAGTATCGTGGCCGCTTTTGTTATGACTTTCATCTCCACCTCCCGATTTTTTAATCCCGACGCCTTTAAGGACAACGGCTGGACGGAAGGGTAGCTGAAGACGCGAAAATCGTCATGCCGGGGAATGACGACGCTTGAGGGAGAGGGTTGGGGAGGAGCGGCACGACGCGAATCCGCGCCCGGCCGCCTGATGCGCTTGTATTGCCGCTGCTGACGGCCCATACCAGCAAGGTTCTTGAACAACTTTCTTTCAATTCGTTTTGCGAATGACGGCCTACTTTGTGCGGCTGTGGGACATGGCAAGCCGCATCGTTTCATTGAACGGGTTTTGATATGACCAAAATCGCCACTCCGCCTTACAAAAGAAGCGTCGCCGACACTGTTACGTACGGAATTGTCGCCGGTGTATTTGTCTTGGGCGTACTGGCATTTATCTTTTTGCAATAGCCGCGGCTTAAACGCCTGATCGAGCCGGAGAGTTTCGGCCACAGCGCCTTCTCCGGCTGTATTCGGCAGTTCAATCGGGATATCATTGACTTGTACAGCCGCGTGCCGACCGCTACGAATGTGGCGCCGGCGCGGGGTGATACGTCGATTGCAGATAAGGGCGATATGTCGAAACAGGTGATGCGCGAGGAAGCCGAACGTCTCGTCAGAGAGGCGCTGGAGCGAAAATCAATCTCGGTGAAGCAGGGTGACACGCGGATTGAAACGCGCTGCGGAAAATGCGGCGCTTTGAACCGCATCAAGGCACCGAAAGGACAGGCCCGCGTCGAATATTCGTGCAAGGACTGCGGCCATAAGCAAAAGACGCTTTGAGCGGTAGCAGTTTTTTGCACCCACCTTCCCGCTCCCTATATCTCCCTTCTTACGGAGTCCCATTCCCCAATGCCCGCTGCCGAAATCGCCCCCGCCAAAATCCCCGTCACCGTGCTCACCGGCTATCTCGGCGCCGGCAAGACCACATTGCTCAATCGCATTTTGTCTGAGCCGCACGGCAAGAAATACGCTGTCATCGTCAATGAATTCGGCGAGATCGGCATCGACAACGAGCTAGTGGTGAACGCCGACGAAGAAGTGTTCGAGATGAACAACGGCTGCATCTGCTGCACCGTGCGCGGCGACCTGGTGCGCATCATCGACGGGCTGATGCGGCGCAAGGGCAAGTTTGACGCCATCATCGTCGAGACCACCGGCCTCGCCGATCCCGCGCCGGTGGCGCAGACGTTTTTCATGGATGAGCAGGTAGGCGCCAAGACGAAGTTGGATGCCGTTGTGACGGTCGCCGACGCCAAGTGGCTCAGCGAGCGGCTCAAGGACGCGCCCGAGGCCAAGAACCAGATCGCCTTCGCCGACGTCATTTTGCTCAACAAGACCGACCTGGTGTCGCCGGCGGAATTGGCCGAGGTCGAGGCGCGCATCCGCGCCATTAATCCCTATGCCCGCCTGCATCGCACCGAGCGCGCCAAGGTCGATATCGCTGAAGTGCTCGGCCGCAATGCCTTCGACCTCGATCGCATCCTTGATATCGAGCCGGCCTTCCTTGAGGCCGAAGAACACGGCCATGAGCACGATCACGATCATCATCACGGCCATAATCATGATCATCACCATGGCAGCCTCAAGCACTATCACGACGAGGACATGCAATCGGTCTCGATCAAGACCGACAAGCCGCTCAACCCCGACAAGTTTTTCCCCTGGGTGCAGGATCTGGTCGCGACCGAGGGCAAGGACATCTTACGCTGCAAGGGCATCCTGTCGTTCAAGGACGATCCCGAGCGCTTTGTCTTTCAGGGCGTGCACATGATTCTCGATGGCGATCACCAGCGCGCCTGGAAGGAAGGCGAGACGCGTGAAAGCCGTGCCGTCTTCATCGGGCGGAATTTGCCGGAGGAGAGAATCCGCGCCGGCTTCGAGAGCTGCATTGCGTAGCTAACTTGAGCGACCTTCGACCTTCCATCCCTTCTCTCGCCGATCGCGTCCGGCCGATCGACGCCGGCGCAACTATTGTCGGCGTGCACTTCTTCGGCACCACGCCGGTGTTCGTGCTGGGCGAGGAGGCGCTACTGTTCGCCGGCGATGAGGAGAAGCGCGTCGCCATTCATAGCGGCGGCATCCTGGTCAGCGCGTCGGACGGCACGCGCATCGTCACCGGCGGCGATGACGGCCGGCTGGTCGCCACTGACAAAACCGGCGTGAGCAAAGAGCCCGCCGCCGACGACAAGAAGCGCTGGATCGATCAGGTCGCGCTGGGACCGGATGGCGCGGTGGCCTGGTCGGCCGGCAAAATCGCGCACGTCATCACCGGCAAGGGCGAAACGCGGAGCCTGGAGGCGGCCTCGACGGTCGCCGGTCTTGCTTTCGCGCCCAAAGGCTTCCGCCTCGCGCTCGCGCATTACAACGGCGCAACGCTTTGGTTTCCGAATGCCACCGGCGCGTCGCCGGAAAAACTTGAGTGGAAGGGCTCGCATCTTAGCGCCGCCTTCAGCCCCGATGGCCGCTTCATCATCACGGCCATGCAGGAGCCGATGCTGCACGGCTGGCGGCTCGCCGACGTCCAGCATATGCGCATGTCGGGCTATTCGGCGCGCGTGCGCTCGCTCGGCTGGACCGCGGGCGGCGAATACCTCGCCACCTCCGGCTCCGAGCAGCTCATCCTGTGGCCGTTCGATGGCAAGGACGGGCCGATGGGCCGGCAGCCGAAACTCATGGCGCAATCGAAGGCGCGGGTGTCGGTCGTCGCGTGCCATCCGCGCCAGCCGGTAGTGGCAGTTGGCTACGCCGACGGCATGGTGATCCTGGTGCGTATCGATGACGGCGCCCTCATTCTAGTCAAGCAGGAGTGCGCGGCACCGGTCAGTGCGCTCGGCTGGGATGACACTGGCCAGACGCTCGCGTTCGGCACCGAGACCGGCGAAGCCGGCGCTTTGTCGTTTTAATTGCGACGGTATTAAGCGGAACAATTCTGCTGCCATTCAGCTTGGCTGCGATACGGTCCGCAACATGGAACTTTCCGGGTTCCCGACCGTTGCCCGCTGTCATTCAGTCTCTCAGGGGAAGCAAAAATGTTGAATCAGGCCTTTTTCCGCCGCCTTCTGCTTGGCGTCGCGCTCGGTGCTGCCGCGCTGTCGGCGCCGGTCGTCGTCGGCAGCCTGACGCCCGCTTATGCGCAGGTTTCCGCCGAATTCCAGGCCGCGCTCGAGCCCTACGGCGAATGGCGCCGCAGCGCGCGCTACGGCGAAGTCTGGGTGCCGGACGAACGTCCGAACGGCTGGCGTCCCTATACCGAAGGGCATTGGGTCTATACCGACGATTGGGGCTGGTACTGGGTCTCGGACGACCAGGAAGCCGATTGGGGCTGGGTCACCTATCACTACGGTCGTTGGGTTCATGAGCGAGGGACATGGTTCTGGGTGCCGGGCGACGAATGGGCCCCGGCCTGGGTCGATTGGCGCCGCGGCGACGATTATGTCGGCTGGGCGCCGCTGCCGCCCGAGCAGTTGATCGACGAAGACGAATACCGGAACGATCCCGGATACTGGGTCTTCGTACAGCCGCGCTACCTGATCGCGCCACGCCTGCGCACGTATTATCTTCCGCCGCAGCGGACCGTGATCGTCTTCCGCCAAACCGTCGTGGTCAATCGCACGGTGCGGCTTGAGCACGACCGCAACCGCTTCGCCGTCAATCCGGGCATCGCGCCCGGCATCATCGGGTTGGCGGCGCACCGCTCGATCCCGACCTTCCGCGTGCAGCCGCGCGTGCTGGCAAGCACGCATGGCGTAACCGGCGCGGTGCAGGTGCGGCCGCAGGATCTCGGTCGCCGCGGTCAGCCGCGCGCGAACGGAGTAAATCCTTTGCACGCGACCATCCAGCCCACGAAGACGGTTGTGCAGCCGGTGAAGTCGGCGCCGAAGGCGCAACCTCTCGGGAAGGATGAACACGGCCGGCTCGGCGACCATCCTCCGCGCGCCGCGCAAGGCGGCATCATCGCGCCGCCGCAAGCTCCCGCGCCGAAGGTGGCTCCCGCGACGCAGACGCCGCCGCTCACTGGACCGGCTCCGGTGACGACGCCGGTAGCGCCGCGTCCCACGACGCCGAGCATCGCGCCGGTGCAGCCGAAGCCATCGGGGCCACCGCCGCGGACCGGTCCTGCGCCAGTGACGACGCCCACAACGCCGCGCACCCTGACGCCGAATGTCGCGCCGCCGAAGTCATCGGGGCCACCGCCGGCTGTGCATGCGCCACCGCCACCGGTCGTGCACACGCCACCGCCGCCCCGGGCGATTCAGGCGCCTCCGCCGCCACCCCCGGCGGTGCATACGCCGCCACCACCACCGCCACCCGTGGTCCATGCGCCGCCACCACCGCCACCGCCAGCAGCGCATGCCCCGCCGCCGCCGCGTCCGGCAGCTCCACCGCCGCCGGCTGCACGGCCGGCGCCGCCGCCTCCGCCTGCTGCTAGACCGGCGGCCCCGCCGAAGCCGGGTCAGAAGGAGCCTGAGCCGCCAAAATAGGACGTATCAGCCAGCACAAAATGAAGCGGGCGGCCGCATGGGCCGCCCGTTTTGATGTTCGAGGCAGCTGCGGCCGGTCAGGCGGCGAGCGCTGGCTCCGTCGGCGCGATCACATAGGATTTCAGCGGCGGATAGCCGTTGAATCCAACCGAGGAGTAGGTCGAGGTATAGGCGCCCGTCGCCTCGATCAGCACCTTGTCGCCGATGGCGAGCGTTACCGGCAGCGGGTAGGGCGTCTTTTCGTACAGCACGTCCACCGAATCGCAGGTCGGTCCCGCTACGATGCAGGGCCCACTCTCGTCGCGGTCCCGGCGGGTACGGATCGGATAGCGGATCGATTCCCCGATCGTCTCGGCGAGGCCATGGAATTTGCCGATGTCGAGATAGACCCAGCGGGTGTCGTCCTCCGGGCTACGCTTGGCGATCAGTACCACCTCGGCCTCGATCACGCCGGCATTGCCGACCATGCCGCGGCCGGGTTCGATGATGGTTTCCGGGATGCGGTTGCCGAAATGGCGGCGCAGCGAGCGGAAGATGGCTTTGCCGTACGATTCCAGCTTCGGCGTCTTGCGCACATATTTGGCCGGGAAGCCGCCGCCGAGATTGACGGTGCAGAGCGCAATGCCGCGCTCGGCGCAGCTGCGGAACACCGCCGCGGTCGAGGCTAGCGCGCGATCCCAGGCTTCCACGTTGTGCTGCTGCGAGCCGACATGGAACGACAGGCCGTAGGCGAGCAGGCCTTGTTTGTGGGCTCGTTCCAGGATGTCGGTCGCAAATTCCGGCTCGCAGCCGAACTTGCGCGACAGTGGCCATTCCGCACCGGTGCCATCGCAGTGGATGCGGCAGATCACGCGGGCGCCGGGAGCGGCGCGGGCCACCTTGTCCACCTCCGCATCGCAGTCCACCGCAAACAGCGTGACGCCGAGTTTGAACGCGGTCGCGATTTCGCTCTCTTTCTTGATCGTATTGCCGTAGGAAATGCGCTCCGGCGGGCAGCCGGTGGCCAGTACCGCCTTGGTTTCCTGCACCGAGGCCACGTCGAAGGACGAGCCCAGTCGATTGAGCAGGCTCAAGATCTCCGGATGCGGGTTGGCCTTGACGGCGTAGTAGACCTTGGTGTCGGGCAGCGTCCGGGCGAAGGCGTTGTAGTTGTCGCGCACGATGTCGAGGTCGAGCACCAGGCAAGGCCCTTCCTCTTTGCGGTTCTTAAGGAACTCGCGAATGCGATCTGTCATCTTTGTTGGACCCCTCAGGTCAAAGCGCCAATAGCTGCCCGCGTTACGGGACAGCGAGGTACGCCGCTGTTGCCCGGCTGAGTCAGCCGTCTGCTGCCATGGTCTGGAGGGGATGCGCCCCGCTCCGCGCCCGGCAAGATGGATAAGCCTCTTCGGACTCCGGCACGCGCGCCGGTTACCAAAAAAGCCCGATCCGTCGTTGCTTTAAGCCGCGTACCCCGTTGAGCGCGGGGATCGCCGGTTTCGCCTCCGGCTGCCGATCGCATGAGCTGGGAAGTGAGCTCACTTCCCGAGGCGGCTGTCCGGCCTCTTGTCCGGATGCCCACCGATCGACACACGGCCACAGGCACGTGCGAAAAAGGGCACTAACCGAAATAAACCGATTGTGACGAGAGTCAACAAATTATCGCGCGCGAGCGCGCCCATCCACCGCCTGAAGACTATCGTGCGTTACTTTTTGTCGGCAGGTAGGTCAGCGGACCAGCACGTTCTTGAACTGCCAAGGGTCGCGCTTGTCGATGTCGTCGGGGAACAGGCCGGGGCGCCCGTCGAGCGGCGTCCAGTCGGTGTAGGCGCCGACCACCGGACCAAGATACGGCGTCTGCACTTCGAGGCAGCGCCGGTAATCCATCTCGTCGGCCTCGACGATGCCCGCCTTGGGATTTTCCAGCGCCCACACCATGCCGGCCAGTACCGCGGAGGTGACCTGCAGTCCGGTGGCGTTCTGATAGGGCGCGACCGCGCGGGTCTCGTCGATCGAGAGCTGCGAGCCA